>Ga0315907_10003828_pt1 | contig 17344 bp, 20 predicted proteins | sample LakEriMetagenome_3_FD_203525 | JGI IMG/M metagenome (GOLD analysis project Ga0315907, IMG submission 203525) | Freshwater fungal communities from buoy surface, Lake Erie, Ohio, United States - Buoy 12 MA123 | ecosystem: Environmental > Aquatic > Freshwater > Lake > Lake biofilm | place: USA... | reverse complement strand
ACGCCTCGGCTCCTGCGAACCGACCCCTCTACACTGCTCTCGTTCTTACCAATCCCGGCTGGGTATCCCCGCTCTACCTGATTGACAATAGTATCGAGGCGAAGACCTTCGACTTCGACGGGGTACAGCAGACCTTTCAACCCTCGACCTTTCAAGTCGATATGCCTGACCAGAAACAGCAGAGCTTGCCGGAGCTGACTTTGAGCTTCGCGAACTTCGGGGATGAGCTGGTCAAGCTCTGCGAATCGGCTCTCGCGGCGAATGAGCCTATCCGCTTGCGCCTGACCCAGTACTCCGATGATTCGAATACTCCTGGATACTGGCCACCTCTCGACCTCCAGCTCGATAGCATCGCCCTGACCGAAGACAAATGCACCGGGACCGCCCGTCGAGTTGACTTCATCAATTCAAGCTTCCCGAAAGAACTCTTCACCCTCGACAACTATCCCGGGCTCTACCGATGAATTGCTACTTCTACGCCACGCTCATCGCGGCTCAATATGGCCATCATCTTCCCGACATCGGGAGCATCCTCGACGATGCTGGGATGGCGGCTCGAAAAGCGGCTACCGAACTCGCCTCTGACTTCCGTTGGGTTGATGACCCCGCCCCTACCAAGGGGACTCTCATTCTCGCGGGTCCCGCTCCCGATAAACTTCACCACTGCGGCGTCCTGATTGATGATGATATGGTGACTCATCGGGCGAAAGGTAGAACCTATAATCAAACTCTCGCCGAATTCAGGGCGCTGGGCTATATGCATATCCGATACTTACGGTACAGGGGTGACCAATGATTCGCGTAGCCAAAGACTTCACCCGACCTGATACCGCCGAGTCTCATTCCTTCAGCGGACCCCTCATCGACTTCCTTCAACGGGAATTCCCAGCCGGCTTCGGGGAGGCGTCTGCCATCATCACGGTGAATGGTATCGAACTCGATGTCGAGGATTATGATGTCGACCTCGAACTCTATGACGAGGTCATCATTCTCTTGATGCCGGGAGCGAACTTCGCGTGGGCGGCATTCTTCAAACAGGTCCTGATTCATATCGCGGTCGCGGCAATCACCTACTACTTCACCCCGAAACCCCGCACCCGAAAAGCCGACAAGCCGGGAACCTATTTCGAAATCAATTCCGAGCAGAATGTTCCCCGCCTCGGCCAGCCAATCCCGGTCCAGTATGGCAAGGTCACTTCATATCCCGCGGTCGCCTCTCAGCCTTATACTGTAGTCGATGCCGCTAAGAATATTCAATACCTGCATCAGATTCTTTGCCTCGGTCACGGCTCGTTCGATATCACGAATGTTCGGCTCGGGACGACTCCGCTCTCAGCATTCCCGGCAGGGGATGTCAGCTTTTATGAGGTCCCCTACTCGGTCCATCAGGGTAAGCTCGGAATCATCAAATCCCTCTACGGCGTTGATGAAGACGTGCATACCAGTTTCGAGGTTCAGGGGGTCGACCTCACCGCCGGTGGCCAGCTCGCATGGTTCGGTAAGCTGAACTCGACCTGGATTGTCGGCAAGAACGAGATGCCGAGCTGGTGGGTTGACGGAGTCTCAGCCTATACGGTACGTACCAGCGATGGTGTCAAGACCTACAAGATGAATGCGAACGTCGAGAAAGCGAACAAGCGGTTGATGCTCGTGGCAGGATTCGATTCCCCGCCATCGCTTCCCGGTGACGGGTGGTATGAGGTAATTCTCAACGCCGACGATGATGGCTGGCGTGGCTGGTTCGCCGCCTCGATGCCCTACACCAAGACCTCGAAACTCGAAGTCGAATTTACCTTCCCGAATGGCTTGGTAAAGTTTGATACTGAAGGCGACCAGAATAGTAAGACCATCAGCATCGCGGTCGAGTATATGCCCATTGATGACGAGGGGGTTCCTCTGGGACCAGCGGTCGCTTCGAAGTCGACCATCAGTCGTCGGCAATCTCAGCTGTTCACACATACCATCACCCTGAACGTCCCCTCGGCTCGATATCAGGTCCGGGTTCGCCGGGATACTCGAGCCGACCAAAAACAGACCGAGTCATCGAGTTGCCTCTGGACGGCGTTGAGAGGATTCGTCGACCATGCCGCGAATACCCCAGCCTACGGCAAGGTGACTCTCTTGGTATTCAAAATCAAAGCCACAGCCCGCACTTCAGAAGCGGCTCGGCAGAAGATTCGAGTCACCGCTACCCGCAAGCTCAATACCATCCTCACAGACCTGGCGTCTTTCGCTCCCACCGTGAACCCGATTGATGCGGTCATCGACATCATGAAAGCAGAGTACGGGGCAGGGCTCGATGATTCCTACCTCGACCTTCCCGCCCTCAAGGCTTTCGCTACCGCAGTTCAGAAGACCAATGGCTTCAACTACATCTTTGAAACTCAGAAGACGATATGGGATGCCTTGCAGTTGGCTCTCATGGCTCATCGCAGTGCCCCTCTCGCCTACAACAAAAAGCTCTCGGTCCAATCCCTCACCGTATCCCCAGTCAGCAAGACGATGTTCAGTCGGGAGAATTATCTGCCCGATACTTTCAGCATCGACTACGAGCTGACCCCGCCGAAAGATTACGATGGTGTCAAAGTAATCTACAGCGACTCGGTAACCTGGGATGACCGCTCAGTCCTATGGCCAGCCAATTCGGTCAGGCCTGAGACCATCGAAGCGGTCGGTATCAGCTATCAGGCTCACGCCCTCGCTCATGCCAAGTGGGTATGGGAGGCGATGAGTAAGGTACGGCGTTCAATCACGTTCAGTACCGAGCTCGATGCAAGCCTACTGACCATTGGTGACAGATTCGAAGCCTCGATGCCGATGGTCTCGTGGCATCAGAGTGTTCGGGTCAAGGCGATTCTCTCCTCTACGCGACTCTCCCTCGATGCTCTCATCGCCGATGGCTCATATCAGCTTCGAGCTCGGGATGAGTATGGGGCGGTATATGGTCCGTTCTCGGCGACCGTCGCGGGAGGGGTTCTCACCTTGACGGCGGCATTGCCCTTTACCCCGCGGGTTGCAGAGCAAGGAATCGAGGCGACTCATTTGCTTCTCGGCTCGACCGCCGAGACCATCAGCAAGTCATACATCGCTCATTCGATTTCGTACTCGGGACTCGAGACCAGCGTGGTCGCCCGTGAATACATCGACACCTTGTACTCGGCATTCCCGATTCCCGATGATGCCGTACCGCCTCCCCCTCCCGCGGGACCAGTGACCCGCACCGCCCGCATGGACATCCCGGCATTGGCGCTGGGTGGGGCAGTGGTCACCAGGAGCGTTTATCAGATGCCCGATGGTGGGGTTTGGAATTACAACTCCGCTCCCGGCAAGACTGACAACTGGGGAGATTGGATTACCCCAGCACACGCCAACATCGGTGCGAGCTATCAGGTGAAGAATACCATCCTCACCAATGCGGCTAACTTCTTCAACGCGTCGGCGTGGAATGGAATCATGCGACCCCTCAGTGTCGACCAAGCCATGAGCTACCAACAGAAGACGGTGGGCAGTAGTACGGGGTCGGTGAAGTGTGAAATCTTCGACCTGGCTGGAACGAAACTCAGCGAATATACTATGTACATCCCGGTCACGAGGACTTCCTGATGCCGAACGCTAAATTCTCAGCTCACGCGATTACCTTCTCGGACGGGGCGACCTCCTACAATGGGGTATCTCGTACAGCCCCGCGGTTTCCGACGGTCACCTTCCCGTTAACTAAATTCGGTTATCCCCTTGCCGATGGTTATGAGATTGATACCGACAGCGCATTGCTTCGAACTCAGCAGAGCTCAGGGCATACTCGCCAGCGGCGTTCCTATGTTCACCAAGCCAGTCGGGTTTCGGTGACCTATCGCCTGACCCTCGACAGTGCTAAGGAGCTGGTGGCGTGGGGGTATGCTTATCGCAATGACTGGTGGCGGATGAGATTGGTGACGGGCAATGATGACTCGGCGACCCCTTGTGCCCCAGTCACTGCCAAGCTCTCGTCCGAGATGAGCGTGACCCGAATCCCATTCACCCGATTCTGCGAGGTATCCTTTACCGTCGACATTCACTCGCTGGCGGGATGGCAGGCCAAGTCGAAAGAGGCGACCCGAACCTATCGAGTCCCCTCACCCCTTGCCGCCGAATTCAGCGAACTGCATGCCGAGAGGAATATCACCACGTACGATGTGACCTGGCATCTATCCCCGACCGAGCTCGCCAAGTTCCTCGCCTACGCCTCTTACATCGGGACCAACTGGTTCGACATGAAGATGGTGTCGACCAATATCGAGTGCGGCAATGAGAAGGTTCGATTCATCACCGGTATCAAGCAGTCACTGGCGAGACCGGGAGTCTTCGCAGTGACCACTCGAATCGAAACGATGCCTCAGTCCACCCTCAAGATTTAGAAGTGAACCGGGACTTCTTCGCCGCGGCGATACTCTTGGCTCGCCCCGCCCTTTCGTTCTGAGCTTCAGCCATCGCGACTTCCGCTCTCGTCTTACACCCCCGTTCGACGATGTACTTCCTGACCATGAACTGCGAGCGAGTGGGATACCATTCGTCTTTGATGGCCTTTTGCGTATCATAGAACTTCCCTTCGAATTCCAGCATTGTTTTTACTCCGTAGTTATTGAAGACGGGCGAACCGGCGAATCAGTGCTCGATTGTTGAGATGAGCCCGATAGTCCGAGGCCGAGTACGCTAGTATTATTGTGGTTTCTTTGCCGAAGGAATTTCTCAGGCAAAGCTCAAGATGCCCATTACCCCGAATCCCCTCGCCGAGTATTGCACAGCCCTCGGCGATGGCGATGCTTCGGTATGGGGCGAGCCGGCGTTGCCAGCTCACGGGCTCACCTTGTAGTGGTAGGCGGCAATCAGAATCGCATCAGCTCGGTCGACATCTTTCTTCCGGTCGAGATGGCGGGCGGCTTCTGGGAACCGCTGAATCGCCAGAGAGCGTGCCGCATCCTTCTCGCTATTGATAAGCCCGAAATGTTTCTTCCAAGTCTGAGGGGTGATGAGATGCAAGGGGAGATTCAGGGCAAGGGTCACGCCCTGAATCATACCGTAGGTCATGCCGAATGAGAATACGCTCGACACTCCTTGCCGCGGCATCGAGCCGACTTGCTCGACCACAACCTCATCGGGTTCCATCTCTTTCAGTATCTCGGCCAAGCCCCGACAATTGAGCTGGCGTTTACCCCCTCGCAGTTCCATGGTCGGGAGGTCGCAGACCAATGCCACTTGCCCATGAACGAGCAGGGCGAGTGCCCCGCTCAATCCCGGGTCGATACCTACAACCCGAATCATGCGACCACCCGAGCGGAGTTCGCCCCATGCTCAGAGACCTCGACCATCTTCAAAGTGACGTGAGGGTAGCCGGAGTCCTTCAGCCACTGCTCGGTGACAGCGAAGACATACTCGGCGAATTTCTCACAGCCACCCGCGGGGAAGACCACCAGGTTCAGAACCCCAGCATCATGCCCTTGTTGGAAGTACTCAATATGCGGGTCATCTTCAGCGATGATGGTGGTATGGTCGAAGCTGTTTCGCAGGATTTGTTCGAGGTCCTTCATCCCGCCGAAGTCGACGACCCAGTTCCTGACATCTAGCTCCTCGCTTTCGAACACGAACTTGAACGCCAAGGCGTAGCCATGAATCAGGCGGCAATGGGATTGAGCTCGCCATTGACGAAAGGCGCAAGAGAATCCTCGGTCATGGTTGAAGGTCTTCGTGGATTGATATCGCATGTTATTACTCCTAGGTGATTATTTCAGATGACCCCAGTCGCTACCGACTTCGAGGTCGGCTTTGATGGGAACAGATAAGGTTAACGCATTTTCGAGACACTCTTTAATCGCTGGCAGATACTCCTCCGCTCCCGCTTCAAGGCTGAAGTCGAGTTCGTCATGAACCGTCAGGCGTGGGACGCCGGTCTCATTGAACAGCCCCGATTCGTATGCCTCGACCATCGCGACCTTGATGAGGTCAGCGGCGGACCCCTGAAGTCGACGGTTGAGGGCTTTATGTGTCATCGCCCGCTGAATATCGAGCCCGTACGCATCGCGGGCTTGCTCGAAGTTCATCAGATGACGTTCCTCGGTCCAGCTATTCTTCGCTTCCCAGTTTTCGAAGCGAGACCGGCGACCAAGTATCGTGGTGATTACCCCATCGCGTTGAGCTTCAGCCATCGTCGCGCGCATGGTGGTCTTGGTAAAGGGCAGAGCTTGATGGTAAGCCGAGAACAGATTGCTGGCATCGCTCTCTGATAACCCGAGCTGGCTGGCTAGCTTTCGCTCAGACATCCCATAGAGCAGTCCGAAGTTTACATTCTTCACCGGCTTGCGGCGTTGCTTGCGAAGATTCGGGGTCGAGATATCCCAGCCAGCCGCAGGAGCTACCATGTCGAGGGTCTTCTCATGAAAGTCCATCGCGGGATTGGCATTGAAGTCGGCGCGAATCGCATCGGCACCAACGCCAACGGCGTAGTGAAGGAAGAACCGATACTCAATCTGCGAGTAATCGAAGCGCGCCCACTTGCTATGCCCGATGTCGGGGACAAACAATCCGCGAATCATCGGCGCCAGTTCCTCATCGCGGGAGGGTACATTCTGCAAATTCGGTTGCGCCGAAGCGAATCGACCCGAGCGAGTTCCCCCGCTCTCGCCTCGCAAGGGGTGAAAGCCGGCATGTATCTTGCCATTCGTGTGACCATTGAGGATGTACCCGTCAATGAAAGTGCCTCGTAGCTTGTTCAAGCCACGCGCTTCATTGATGAGCTTACCAATCGGGTGGTCAATGCCCGCCATGAACTCCTTCGTGAAGCTCGGGTTGCCCGCGGCGGTTCGCTGATACGGGATGCCGGCCTTGTCGAACAGCAAGGCGAGGCTGTCGCTCGAGTGAAGATTGACATCACCACCGGCCAAACTGCGAAGTCTGCCGAGCAACTGGTCCTCGCGACGCATCAAATCCTCGCGAAGTATCTCGGCGCGTTCGAGGTCTACCCGCACTCCCTTCATTCGCATCTCAATCAGCAGTGGAATGAGGCGAGTCTCGATGTCGAATACTCGCTCAAGATTCTGCTCAATCAGTTTCGGGTACAAAAGTTTGGCAATCTGAAGTGGCAGGCGAGCATCTTGCTCGGCATAGGGACCAATCAAGGTCACTGGACTGCGATAAATGTTCGCGCGTTGTTTGCCGTCAGGGCGGCCGCCGTAGCTCAATGCCGCCCACTCGTACAAATCATGAGTGGTTTTTCCCACTCCGAGATACTTCTCGCCGAGATACTCGAGCGAGGTCTCGCCGATTTCATGAAGTAATGCTTCCATGAACTGCACATCAATCAGCTTGCCGCCGACTTTCACTCCCTCATGTCTGAGCCAGCCGACATCGTACATGAGATTGGCGCCAACCTTCGGGCGAGAATCGCCGAGCACATCGCTCAGATATCGAAGTACCATGTCGGGGTCGAGATTCATCTCGGCTTGGACGGTATGGCGAATCGGAAAGTACCAAGCATCATCTTCGACGGCGAGGCTGATACCGACCACCTCGCCATTACCGGTCGCCCATCCTGCCCCCTTGGTCAGCAAATCGGGGTCTCGGGTCTCGGTATCAATTCCGATGCATCTCGCCGCGCTCAGATTCGGTAAGGGGCGAGGAATCCAATCACTCGGGGCGATGGGCGCCAAGGGGCGAGATATCGCCTCAGAGCCGCTCCTAGAGCGAAGAATCGGGGCATCTTGCCAGAAGAACCCTAGGGAATCGGGTCTCATGGGCAAAACCTGCCGGTTTTGGGCGGTTTTCGGGGGCAGACGGCCTCTAAATTGCGTTCTACGGCGTTCTCCGGCGATATCTCGGCCAACTGGGGTACCAATCGGGTTTGGGTACTTAGCCGGCTTCTGAGGCGGTTTGAGGCGATTCTGGGGGCATTCTCAGGGTTCATCGGCGCATCCCCATCATCAGGCCGCGCAAAAGCGGGCTTTTGAAGCTCACCGGCGCTGGGTAATTGCTCAGGTCAATCGCCTCGCTTCCTCGAGCGAGATTGAGCTGGTCGATGTGATATCTGCCAGCCGGCAATTCGCTGTTGAGGTCGACCTCTGCGCCGCCATCTTCTGCGCCGACCTTGAGGCAAGTGCCGACTAAATCGACGGCGCCATTTTCTTCAACGAATGGGCGAAGCGTTTGTAGCGCCTCGAAGAATCCTGGAGCTACAGGTTCGCTCGCCGATGGCGCAGTGTCGAGCATGCCTTTCACATCCGGCCAATCAATCGGCAAGAGCTGAGACTTGACCCATCGCTCGCCACTGAGAAAGAAAGTGACAGTGGTCTCGGTTGCCGAGAACTCGACAGGGTCTTCACCAATGCGAATCAGCTCATCGAGAACCGAAGCCGGCAAACAAAGAGTCGGCAGATTAGTGGCATGCGCCGCTTCGACCAGCATGATGTTGTTGGTGGCATACATATGCCCATCACGGAAGAGGATGCCGGTCGACCATTGGCGAGTAGCATCATTGCCCACGAACGGGCGAAGTGCTTTGATGGCATCGAGCAAGCCGGAAGCGAGAGCATGCTTATCGCCTTCGGGTTCGACGAGATAGTAATCACCAATCGGCACGCTGTGAATCAGAGCGGTGAACTTCCCAGACTTGATACTGAGCCGACCAGTCGGGGTCAGCTTCATCACTGGGGGAGTCGAAACATGACAGGCATTGATGGCTTTGATGAAGGTCGCGCCATCAGGGCAACAATCAGGAATGCCTTCAATCGGAGCGCAGAGGGTCATCTTGCCATCGCTACCTTGAATTTTGCCGCCGGCAATATAGAAGTGGCGAAGAACCGGGACGAAGTCTTTAGTGGCGATAGCACCGCGAACGAATTGCAGAGAGGTAAACATCAGAACAGCTCCATGTTGATTACTTTGAAGTGGGTGGTCAAGCCGATATTGCGTCGACCAATCTCTTGGTAAGCCCAGATGTTGAATACCCACCGCTCATACGGGACGGTGAGAGAGTACAAAATACATTCGGCATCGAGTCCCGATTCGGCAATCGCCTCAAGCCAGCGAGCTTGCTCGATAGAACTCAGACTGTGGAAGCTCTGACCCTCGTCTTTGGCATGAGGGCTTCGAAGCGAAACCGATACGCTACCGAGAAGAGGATGCGTGATGGTCCCGCGGGATGCTTTCTGAATCCAGGACGAACTATCGACCGAGTACCATGGGTATCTCTGAATCACCGTCAAGCCGGTCATGCCGAAGCCATGAACCTTATGTGTAGGGGCTCCCGATGAATCGGTCAGATAATTTCCCCATATACGGTCAAGCCATCGCACCACATCGTTGCGGGGTTTACCGACCAGCCCGCCGATGGTGATGTACTCATAGTTGTCGAGGTATCGTTTCAGATACTTCGGGTCTTCGCCATAGTGGAAGCAAGGCAAGATAGGAACTCCGCCGGTATCCATAGCATCACAGCGAAGCTGATTCTGCCAAGTGCCCTCGGCATCTCCAATCACGTCGAGGACCGAAGCGACTTCAAAGACATCGGCATTCTTCTTCACGTATCGGCAATAGGCTTCAAGGTCGATGGTGACCCCCTGACTCCATGCCGAGAATGCTCCCGAGTCGAGGAATATCTTTTTACCCAGTCGACGTATGCGGTCGGGGTGGGTCGGTGAAGCGATGTAGTGAAAGCTTTCGAGTACATGAGGCATATTGTCGAGGATATCTCGACCACGCTGACTGCACTTCTGATAGGTGAGGGATTCTTTATGGCATCCCGATGTAAAGGGTCCAGCAATATAAAGACGCATGGATATTCTCAGAGTAGGTTGGTGAAGAATCCCCGCGCCATCAGGAGCGGGGATTTGAGTCTTGCTATCAGCGAGTCAGGCTCAGGAACTCAGCGCGCGCCGAGGCATCGGTTCGCATCACGCCGCGCACTGCCGAGGTGACCGTGTGATGCCCTTGCTGGCAGACCCCGCGGCTTTCCATGCAGAGATGGCGGGCGCGAATAATCACACCGACACCTTTCGGTTGCAGATGCTCGACGAGAGCATCGGCAATCTGATTGGTGAGCCGCTCTTGCACCTGAAGTCGGCGGGCGAAGATATCGGCGAGGCGAGAGAGCTTGCTCAGGCCAACAATCTTGCCATTCGGAATGTAGGCGATGCTCACGGTTCCGATGATGGCCGCCATGTGATGCTCGCAGTGCGAGTAGAGCGGGATGTCGCGCACTAAGACCATCTCGTCGCACTTCTCAGCGCCATCTTCGAAAGTCTTGAGGACAGAAGCTGGGTCGATGGCATAGCCACGCGTCCAGAATTGCCACGCCTTGAGAACCCGGTCAGGGGTCTCGAGCAATCCGCCGCGCGCAGGATTCTCGCCAACGAACTCGAGCAGGCGGCGAATGTTCTCGGTCGGTCCCGCTCCTTCCTGCTCGACCTCCCACGGGAAGACCAGCCATTGATGAGGATTCGGCATCAGGCGTTTGTCATAGAGAGCGAGGAACGGGTGGTCAGGATATCGCTCGCGAGTTGCCCCGCTATCAATCAGGTCATCAACGATGAGGTCAGCCTCCTCGGCCGAATGCACCACCTGATACTGACCAGGAAAAGCTGACGCCAATAAATAGGCGACATGAGTTCCCCCGCGGGGGACCCCGTAGACATTCATCAGCCCAGTATCAGAGCGAGGCTTCACTTCGACGCGATGATGTAGCAGGAGAATCGCGGCATCAATATCATCTTTGTTCAAGATAGTCGGATTCATGCGCTCACCCACTGCATCGAGGAGTCGTAGTGACCATACCAGGCGCCGACCTTGACGGTCAGAGTCCCGGGACTGGTGAGGAGGAGATGCTCCCCAGCATAGGGACCGCCTTTGGCTAGCATCAGGGTCTTGCGGGCGGTGAGGTTTCGTTTACGCGTTTTCATTCAGAGACTCCTGTGAGTAGTTCGGGGTGGTTGGCATTTCCATCAAGCCTTCGCTCACGGCTCGCAATACCAGCGGGTCAGGCATGCCGGCTTTAGCGAAGCCATCGGCGCGAAGCACATTGGCGTGATTGTTATCAGTCGGGGGATACTTTCCATCGTAGCTCGTATGCGAGTAGGCGAGGGCTTCAAGGCATCCCGGGATTGCGGCGGCGAGTTTGCAGGTTTCGGCTTTACTGAAACGCATCAGCGGGGTATCAATCCGAATGGCGTTGACGGTATCAGTATCATGCCCCAAAGCGTAGTTGATATATTCGGTTGTGGCGGCGATGAATGAAGCGCGGCAGTCAGAGTAATTCGCATTGTCCTCCTGACATACGCCGGTGACGATGACATTGAAGTGAGATGCTTCGGCTCGGTTCGCCGCGATGGTCAGGAATAAAGCATTCCGCATCGGGACGAAAGTAAGCTCGCGACGATTACCGATGACCTCGGCCATCTGTTCGGGCGATTCGTATTGCTCGAGTTCATTGTCGCTCAGAAGCGGCGAGGTCGAGATGAGGCAGTTCGGGACCTTGACGATTTCATGCTTGACGCCGGCGAGCTGAGCGACCTTGATTGCCGCCTCAATCTCAATGGCATGTCGCTGGCCATAATCAAAGGTGATGGCCTCGACATAATCGTATTGGGTCTTGGCGAGGAACAGGCAGGTGGTCGAATCTTGACCGCCACTCAGAACTACGAGGGCGCGTGTTTTGTTTTTCATTTTTACTTCTCCTGTCATGGGACTTTCACAATCTTATGAATCTGTATGCAAAGGATATGCCCGAACTTCAGGCATGACTCGACAACTGCATCAAGGTTGCGGAGATTCTTTACCTCATCTTGCTCATCGAGCGGTTGCAGATAGACTGGACCTTTGAAGTCGGCGTGGGGTCGAGCGAGGCGGGGAGCGGCGGGATGGCCGAGAGCGATGGTCGGCAACCCATCATCGTCTGAGATATCATTCTCAGCCGCGACATACTTGTAGGCATTGATGAATGGCTGGAGTTTAGAATTCACCTTACCGGTCTTTGGCGAGCATACGATGGCGACATGAGGCCAAGGACCCGGTTGAAAGAGACTGCCGTTGGTCTCAATCTGAACTACCCATCGTTTTTGAATCAGCTCATAACAGAGAGCTCCGATGGGTTGGCGGAATGGTTCGCCGCCTGAGATGACAATCAGCTTTGCAACCGACTTCAAGGCTTCGATGGATTCGATGATGGTGGGGATGCTCATGCGTTGCGAGCTGGTGTAGACAGTATCGCAAGCAGGGCATTGAAGATTACAGCCAGCAAGGCGAACGAAGATGGCTGGCATGCCGGCGTAGATTCCTTCGCCCTGAATCGTGGCGAAGATTGAATGCACGCCGTAGAGAAATTCCCTCGGCTCGCTGTTGGCGGTGAGACGCTCGGGCGGGCTTGGTGCTTGGTTGTTGTGTTTCATGTAGAAGATTCCGAATAAAAACCCGACTCGCTCGTAGGCGAGTCGGGCTTAGGGTTAGATGGTTGGTACTTTGGCTTTGCCGCTTTCGGATTTCGGGGGCACAGCGCGCACTCGACCACGCGGAGCGAAGGCGGGGTCTTTCGACTTCGCTTTCGGTTTCGCAGGAGCTTTCTCGGCTTTCACCTTCGGCGCCTTCGGTTCTTTCGGAGCTTTCGGCTCTGCGCCTTTGCGAACAGCCATCACAGTCGTGATGAGATTCTTCTTGCGCCAAGCCAGCAGTTGCTGGGAGGCAGTTCCTTCCTTGGCGCCGGCCTTGACTGCCGCGGCGCGGTAGAGGGCACTATCGGTCACGCCATCGGCGTAGAGCGAATCGAATGCCGCCCACGAGCGAGCTACAATACCATCAGGTTTGCGATAGGGTTTCTTTTCAGACATAAGTTGTTACCTCAAAGTTGGTTGGTGATAAAACGGGTGTTACAAGTTTCATTATATCGCTTGGTCAAACAGAGTCAATAAGTTTCTCCTCCTCCACGAAAATAAACTTCTCAATGGTCGGGTACTTCTCACCAGCGATGGTCTTTAGTACCAGATGAGATGGCTCGATGAGTGATGGTGCTCGACGAATCGCATCAGGTACCGTAGTCGGAGGATTGGTACCTCCTCGCCGCGCCCACCACTGCTCGAACTTGGTACGAGCATAGCCACTATGCTCGGGGCAGACCCACTCATTGAAGAAAGAGAGCCCCGAAGCGTACTGGACCCGAAGCGATGGTGGCTTCCCAGCCTTGTGATGAATGTTGTACTGGATAAAATCGACTGGGAACGTTTCTCGGGTGATTCGAGTCTTGGCGATGATATCGTCGGTCCCGGCCTTAGGAACGAATCCTGCGGGAGCTGGGGACTCATATCCACAGCAAGGGCAGACCCTCGCGCCTATCGGGTAGAGGGCATCGCATTCGGGGCAAGTCTTCATGGGCGGACCCATCGACTCGGTACCTCGTTTATGCTTGGTAGGTATCTGAGGATTGTTGATGGGACCGAGACGCTTCACATTCATCGCGAAGTCCAGTACCAGACAATCGGTCTTCCCGGGACTCGGTCGAGTACCTCGGCCGAGAATTTGAACATGCAGTCCCGGTGACCTGGTCGGGCGAAGCAATAGCATGAGGTCGATATCAGGGCAATCGAAGCCGGTGGTCAGTACCCCGAAGTTCGTTACCGCATCAATCTCGCCCGAAACGAACTGAGCGATTGCCAGGTCCCGCTCCTCTCCCGGCATCTTGCTATGTACCGCCTTTGCTTTGAGCCCTCGGTCCCTGAGAGCCTCGGCAACGTGCTCGGCATGATTGACGCTCGAGCAGAAAGCAATCCATCGCTTCCGCCCCTCACCGAGGCGTTGAGCTTCATCGAGCGCCAGCTGGGTTATTGCATCAGCGTCGACCAGCTTCTCGATTTCATCAGCGGCGAACTCGCCACCACGAATCGAAACTTCCGAGGTATCAATCTGAAGCTTCGTACTACGCGCGATGAGGGGAGCGAGATATCCGGCTTCAATCAGCTCGTTGAATTTCTCGATACCGGTCTGGTCGAAGCAGATGTCGGTGAACAATCCGCCATCGGTCAACATGCCCTGCTTCAATCGAAAGGGGGTAGCAGTCAATCCGATTACTCGAAGGTTCGGGTTGACCTCTTTCAATTTCCGAAGCAGGCTCTGATACATCGTCTCATCATCGGGACCGAGCAGATGAGCCTCGTCGATGATGATGAGATGCTTCGTACCCAGGATTTCAGGCTTGCGGTATACCGAGGCGACACCCGCCATCGTTATTGAATCGACCTGACGCCGCTTCAGCCCCGCCGAATAAATTCCGACGGGAGCTTCAGGCCATACCCGCTTCAATGCTTTCTCGTTCTGTTTGAGGAGCTCCTTGACATGGGTCAGCATCAAGATGCGGGTCTCAGGCCAATCCCTGAGAGCCCGCTGGCAGATGCCCGCGATGACTGCCGACTTACCGGTCCCGGTCGGCATGGCGATGAGCGGATTGCCGGGACCGGCAAAGAGGAAGTTGAAGACCGAGTCTACGGCTTCATTCTGATAGGGACGAAGAATCATTTGTCGAATACCTTGGCAACAATCTTCGCTTCTCCCTCAGGTTGGAAGACGAGAGAGCCGATGGTCGCCGTGAAGACTTTCTTACCAAGAGCTTTCTCGGCCTTGGCGGGAGAGATGGGGTCGAGCAGAATGAACGGGTCTTCAATGCCTCGCTCTTTCGCCTTATTGATGAAGTCGAGCCCATTGAGAGTAGACCAGGTACGATGCGGTTTCGATTTGCCCAGCTCGAAGAATTGCAACTCGGTGCCGGAGTGAAGAGTATTCAAGAGGAACTCTTCAATCTGCTTAAAGTATCGGTCGACCCGTGACTTCCAGATGAAGGTTTCCTCGACCTTGTCGAGAGGCATCAGAGAGACCTCATTCGTTTCGGTCGCCTTGAGCAGACCCTCGAACATCGCCGCCCTCGCAGAACAAGCACCAGCCGCAGGACAATACTGACAGGCTTCATCGCTCGGTCGGAATTCGGGATTCGGTTTCAGGGCAGAGAGCAAGACATTGCTCAATCCCTTAAGCTCTCGCCAAAACTCTTCGAGGGTCATCGTATGATGTTCGATATGATTCTGCTGAACAATCGTCAATACCACTTTGGTGATGCCGGTGTACGATGGGAATTCGCTGGTCATCAATCCGCCGGCATAGGCAAGCAACTGCTCAGAGTCAGGGGCGACCCGAACACTTCCCGATTTGAAGTCGACGACATGAAGTTCTTTTTCAACGAGCGCCCAAAAGTCGAGCGTGCCCGATTGCCCATTGATGGGTGCGAAGCCATCGAGAGAGACTCGAGACTCGATACCATAGCGGTCGGCGCGAACAATCAACGCTTGGCAGTATTCGACATAGGTTTGCACCATCGAGTCATTCTCATGAATGGTCGGTGGCCATAAGATAGTAGCCTGTTTCAGAATCGCCTCAGCGACGCCATGAAGCCGAGAACCCTCATCGGCCGCTGTCCCGGCTGATACGCGAGGAGGAGCATGGAGAGAGGCGAGAAGGGACGCCGGACACTTGGCGATGCGGGGGAAGGAGCTGGGGGAAAGGAAAGAGTGACTCATTTGTATTGCCTCGGTTGGTTGATTGATGAAAACGCCCGAGAAACTCCCGGGCGTTCTTGTTACAGATTACTTCAAGCCCACGGCGGGGTCGAACCCGCGGCAGGAGCAGGAGCGGGAGCTGAGGCCGAAGCCGAACCGCCTGCGACTGCCTTGACTGAGCGCACTTCATTCGACGGTCCATACTGACCCGAGGGGTCTTGCCGAATCGAGAGGGTGACCAGGACCGGGATGTTCATCAGCTCAGAGGCGTCAGCGATTCGCAGGCGACCAGCGGCGTGGCAATACTGCGACAGACGCTTCTGAGCAATCTCGACTGCGGTCTGATTCTGATTCCAGAGATTCAGGCGTTCGAAGATGACTCGACCGCGCGCTTGGCCATCGACGACCTTGAGGGTCAGCTCGAGCAAGCGGCCTTGCTGATTCTTAGTCGGCTTCACTTCGGCCTTACTGATTACCACTTGATAGTCGCCAGCCGGCAGGGGAGAGAAGGTATCGGTCGGGTCGATTTTAGTGGCATCAAAATTGAGAGGAGCATTCATGAGTTTGGTTCCTTAATGGTAGGTAGATTAAAAGGGGGCAACATCTTCAGTGATGCGAGCGGGTTCCGGCTCGCTGGTCGGAGCGATGGCTTGAGGCACCACCGCAATCTTGGCAAAGAGCTTGCCGAGATGAGGTTCTTCAATCGCTGACAGCGCGCCGGAGCGGTCTTTGGCGGTATGAGAGAAGTCAGGTTGGAATTGCAGATATCGGTAGGCGACGCCTTCGGGAGTCTTGCCGATTCGCATCGCGGCGACTTCATCAAAGAAGTAGCTGATGCCTTGCGTCAAAGAATTTCCCGGCATGCTCGGACCGGTGACCGGGACGCCATCGACTTCCTTCGTCCCGCTTTTGGCGATGAAGACGACATTCTTATTCGGCAAATCACGGAATGCTCGAATCAGCATCGTGGTCTTGTCTGCCAATTCTCCATACGCCGCGCGCGGGTCCTTGGTCTGAGCTTTCGCATGGCTCAAGATGACCTCGGCAATCTCAGAGATGGAATCGAGAATGATGGTGTCGTAATCATTACCGGCAGGACCGCTCAAGAGAGCATGAGCCATGGTGAGGTCTTGCACCGACTTGATGACGATGGCCGGGATGTCATGGGCTCTCAGCGAAAGCAGGCCAGCTTCAGCAGAAAGAATGATTGGTCGATTGCAGGTCGCGGCGAGACAGGTCTTGCCGACTCCCGCCTGTCCGTAGACGAGAAGCTTGACGCCATGCGTGACCGCTTGTCTTGTCGAAATGATTTGCATTGATTGGTACCTCGTGTGGTTGGTGGGGTGGTGCCGATTGATATTATCAGAAGTTCCTCAGGTACTGGTAGAAGATTTCTGAGTACTGGTTATAGATGGTCTCACCAAAGAAGGAGTACCACTAGAGCTCCGATGGCGCCGATGAGTAAGGTGAGGTCTTCAAAGAATTCTGCCCATTCGGGAGTCAAATCGGACTCTTGGAAATCATCTTTATTGTTCATTTCGTTTCCTTCCATTGTACGATTCGGGTGTGGGTGGCGGTCAGAGCGAAGACTTCAATCTTCTCAGCAGTCGAGTCTGATGACTTAGCCGCTTCGATGACTTCGGCGAGCTGGGTCGCATCAACGACTCGCGTGATGGGAGACTCTTCGCCCCGATGATGTATGACAATTATGTTCTTCATGATTGGTTGGTCCTTAGGTTAGATTGAAGAAGCAATTATTTTGAGTGCCTGCTTCAACTGAGCACTGGTGAGAA
>Ga0315907_10003827_pt1 | contig 17346 bp, 14 predicted proteins | sample LakEriMetagenome_3_FD_203525 | JGI IMG/M metagenome (GOLD analysis project Ga0315907, IMG submission 203525) | Freshwater fungal communities from buoy surface, Lake Erie, Ohio, United States - Buoy 12 MA123 | ecosystem: Environmental > Aquatic > Freshwater > Lake > Lake biofilm | place: USA... | reverse complement strand
AAAAAAAAACAGGGGCCATGGAAGAAATACTGCTCTGCCTGTCCGACCTAGTCACCGGCTCGTCCATCCCGGCCCTCTCCTCGCTGTCGCGCACGGGGTCCGCCTGGCTCGGCCTGGGCGGAGCCGCGCTGGGCGTGGCCCTCTCCTTTGCCGAATCCAGGCGCCCCCCCGCCCAGCCAGGCTACGCCCAGCTCGCTCGCGCGCTGCTGAGGGTGGTGCTCAGCAGCGCGCAGATTTTCTCCCTGTGGGACGCCAAGGACGGCGACGTCGGTGCTGGCTTGCTCGTCATACCCCTCTTCTTGGTAGCGTGCGCCCCCACCAACAAGCTCCTCCCCGACTACCTCAGGCGCGTGCGGTGGCTTTCCTCGGCCCTCAACGCAGTGTGCCTCGTCGCCGCAGCCATTTACTACACAGTCGGCGGGGGGGAGCCAGGGGCCGCCCAGGAGTCGTGGCTCGACGGGCTCGTCGCGCTGAGGGCCTTTTTGGCCGTGAGCGACGTGGCCTTTGCGTCGGCCAACCAGGGGTGGCCATCGCAGCGCAGGGTCGTCGACGCTGCAGCCCGCGGCCTCGTCTTGGTGCTCCTGGGGGCGGCCCCGTCCATCTGCACGGGCCTCCTGAGAGGACCGGCGCCCGACTGGCTCTTTGTAGTTTACACCGCCGCGCTGGTGCAGTCGGTGCACGCCCACGCGTGCTCAGCGAGGCTCTGCCTGAAAAACTGCCTCCCCGGCCCAGTCACGAGCTCGCAGCGGCCCTTGATTCTGCTAGTCATTTTGGCCCTGGCAGTGGGATTCGTGGAGAGAAAGGGGGATCCGGCCACAGCCTCCCTGGCAGTGCTGGCAGTGACGGTTTTGGGGGTAATCGAAATCATCTGGGCTGGCAAACCTGGTCAATACGCATTGTAGTAAAAAAAAAAAATATGAAATTGGCTGGTAGGCACCTGAGAATCTCACTTGGCACCTGTTTTTTGCTTCTTGCTTTCCATCATTTTTTTGATTTTTTCCGTCTTCATGGCTTGAGCTTTTTTCATTCCTGAATTTTATTTTATTTTTTTGTAAATAGCACATTTGAAAACAAGCAGCATATTTTTTTTACCTTCGTTACTGACCAACGAGAGGAACCCAGCACTGCTAAATTTAATCCATGGAGACGGATTGCCATTCTTTAAAAACACCCTTAAACAGTGCTCATTCGTTTTATCTTTTTGCAGACATTCAGTGCACCGAGCGTACACCACCTCCGGCGTCTTCTTGTTGCACGCGACAATGCACCCATTGTTTTCATGCATGTGAAACGAGGGCATCCTGAGGCTGAGCATGGTGGGGCAGGGCACTCCCTTGTCAATGTGAGTGCAGAGCCAAGAGTCTGGGTCGGTACCCTCGCAGTCTAGCAGGGGCAAGAGAAGGGCATACTGACGAGCGCTGTCTGGCCTCTCCTTGTAATTGGCCGTCTTGTCCAGATAATCCCTAAACCATTTTGGCAGGGGGAGCTTTTCACAAGCGGTGGAGCGCTGGGCCCCCCCTGCAGCGGGGGGGGCACCCGAGATGCCTCGGAGGCTCGCGGCAGTTCGACTCTGCCGAATCTCTGCCCATCTCTTCATGTCTGCGGATATCCTTGCAATGTACCGGTTCGGGACGCTGCAGCTGGCCTGCCAGAGCAAGTAGACCGCCTGGTCGTCTGAAAGATTGTCGAGCGCGTGCTGGCCGTCCACCGGGCTGGGCTCAAACGGCGCGGGATTGAGCAAGCCACTTTCCCTGGAAAAAGTGTGCAGCTCTCCCATGTGGTAAAAGGACCTCGACGACAGGCAGGGAAATGGGCAGTCTGGCGTCTTCCTGCTAAACATCATGGCAAACGGAGTGTGGCCGCCAGTGGTCTGGAGGTCCATGCCAAAACAAGGGGCATTTACTCCTTTCAAGTCCTGATCTGAAAACCCAGTAAAATTGGGTTTTCTCAACTTTTCGCGCAAAGGATCAAACACATATTGGCACAAAGTTTTTAAAACAGTACCAGGAATGCTACATGCATTGAATTTGACATGAAATGAATGTTTCCTGCCCCCTCCCGAAGTGTCCCTGGTTTTTTGCTTGACGTCCACTGCGTCAAAAAAAAAATCTCAAAATGAATTTTTAAAAAAAAACAAACATGCTTTTTTTTACCCGCCACGAGCGCCTCTCGCGACACCGCGCCCACGTCCAGCATCTTCCTGTAAAACCAAAGCGGAAAGGCCTGGCCCAGCTCTTCAATCTCGTGCCTCTCCAGGCGCAGCGTGCCGTCGTCCAGCCTGAGCTTGTTCTCCTCCACCTCCCAGTCCAAAATGAGGTAGCCAAGGTTCCTGTTTTCTTCCTCGGAGATGATCCCGTGGCGAAGGCGAATCTCGTAGGCTTGCGTAAAGCGCTTCACCTGGCCAGTCTCTGCGTCGGGGTAGCCGTTGCGCAGGATATCCACGCACATCCTCAGCCCCATCTCGGGAGTCGAGAAAATGAAAAAGAGCGACCCCGAAAACGCAGAACGACCGTCGGTGGGCTTGGGGAGCAAAAACTGGATGCATAGGGGGCAGGCAGCGCCCGCGTAGGCCAGGGGGTCGCCAGGGCAGGCCGCGCGCCTCCTCTGAAACGCCTCCTTAAACTTGGCGACTGCGTGGTCCTTCTTGGCAGAAGCCACGTAGAAGCTGTTCTCCACCGCAACCATGAGCCTGGCGTGCTCGCTCACCTCGCGGGAAAAGTCGGGGTCCAGCTTGGAGATGCCCAGCTCCGCGCATGCGTCGAGCAGGAAATTCCCAATGTCCGACGACTTGAGCACGTGGGTGGGCAGCTCGGCCAGGTAGAAGAGCACGGTGGGCGAGGTGTAGGCCCTTCGCACGCGGCGGATCAGGAGAGAGGCCTGGGACATTGCTAGGGGGGAATCGCAGGGAGCTGCGTGTGTGAAGAGGTGTTCTGAATAATTCCAAATACAAATACTAGGTTTTTAAGTTTTGAAATATTTGAGTTTTTAAATTTTGAGATATTTGAGGTTTTTAATTTTGACATATTTGAGTTTTAAAATCTGAAATATTTGAACCAAATTTTGGAATATTTTAATTTTAATTTAGACATATTTGATTTTTATTTTGAGATATTTCTATTTTTATTTTTTTTAATTCAGAGATATTTGCACCAAACTAACCAATACTCTCGGCCACGGACCCACTGCATCCAAACGAACGACGATGGCCAACATCCAGCCCCCGCCCTACCTCCACCGGCTCCTCCACGGCCCCCCCGACAAGGCCGCGAGGTTCCAAGTCATTGAGAAGCGGCTCTCGGAGATCCACTCGCGCCTGCAGCAGGAGTGCGGCCTCGACCTCGCCGGCGACTCTGCCGCTTTTCTGCCCGTCGTCACGGACGCCTACAAGTATGAGAAGCTCGGCGCGGACGAAAAGGCCAAGTGGTTCAAGGGCTCCCAGTTTACCATGGGCGCTGGCTTCATTTCCTTTTACACGTACCACACGAGGATGGCAAGCCTCAACGACGATTCCAAGCGCGTGGAGTCCAAGGCTGCCGTGAAGGAGATGGGGATCCACTTTTACAGCGCGGAGCGGGCGAGGATTTCGTCGGAGTATGCCGCGCTGCAGAAGCTCAAGCCAGTGACGCCGGGCGAGTACTTTCACACGGTGCGCCTGCTCGACGAGGAGCGCGTCAGGCTCGTCAGGGAGAAGGAGACGCTCATCTACGACTGCTACAGCGTCCCCCTCGCCCCTCCGCAGCAGCCCACGTCGGAGGAGCTGCTCAAGGCCCTGGCGACCCCTGCCAAGGTTGTGCCCGAGAGCAAGTCCCTGTCCGCTGCCAAGACGGTTTCCAGGAAGAGGACGTGGGTGCCTGGCAGGGACCTGGAGGGCATCAAGGAGATTGAGGAGCGCAGGGCCAATGAGAAGAAGTCCAAGCTGCAGCAGGACAGTGACGAGTCCAAGCAGGAGAGGGCTGACAAGGAAAAGCGGGTTCTCAAGTTCTTTGCCGAAACTCAGCGGCAAGGTGCGGGTAACTATGCCTTGTCTTTGACTTCAACTCGGAGCCTGACTCGACTCTGCCTGCAGATTCTGCCGCAGCCAAGGCTGCCAAGGCCAAGTACGACGAGGGGTCGGACACGGACGTCTTGGAGGAGTCGGACGACGACGTTCTCGAGCCGCTCATGTCGGAGGATGGGGAGATTTTTCCCTGAGTGTTTTGTGAATAAAGTTTTATTTCCTCAAAGTGTGTTTGCGTGGGGGAGATGGGTTAAACGGGAGTCAACCTTAGCCCGATTCGTTTAAACGGGAGTCAACCTTAGCCCGATTCGTTTAAACAGGGGTAGACAGCAGCCTTGTGCGGTTGATGGCCAGCATGTCGGCGTACTCGCGGCAGAGCCAGTCTTGCGCGCTGTGGCCGTTTGGCTCCTCGAGGATGATGGCCTGCCCCGCCATGTAGTCGCACGTGCGGAGGTGCGTGGGGTCGCCCTTGCACACGCTCGCCAGCGGGGCGAAGCGCAGTGGGAGCGGGGTGTCTGTGTAGGAGGCTATGTGGAGCCTGGTGTGGTGGCAGTAGGTCTCGTAGAGCTCGGGGATGGACTGGAGCTGGCCGCGGCAGCACATGTGGTCGATGAGCGACCGCAGGATGTCCTGCTGCTTCTTTTGCCTCTGCTTGTTCTCCTCCACGGAGTTCTTGGCGCAGGCGTGGAGCAGCAGGTTGGAGATGAGGTCGTGGCTGGTCTGGGTCCTCTCCCCCGCCACGCGGTTGTCGTCGTCCAGCCCCTCGACAAGGACAGGGAGCGGCGGGTAGGGCAGGGCGGCCAAGACCATGGCGCGCATCTCCTGGGTGGAGTCGTAGGGCCTAGTGCTGGAAGAGCCTGGGAGGGCGGGCATGGCGATTTTCGAACATTTTTTGAATTTTTTACCAGGGGAGTTAACATGTAAAAAAAATCAAAACGCATCAAATGTCCTATTCCGGAAAAGGGCACGTATAAAAACGTTTGGCGTCCCGCACCGGCGCAAAAAAAAGAAGAACATGAGGAAGCAGCCAGACTGCATGTCGCAGGCCATCGCGAGCGTGGCGGGCGACGCGTTTTTGCAGGTGGACCCCCACATCTGCGACAAGATGCGGCCGGTCGAGGTCAGCCCGAGGAACAAGGGGTCGCCCGAGCACTACGCCACGTGGAAGCCGGCCAACTCTGTATTTTTTACTCTGATCAAGACCAAGGACAACACTGCAATTTTTTGCCACGCGAACGGCCTGCCCTACTACGCTGCCCCCCAAGCGAGGCTGGCGCAGGACTGCCCCGAGGGAACAGCGTTCCTTTGCCAGTGGTGCCTGGACTGCGGCAAGATACCCCGGCTGCTCGTTTTTGACTTGCTGGAGGACTGCCAGGACGTCAAGGCCAGAGGCCAGCACCTCCGCAGCATGGCCAGGTTCCTCCCCCAGCCGCTGTGCACGGTCCAGTGGGCGGGCGAGGTCGACGCGCTGGAGGGCTTCACGGCCAGCCTGCCCCACAAGGTGGAGTGCCTGGTGGGGCTGGGCGAGGACCCGCTCAGGCTGCAGCAGTACTTGCGGGTCGCGCTCCCGCCGGGGATGCCGGGCGGGGTCAAGTTCGAGGGCTTTGTCGTTCATTAATAAAGTGGCAATTGGGTCGCGTTAACGGGGTGCCGATGGGACTTTGAGCAACTCGCGCTTTTGACACTTTGAAACCCATGGGCAAAATTGGTGGAGGCTGCTTTTATTAAAAACGCGCCTTGACTTTCTGCACAAAGTCAGGGATCTGCCCGCAGTCGTGAAACTCGTCGGGGATGCCCCCGTAGTTCTCGAACCAGCCCAGCCTGTGATGCTGCATATGCCTTTTTAAAGTAGTAATCAGGGGAATTTGACCTATCATGGCAGGTACTGAGCTGAAAGCAGACCAACCGTACGTTGCGTGCTGGATTATAGCTTTGGCTCCGAGCAGCAAGGCAAAGTCGTCGTACGCCGTGGCATTAACCACAACCAGCAGCCTTGGGTGCTGGAGGTGCTTATCAAGCCAGTATGCATTATTGGTGACCACCCTGAAATGAGCCTGTGGAACACCTTTTAATAGCCTTTTTAATACTTTTCTAGTACAGTACATCTCGCTCAAAGGGTCATGAGCCCCTTCGAATGCCTGGTATGTATTGTTGTCTGGCCCACGCATGTGCAGTACAATATAGTCAAGTTCAGTTAGTCCTAAGTCCCTGTGATTATGGGCCAGTGCATGCTTTTGGACTGCTAATGCAACTAATCTGTAATGGCCCTTGTAGTTTTCAGCGTCTAACACTGGTTTGTCTGGTATCTGTGTGGCTTTCCATGCTGTAGTATAGACATGGTGCAGCCCAGCCTCTGCAGGCACAGCAAGATTTTTCCAGACGACTTTGTAGCTGGACTCTCTCTGATGGGAAGTGAAATTATCTGCAATTATTGTGAGCTTGTCGTGGTGGGGCCAGAATCTACCGATGAATTCAGGCATGTCGTAGTCGTAACCTTTCCACTGAGGGATGTGCTTGTGAAGCCTTGGGAAAACCTGGGAAGGGTCCTGGCACCACTCAAACGCTATTTGGACGTCGTGTAAATTAGCCAGCGTCGCCAGAGTCATCAGTATCCCCACGCGGTCGCCCAGACCGGTGCACTCGGCGCGGTCGTACACGTAGGTCATGCTACAAGTTGAGAACTTAAAGCTACTTCTATCAAGATAATTCAACACTTTTTTTATTATGCGTAATTTTCCTCGCACCAATCCTTGACAGCCTCTAGGTAGTCCTTTACCACTAGGTCCAGATGTTCTTCACACCCTGCCTTGGCCAAACTGCCAGGACGCCCAAACATGAATTCGTGCTTTCCTTCCAAGCTTAAAAAATTGTAAATTGTCTGCAGCTTTTTTTCTGTAGAAGTAGAATTGGAGCACAGCTTAATTCCTTCATATATTACCATGCTGGCAGCCCTAAAGTAGTCCCAGGAAAGCTTGTCAGGAAACTGCCTCCAATTCTGCATACTGTAGTGAACGTGCAAACTGGGCCTCAGCTCTGGACATGTGGAGTACTTGCCGTTGCCTCCCACCACCAGACTGTACCTGTTACGCTCGTAGGTGACCAGGTAGTATCCCATGAGCTCAAAATTTCCAAAAAAATTGAAGTAATTTGCTGAGTTAATCAATTCTGCCAAAGATTTTTTGATGTCTCTGGTCTGAAGTTTATCACTCAGCCAGGATCTCATTTGAGCGTAACTAGACCTCCACATGAGAAATGGGAAATTTTCCATGCACGAAAAGTCCTCTGGAATTTTCTTCATGGCAGGATCTATCCTTTTAGCAGCGTCCCCTCCCAGCCTGTGCTGCCCCCTGTGGTGGGAGCAGAAGAGCCTGGGCAGCCCGTCTGCCACTAGCATGTGGTACATGGCTGGCGCTCGGAATACCACGTCTGAATCGACCATACCAATGATTTCAGCATTACCATACTGGTCAGAGAAGAAGTTGGATATCTGTGCTGTGGTTCTCCCGCTATCGTCGCGGTTTTCGTGGGGATTCATATAATTGGTCCTAATTCCAACGTGATCTTCATAAACCACCTGTGCAAACGCTGGCATCACACTGCCCACTGCGCGGTCGCGCTTGGTCTTGTCCAGAATGATGAATAGCTCCCCTAGGTGCTCCATTGGGAAAAAAATTTCAAACGAGCGCAGGAACATGAGCAGGAGCGGAGTTTCCCTCTCAAACGCGCGGAGCACTATGTCGATCTTGGGCTGGGACGTTGCAGATACCAAGCAGGTACAATGCAGGAGAAAGCGGCAAAAAAAGGACAACTTCATGGAGCACTCTGTACAGATTTAGATCAAGCACGGTTAGACCAAGCAACTTCACGTTTTTTTATTAGAAAGGATCAAACACCATCCCGCACCAGCCTGCTCCCCTGGTCCTCCCTGATCAGCCTGTAGCGGATCACGGGCCTGTCCCTGTCGACCTCGTAGTACCCCTGGGGATAGCTGCACGGGCACCCCCCCATGAAGGCGCAGAGGGAGAACCCAAACACAGTGATGGCGAAGCCTATCAGGATCAGGTAGCTCGCCCAGTCATCGTCGTCCCTGTCGTAGTAGCCGTGCCTGTGGTAGTAGTAGGCGTCCGGCATGCGCTGCTTGGGGATCTCCAGGCGTATATTATTGTTAAATACGGGCTGCGCGCTGGGCGGCGAGGGGCTCTGGGCTGGCGGCTGCTGAAAGTAAACATTCACTGCGGGGGGCTGCACGCTGACGCTGACCTGCGCCGGCTGGACGTTTATGTTGTTGTTGTTGGTGTTGACGTTGCTAGAATATGATCCACCCGTCCCCGCAGAAGATGGGCTCCCAGGCGGGGCCGGCGGGGGCGGTGGCGGGGGCGGGGGCGCTGGCGGGGCTGGTGTTGTTTGCGTGACCGCGGAAGACTGCGCGGAAGAACCCTGCTGAGGCGCAGGCGGCGCGGTGGAGGGCGCCTGTGTAGCGGGAGGCGACGAGGAAGACGCAGGCGAGGGCGTCGTGCCCGCCGAGGGCGAGAAAGAGGGCCGCGGAGAAGTAGGTGGCTGCGAAGACAAAGGCACTCCTGGCGACGTTTCCGAAGAACCCTGGCTTGTCGTTGTCTGGTTCTGGTAGGAGATTTCTGCTGTTGTAGTGGGCAGCAGCAGCAGGACAGGAGAAGTCTCCAGCGCCACGCAGGCGTCTGAGGAATTGGCCCCGGTGGGCGACGTGTATCCCGCAGGGCATGTCGCGCAGTCGGCGAAGGCGGCATCTGCCTTAAATGTCCCGGGCTGGCAGAGCTCGCACTTTTTGGCGCTGCCCGAGTAGCCGGGCGGGCAGGGCACGGGCCAGCACATGCCAGTGCACGTGGAGTTCTCATTGAATTTGAACTCAGTGAAGGGCTCTGTGCAGTTTTTGTCGACCAGGCAGTCACTCGACACCCCTTCTGTGGACAGGTAGTTGGTCGCCACGCCGTTGCCGTTCTGCTGCTGGAGCAGCCTGCGCCTGCGCGCTCCGCCGCCAAAGGTGTAGTAAATCCCCCCCTGGAAGAAGTCCTTGTTCTGGCCCTGGATCCTGGCGATCTTGGCCTGGCCGTATACCTCGTTGAAGCGGAAGTAGGCCTTGTAGGTGAGCGTGCCGGTCCTCACGAAATCGGTGAGCTCCACGGTTTCCGGGTCGACGTCGAACTGCATCGCCAGCCAGTCAGTGTAGCCCACGGCGAGGCCCGAGCGCACAAAGGTCTGCTGCTTGTTGCTGAGGACGCCGTTGCTGGAAAAGTCCACGACCAGGTTGACCACCGTCGGAGGAACTTTCAAGCACACGCGGTCGCCCGTGACGCACTGCGAGGTCTTGACCGCGCACTGGCACAGCTCAATGTCGTTGGAGCCGCAGACGGTGCAGTTGGCGCAGGTCCTGTCGCGGGTGGGTATGCACTCGAGCTTCTCGTACTGGTTGGCCTGGCACTTTACGCAGTCGTGGCAGATGCCCTCCGTGTCGGGCGAGAAGGTGCCCGGGAGGCACATGGCGACGAACAGGTCGGAGTTATCCATGCTCGAGACGTCCACGACTTTGCGCAGGGCGAGCACCTGGTCCGCGTCGACGCCGTCCGCGGTCGCCAGGTTCACGACTACGTCCACGACCTGCGCGCTGCAAAGGCTCGCCATGAAAACCGCCAGCACGGACCAGAGTATGCGTGCGCGCGCTCGGGTCCGGCATCTGCGCATGCTTCATTTAATGTTGAAGGACATCGAGTCAACTTAAATGGGGCGCACAAAAGCGAGGAATCCAACTCAGCCAGACGCCCAGTCTGCCTTTTGCGGCATTCATAAACTACAAGCGCGGACGCATTTTAGTCGGCCTTGGTGGCCTTGATGGACTGGTGGCGCTCCCAGCGGTTGGCGATGTGCAGGCCCGGGGCGTGGTGCTCGAGGCGGTGATCGAGGTGGTTGAGGCGGCCCGCGCCGGCCACCGTGGCGAAGACGCGGATGGTGTCCGGCTCGTCCTTGTAGGGGTCGCCGTGTACAGCCAGGTTCATGCTGCGCCTCATCTTCTGCTCCTCGTGCAGCTTGGGCATCTGCTCGAACTCCTCCTGGATGGACAGCTCCTTGGCCTGCTCCTCCTCGGCCGGCTTGAGGGAGGACTTGCGGGCGACGGGGAGTGACAGGAGCCTGCGCGAGCCGCCCCCTGTGACGAGGTTGTTCCTCGCGATGACGCCGTTGATGGTGACGAAGTTGGTGGTGACGTTGGCGGCCGCTGCCATGCCCGCGATGAAGGCGGTCTTGATGCCGCCGACGTCGTTGTTGAAGTCCGAGACCGTCGCGTTGAGGGTGACGATGGCCTGGATGCGCTTGTAGTAGGTGCAGGAGTAGCCAGGGGTGCAGCGGCAGTTGAGCCGGGAGTAGCTGCCGGCGGCGGAGGTGGTGTGCATGGGGCAGGACTCCTTGAGGGTGGACGTGCGGCAGTAGGAGTTGGCCTCGCAGGTCGGGCAGTTGGTGGTGCGGCCCACGTCGAGCGAGTAGGTGCCCGGCATGCACAGGAGGCAGTTGGAGAGGTGGGTGGCGCCCGGGGTGGAGCGGTGGCGGCCGGGGCCGCACAGGGCGGGCGCGGTGGAGCCGGACACGCAGTAGGCGCCCGCCGGGCAGGTGGTGCAGTCTGCCTGGGAGGAGCCGCCGGTGGAGGTGCGGTAGCTGCCCGCGGAGCAGCGAGAGGGCTCGACGGTGGCCGTGGGGCAGTAGCGCCCAGCCGGGCAGACCAGGCAGTCGGCCGCGGCGAGCGCTCCGGTGCCGTAGCGGTACGTGCCCGCCGCGCAGTTGGTAGGGGTGACCGACTTCTGCGGGCAATACTGGCCGGCTGGGCAGACGGTGCACTGCGCCTGGGACTGGGCGCCCGTGGCGGTGCGGTAGGTGCCCGCGTCGCAGTCGGTGGGGACCGTGGATCGCTCGAGGCAGTACTGGCCGGCGGGGCAGACCACGCAGTCGCCGTCGGAGGAACCGCCGGTGCCGTTGAGGTAGGTCCCCGCGGGGCAGGACGTCGGCGCGGTGGTGCCCGCAGGGCAGTACTGGCCGTGGGGGCACGCCAGGCAGTCTGCGAGCTGGGTGGCCCCGACGGCCGCGCGGTAGGTCCCGGCCGGGCAGAGGGTGGGCGCGGAGGACTCCAGAGGGCAGTAGCGGCCGGTCGGGCAGGCAGCGCAGGAGCCGCTGTCGACGCCGCCGGTCTCGCCGCGGTAGGTCCCTGCCGGGCAGTCGAAGGGGGTGTGGGTGGCCAGCGGGCAGTACTGGGCGGCCGGGCAGGCCAGGCAGTCGGTGACGTCGGTGGCGCCAGTGGAGGCGCGGTAGGTGCCCGCCGCGCACGAGGTCGGGGTGACGGTGGCGGCGGCGCAGTACTGGCCGGCGGGGCACGAGAAGCAGTCGGACGACGCGGTGGCCTCCTTGACGTTGCGGTAGGTGCCCGCGGGGCAGCCGGCGGGGGTGGTGGTGCCCAGGACGCAGTAGTAGCCCTCGGTGCAGGGCAGGCAGACGTCCATGGTCTCCCCGCTGGTGCTCGGGTTGTAGGAGCCGGCGAAGCAGGGCGTGGGGCTGACCGAGGCGGCCGGGCAGTAGTTGCCGGTGGGGCAGGCAGTGCAGTCGGCGGCCTCGATGCCCGAGGTGCTGGTGCGGAAGGTGCCCGCGGGGCACGAGACCGGGACGGAGGTGGCCAGCGGGCAGTACTTGCCGGCCGGGCACGCCACGCAATCGCCCGAGTCGTCGGCGCCCGTGGAGGAGCGGTACGTGCCGGCCGGGCAGTCGGTGGGGGTGACCGTGCCGGCCAGGCAGTAGTGGCCGGCCAGGCAGTCGTAGCAGTCGGCCTGGGTGATGCCTCCGGTCTGGTCGTTGTAGGTGCCCGCCGAGCACTGCTCGGGCGCGCTGGTGGCGACGCCGCAGTACTGGCCGGCCGGGCAGGCGGCGCAGTCGAGGACGGACTGGGCGCCGGAGGTGGCGCGGTAGGTCCCGGAGGTGCAGTTGGTGGGGTGCACGGATCCCGCCGGGCAGTAGTTGCCGACCGTGCAGGCGGCGCAGTCGCCCGGCTGGGAGGCGCCGTCTGTGCCGCGGAAGGTGCCTGCGGGGCACGCAGAGGGCGTGCCGGTGCCGATGGGGCAGTAGGAACCGGCCGGGCAGGCCTGGCAGTCTGTGAGCTCCGTGGCGCCGAGGGCAGCGCGGTAGGTCCCCGCCGGGCAGGGCGTGGGCACGTTGGAGTCGCTGAGGCAGTAGTAGCCGGCGGGGCAGTTGTCCAGGTACACGTCGACGTCGTCCGAGTAGGAGACCAGGTTGACGTTGCCCGGCAGGCCGCTGCTGAAGGCGTCGAAGCTGTGGTTAGCGCCGACGGACCCGATCGAGGCGTTCACGTCGATGCCGTTGAGGACGAAGCAGTCGTTGACGGTCAGGGCCCCGACGTTGGACATCTTGCCGTCGGGGCAGGGCAGGCAGGGGGACTGGTAGTCGGGGTGCTCCGCGCCCGAGTAGTAGTAGCCCACGTCGCAGACGCACTCGGCGTTGACTAGGGTCATGTTCTGGTCGCAGTCGCCCCACTGGAGGGGCTTGCGCATGGCGTGGCGGCTGTTAGCGTAACGCGCGTTGTTCTCGCGGACGTCGCCCAGCATGTGGCGGTACTTGGGGTGCGCGTGGTGGTGGTGGTGGGAGCGGGCCTTTGGGGGCCTGGCGGTGGGCAGGAGGTACTTGCTGAGGTCGAGAGGGTCAGGGAAAAGGTCCGAGTCACTGACGCGCGGCAGCATGCTCGAGTCCACGACTGTCGTGCAAAAGGTAATGGCCAGCGCGAGTAGTGTGACCTGCATCGCCTTGCCCCGGCAAGCGACCACTACGCCCTAAATAGTAGGCTGTAAGGGGACAAAATTCACTGAACGCTACTACAGAGGAGCGAGACAAACGCCTGGTCAGCGAAGGGGACCCTCTGGGTGAAGGCCTCGCAGTCCTTGGAGATCTGGGGGGACATGAGGCTGATCTGGAGCTTCCAGAGGTCGCGCCAGCAGTGGGCCGGCTGGTAGGCGCAGGCGTACAGCCGGAGGGCTTCCGAGAGGGTCATGCGGTGCGTTTGAGACACCGGGAAGCTCCTGAAGCACGTGTTCTTGAATTCGGTGAGCTCCCTGAAGGGTGCCTTGCCGTCCATGCGGAGGGAGGAAATGACCTGCGGCAAAGCAAGGTGTGTTAAAATTTGCACGAGGATCCCTTTAAGGTTTTCAGGGTAAGTTGTTTCAGTTCTAGACGTTTCAAGTCCAACTGTGCCAACAGTACTTCTTGCTTGAGTTTACAGTTTTCTTCGCGCAGTCGGATTATTTCGTCACAATCTTGTACCAACAGGCGGTCCAACAGCATCCATGAAGAAATGGAAGCGCAAAACAGAGTGGACCATTCTGTCTTCAGCCAAGCAGACAAACCCCATGTGCTTACTAGGTTCAAGCAGAGGAACAAAAGAACCTGTTTCATGAATCCCCAAGAAAAAAATATATAAAATTACAAATATATATCACCTGGTGGAGCACGCCCAGGTCCGGCTTCGACACGGGGAACTTCCTGAGCTTGTCTGCCGCGTCCCCCTCGTGGCGGAACACGGCGGAGACGTGGGGGCGCCAGTCCCAGGTCTGCTGCGCCGCGAGGAAGTAGAGGCGGGCCTTGACGTTTTCCGATAAAACGTTTGGAAATTGATGCAGCTGGCAGAAGCCCTTGTAGGACTCCCAGGTGCCGTAGGTGGTGTCCATGCTGAGCTTCTGCTCCTCCGAGGGGGTGGCGCGGTCCCTCAGCCTGGGCCTCCCCGAGTAGGCCGTGATGGACTTCTGCTTGAGCGCGGCGGACAGGCCCTCCCTGCGGTACTTGGCTGCCTTCAGGTGGGTCTCCAGTTGGGACGTGTCGATCTTGAGGCAGTCGCCCAGGACCACCGCCAGGGCGACCTCGTACGACTCCGGGGTCTGCGGGCTGTCGCTCAGGGCCGCCAGGAGGAGCGCGGCCGCTCCCTGGGTGTCCCTCTTGAGGCACCTGCACGTCATGAGCTGGAAGGCCTGGAGGGCCGGGACGCCCTGCAGCATGTGCAGGATCAGCAGCTGGCAGAGCAGGTGGTGCCCGCCGACGTCTATGCCGGCGGCGCGGATGGCCTTGCGCATGTTGGAGAGGGGCGGGTGGGCCGCCTCGTGCTTCTCCAGGCCCTCCCAGGCGAACAGCTCGAGGAAGGGGATCCACATGAGGAGGTCGCCCAGGGTGTTGGTGTTGGGGCGGACGAGGTCCCAGTCGGCGAACGCGTCCGGGAACACGCGGGCCCACAGCGCGCGGCGGTCCACGTACTTGAAGGAGAGGACGCACATTTTCACGCAGAGCGCGCGGAGGTCCTGCAGGTCCAGCGAGAACTGCTGCCCCGAGGCGACCATGGTGTCGGCTATGAGGGGCAGGGACATGGGCCTGCTGCGGGGGCGAGGCGGAGCGCGCGCGTTTTATACGCGGGCGGCCAAATACTTGGGTTTTTCCAGTAAGGTGCCTTTATTTTCAAGACTGCCAAATATTCGGGGTTTCCTAGCAAGGTGCATTTATTTTGATGTCTCGCGCGGCCTGCAGTCCAGCCAGGACTGGAACTTGTCCCCGTACGGCCTGGTGGGCCCGTGCGCCCGCAGCTCCGTCTCGCGGACGGCCTCGTGGGTCCTGAGGCTCTCCACGACCCCCCTTTTATTTTCGGCGCGGGCCAGCGTGGGCCTCCCGCTGTGGAACCTCAGGAACGCCGCCTGGAGGATCCTGCGCGCCCTCAGCTCGTGCTCGAGGAGCTGCCTGGTCTTGTAGGTCGGGGGCAGGTGCTGCTTGACCGTGCGGACCTCCTCATCGGAAGGCCCGAGCAGCCCCCTGCTGCTCCACGCCTTGGCGCTAAACAAATAGCAGTGGCTCGCCTCGGAGGTGTAGCACCTGCCCTTCTGCATCAAGGCGACCCCCGTGTTGAGCGCCCGCACGGCCGCCTGGAGGACCCTGGCGGCACCCGACTTGGCCTGGACGTCTCGCCTGGCCTGGGCGAATTGGATGATGCCGTGCTTTTCGAGGTGGGGCTTCCAGAAGAAGACGAGGTGCTCCCTGCTCTCGTGCCTGAAGTCCACGGGGTTGTAGGAGAAGTACTGGACGACGTCGCGCCTTCCCGTGGGCCGAAAGTAGAAGACGCGCCCCGCTATGGCCTCGATGCGCTTCATGAAGTCGAACCCGAAGTCGGCGTAGAGGGCCGCGGAGGAGATGAGGTTGGCCTTGAGGCACGCGGAGCACGCGCGGCAGCCCAGGCCCCAGACCTCGATGTGCTTGGTCTTGGACCCGCAGAGCCCGCACGACTTGGCGCTCTGGATCCTGGCGCAGCGGATCATGTGCTGGGCCAGGGCCTTCTTCTCGTCCTCGCTGAACTCGACGAAGTTTTTCTCCCCGTAGAGGTGGGGCCACCCCGCCTGCTTCCTCACCCAGCTCCATGGCCCCCTGGTGGGGCCGAAGCGGCCCTCGGAGCCCTCGATGGTCTTGAAGTTGGGGTAGGGCGTCATGGGGATGTCGCGCACGACCGGGCGCCCCACGTTCACCCACGACGTGCCCCAGAAGCTGTGGTACTGGACGCGCCTGCAGACCTGGTACCAAAACTCGTGGTCCTTGAGCACAGCGTCGCGGGCGCCGCGGCAGACCATGGAGAGCATCAGGACGGGGCGCATGGAGTGCGTCATGTAGGGCAGCATCATCTTCCACACGTCGTCTGGGATCGACCTGGGCTGGCCCGGGACCTTGCCGGCTTTCGCCCTGGCCGTGCACGTTCGGGGCCTCTTCCGCTGGGGCCTCTCGTTCAGCTGCAGCGCCGCCGCGCGCTTCTTGCTATCGCGCATGCTGGAGCAACGGCGCGTATTTCGCGTATTTAAGCAACCAAACCAATTCATTGTCATTTCACACACAAAAAAAATAACTTTACAAATGACCTCCAGCACGTGCTGGCTGTGCCGCAACTGCACCACGGACGACGTCAAGACGTTCCACACTTTCATGATCGAGAAGGCGCACTGCGTGGACGCCGCCGAGATGGCCATGCACATGCGGGAGCACTTGGAGGCGCAAAAGGTGTCGGGGTCCATGGACGACGAGGACCTGCCCTCCGCCGAGGACATCCAGGTGCACATCAGGCGCCACCTGCTTCACCCCGCGGTGAGGGTGGCGCAGATCCTGAGGAACCTGCTGGACCTGGCGGACACCCTGCAGGAGCTGGTGTCGGGGCGGGGGGAGGACGGACAGCCCCTGGTGGACGTGCGGACGGTGACTGTGTACCTGAAGGTGATCTCGGAGATAATGCAAATCTACCGGACGGCGGACCTGTCCAAGATGCTGTTTGCCGATCTGGAGTCGTGAATGGTAGCGAGCTCATGTCGGGAGCGGACGACCAAGACCGCAAATGGGCGACAGGTCTGCCACTAGCCTGGCCGCCTCCTGGGAAGAAATCCGGGGATGAACCGTGTGGGAAGACATTTGAGGATGAACGCTGAAGTCGTCGCTTGAAGGGTACGGGTGGCGGCAGGGCTTCCCCAGGCTCGCATCGGACCCTCCTGACAGGCTCTCGAATCTCCCTGGCTGGGCCCTGGGGTGGCGAGTCGCGCATGGCCAGCCGAAGCAGCTCCAGCAGATCTTCATGGCCCTCCAGCATCGTCCCCCCGTTTTCTTGCTCGGCGCAATGGTCGCCTTGTAACGCGTTTGCGCGGGCCCTTCGATATAAATACAGGCCTTTATAAGTTCCGTTCGAAAAGAGCATGGAGCCCGTGCAGAAGTACGTGCAGACTCTGCTGCAGACCACGCGGCACGGCGGGCGCACCGTCATGCGGGACGAGAAGACCCTCATCATCTTCGACACGCCCAACTGGGGCGACCGGGAGTTCCGCTCGCTGCGCTCGAAGTTCCCAGAGTGCGAGGTGACGGTGCAGGCCTTCGACGGGAGCCTGTCGGGCTTCATCGTGCTCGTCACGCGGCGCTCGGAGCCCTGGGGGTTCGCCTCGGAGTGCGCCTTCGTGCTGGCAGCCGCGGGGGCGTTCTGGACCGCCTGGTGGCTGCACGGGTACTTGCTGAGTCGTACCGCGGTGGGCCTGTAACCGATTGGGGAGGCTGCACTGGTACTTGCCGAGTCGTACCGCGGTGGGCCTGTAACAGATTGGGGAGGCTGCACGGGTACTTGCCGAGTCGTACCGCGGTGGGCCTGTAACCGATTGGGGGGAGGGCCACTGAGCCGATCAGACGAGAGCCCGTGATATTTAAGAGGAATTGAGCCAGGGCCCGCCTGAAGAGAAAGAGCCATGAGCGAGCTGGGCACCATGCCGAGCTTGGCGCAGGCCACG
>Ga0315907_10003822_pt1 | contig 17355 bp, 20 predicted proteins | sample LakEriMetagenome_3_FD_203525 | JGI IMG/M metagenome (GOLD analysis project Ga0315907, IMG submission 203525) | Freshwater fungal communities from buoy surface, Lake Erie, Ohio, United States - Buoy 12 MA123 | ecosystem: Environmental > Aquatic > Freshwater > Lake > Lake biofilm | place: USA... | reverse complement strand
CTTCATCAATACGATTTTCAATATCCTCTAACTGCTTACGTAGTCTCGCAATGATTTCACTTTCGCTTAAATTTTCTATAGTCATTCCCTTAGGGAGTGCATTTTTAGTTGCAGTATCTTTACTTAATGGACTGTTTTTCTTTACTTTGTCTAAGAGTTCTTTTAATCTTGCGATTTTTTTCTTTAGACCTTCTCTTGTAAGTGCATCTGCTTCTGCTTGTGCATTCTTAGTATCAGCTGCTTGTTTTTCTTTATCAGCTGCTGCCTTTTTGGCAGCGTCCATCATTTGTAATAATGCCGCATAACGATCTTTGATTGGTTCTACTTTAGGATCAGAAATATCATTTAACTGCATCATAATTGCTTGTAATGCTTTTAAATCTGGGTCTTCTGCAGGTGCAGCGGCAGCAGGAGTTCCACCAGCAGCAGGTGTTGATGTGTAGCTACTGCTTGTATTGTTTACTGCGGGATCTTCTTCAAATAAGTCGTAGCCAATGCTTTCTGCTAGTGCTCTAGCAATACCACTAGTAAATCTACTTTCGCTAGTTGGTGCAGCATATTTCTTTTCTAGTTTGTCTAATAATGGACCAGCTTTGCCTACTAAGTCTGCGATTAACTGTTGTGTTCTTGCATCTCTGGAAGTTTGTTTGGTATCAAGATCATATTGACCTTTTTGATCACCCCTAAACATACGACCTAAAAATGTTGATGTACTGGCATTTTGAGGAACTAGACCCAACTGTGCTAACTTTTGATCTGAACTTTTACTAGCTGTGGCACTGATCCTTGGAGTTTCCTGTTGTGTCATGTAGTTTTTATCAGGTGTTGCACTGACAAAATATCCACTTACAGGATCATATAAACCTGGCAAATTTTCTTTTTGAGCCAAGCCCATAAGTATTTTTGCACGTTTTTGTTCGCTTTTTTCTTGACCAACTGCGGCAGTGACTTGATCTAAAGTCAATGCTTCGTTAAGTGCTTGTATACTATCTAATTTTGAAATTAGTGATCTAATGTCCATGTCTTGTTCCTTAAATTTTACCAATCTTTTTCGTCTGACTGTTCTGGAGCCGCTGCCGCAGGTGCTGCCGCAGGTGCTGCCGCAGGAGCCGGTGTCGCTGCCTGTGCTGGTGCTGGTTTTGCCGCTGGAGCTGCTGCCGGAAGTTTACCTTGATATTTTTTTGCTATTGCAGGAAATTGTGCCATTGCTGCTCGAGTCTGCGGACCCATTTTCCCATCAACTGTTATAGTTGCACCTGCTTTTTGTAATTCTGCTTGCATCTGTGTTACTGGAGATGCTACACCAGTTTTTCTATTTGGCTGGGGTGTTGGTGTTGGGGCTTGACCTTTTTGCGCAGCCTTACCCATTTCATCATAGTCTGGAAGTACACTGCCTGTTTTAGCGTAATCACGACCCATTTGCGCACCAATTAAACCAGTTGCTACGGTAGTACCTAAGCCTGGAACTAGACCTGCAAGACCTGCACCAGCACTAAGCGCCGCACCAGTATAGTCACCTGCTTGAGCACGTTTGTAAGCGTCATACCCACCTGCTACTAAACCGACACCTGGGAGAAATCTTGCTGCTTTTGCTAACATACCTGGTGCTGCCTGGCCAGCAACCTTAGCTGCCGTTGCTGCTGCCGCTTCGTTTAATTCAATTTTACTAATTGGATGACCCATAACAATTTTTGTGTTGTTATAGTTTATGTATACTTTGTTTTCGTTAATAGCAACTACAGTGCCTAACACTGATTTTTTTAATACGTTGCTGTAAACACGAACTGGTGAACCGACTTCGATAGCTTCACTTACTTTAACACAATCGTTTTGTCCTACTCTACGATATCCGTCCCAGCAGGCTTTTCCGTGTGTACCTTTTTTCTTCTCTTCGTCTACTTTTTTATTTGGAAGACCTTTGTGCTTGGTACTAGCATAATCCTTAGCTGCCTTACCACTCATACCTTTAGCAGCCTTAGCAATTTCCTTGCTGGCCGGCTTTTCACCTTTCTTGGCGGCATGTACCATGCCCATAAATTTCTGTTGTGCTTTGCTAACAGCTTTTTCACTTAGCTGTTCGTTTTCATCCATAGGTACTTTTTCTTTTTTATGTTTTAAGTCACCTTGTTTTTCAGCTTTCTTTTTATCTTTGTGTGCGCCAGCACCAGCAGTCTTAGCATTTTTAGCAACAAAGTTACGTGGCTTAGGTGCTTCTACTTTTTTGCCTTCATCTAAACGTTCTAAAACACGATTAACAATGGATTTAACTTCAACACGTTTTGCTTCACGCTCTTCTTTGATTACGTTTAGCATTTCGTTGTCTACTACTTTAAAATACTCGTTGAGTTTGCTAACTGGTTTTCTAACAGGTGTACTAATTTCTTTTTTGGTATAATGTTGCATGACCATGTCTTTGGCCATGTTTTTACCTTCAGTCAACGTTTCTTTTTTCTGTTCTGCAGAATCAATTAGCGCGAGTATTTGTTTGACATCCATGATTATTTTTTACCTTTTCTTTTCTCACCAAGAGCTGCACCGGCATTAACATTTTTTAAATCTTGTTGTGTAGCTCTCATTCCTGGTACAGTAGTTTTTGCTGTAGCAGGAATACCTGACTTTTGTGGAGCACCAGCAACTGCGGCACCTGCCGCGCCAGCAGCCTTGCCAAGAGCACTCATCATATTTTCTTTAGTTTTTCTTCCTTCTTTAGGAGCGTCTTGAGAAGCCAAATCATTAGCTACTTTATTTCTTGCTGTTCTTGCAGCCGCCGCATCTTGATTCTCTTTCTGAACCTTTTCCATGTCACCGTCACCATCTAGGTCAGCTTGTTTTTTACCTGCGTCACGAGCCTTTTTAAGATTATGTGTGAATCTGTTACCTTCTGCGGACTTCTTGTCCTTCATACGCTTGCCTTCGCTGACTTCTTCTCCACTACCAGAATCTTTAACACGAACACTGGCAACACTCCAACCTTGATTGTCTCTCTTGGCACGATCACGGATATCGCCTTCAGTTTCACCTTCGTCGGCGACCATAGTCATGCCTTTGGTTTTGCCTTCTTTTTCTAACTTAACAAAGTATTGTTTCTTTTCACTCTTTTCTACTTTGCCTTTTTTCTTATCTGTTGCACGGAATCCACTTGCTTCTTCAATGTCTTTCTTTTCTTTTTTCTTAAGTTTTTCAGCTTGTGCTTTCTTAAGATCTTTGATTTTTTCTTTAGCTTCAAATAGCTTGTTCTTTAGCTCGCGCTTTTGGCTCTCTGTATACACATCGCTGTCTTCAATAGCCTGACCATACTCACTAAACTTCATCTCATATTCCATATAGTGATATACGCTGGCAATGTAGTCAGCGGCCTTGGTAATTTTAGCCTGTACCCAACCTTCAAGTTGTTGACTATTGTCTAATTGCTTGAATAATTTAAGGCTATAATTGGCTAATTTGTATAGGTCCGCTTTGGCCATACGACCTTCGTCGTCGTGTTCTGGGCCTCTCATTGGTTCCATTTCGATGTGCATGTTAAAAACTCCGTTTCTATAAGATATTTATCGTTTGATGGTTTCTCCACCAAATATGTTTGTAGTCATGTCTAGTGCATTTTTCGCTGTTCCGTTGCTGTTTTTACGCTGTTTTGTTTGTGGAGGCTTGGGATTTGCACTGTTTCCATAGGATTTTCTGGCACGTGAGTCACCAATTGCTAAATTAGGATTAGGAACCGCAGCGATACTGCTGGCACTGGTTGCACCAGCAGATGCTTCCTCAAATAGTTCCCTTAATCTCATCAGGATTCCAAAATATCTAAGCAATGGTTCCAATGGCTGATACGATCATCGAGTCCAATGGTACCGCCATTAATACGTTTGCTTAGTGTAACTACATCACCTGCATCACACCACTGATTTAATTTGTTTTTGTTCCAGAACCAGCAGGCACTTAACACAGCATATGGCGGTGTGCGTACTAAGTCAGGATCTTCTACTATGTGATCATCACCAAAGAAATCACGACTAAATGCTGTGTAGTTATCACGCCCAGTAAGTTGAATCAACCCACGCCCACGGAATTTAAATCCGTCGCCAGACCTTTCATCACCGTTGCCCATTCGGCTAGCATAAACTCTATTAGCAATCTTTTCTGGTTGGCGTTGATATGATTCGGCTAAATCTGTCGTAGGAAAATATTTTTTAAATGTTCCATTTAGACCTTTAGCACTGTAATTCAAGTTTTCTTGTAATAAAGTAAAGTCTAAACTTTCGTGCTGACATTGTGCAATAAACCCAGCGACACGTGCTGGGGTTACAATTTCAAATGTTGGTAAATTTTCATATAGTGCATCATACCAAGGATCGGGATTCTTGTTTTTGTAGATGCAAGCTGCTAGTTTTTCTCTAGTGAAATCAAATTCAAAACTCATTGGTTTTCTCCATTATTCAATATTTATCGACTTTTGTCGACAGGCCCTTCGCCAGTAAGATATGGTAAACTGAACCATAGCTTAAACCATTCTGGTGTTCCAGGTTTGATATTATGTTTTTTCATAAGCTCGCCTTTTTCATTACCTGTTACACTGATATTACTGCCTTGTGCTGCCTTTTGATTCTGCAGACGATATTCATATAATCTGCCTTGGGCATTAATGCCGCCTAAATATTGTAGAACTTTTATTTCTTGTATAGGATCGTTAGGATCTAGATAGCAGTCATCTGGACTATCTTTACTAATATTATCAGAAGTTATTTTGTATTGCTTCATGCTAGTTTCAAACTTCTTAACATTTTACCTAACGTACCAGGACCAACGTCAGCAGTTGTATTTTGTTTTGTAACAATTCCAACACCAGCGGCTTCTTCATCTAAATCTGACAATGCGTTATCCACATAGTCATTAATAACACCTTGTACTGCATCTTGATCTAGGTCTAATTTTCTAGCCACGTTGCCGGCTAACTTAATAGTGAAGTCGCCTAAAGTTTCGTCATTGATTCTTTTCTTTTTGTAAAGTGCAATGGCTCTGTCCAATTTATTACCAATTTGATAATCAATCTCACTCATTACACTTTCTTTTAAATCTTTTTTAACTTGTATGCCCATTCCTTTTCTCGCCACAGTCATTAGATATTTGATCCATTTATCATCTAATATTGGATCAAACGCTTTACGCCAAGCAATAAATTGTTCTTGTGCTGTTTTGCTTGTGTCTTTTAATACATTACGTAATTCGGTAAAGCTCATACCAGTGCCGCCTTCATCTGGATTTCTTGGTGTATTTTCTACATCAAATTCCACATGTTCAAAACCTGGATACTGCGGATTTTTCATACGCTTACTTAGGTGTTGCATCCATTTACGCATACCTTCAAAACGATCATCGCCTACCATTACTATAATTTTATCGTAAGGCGGTGGATTACTTACAGTTACTAGTTCTTTTTCTATTTTTTTAACAGGAGTGCCGCCGGGCTGTATCAGTGAAAATACTTCACGTTGATCTGGATACAGTCTTTGCCAAGTTTCAAATTTAACTTCTGGTGGAATAGGATCATCCGGTCCGGTCATACTACTGATATAAACAAACGGATCAGCACCTAACGCTTGTGCCTTATCTAAAACCATATTGACTAGTTGTTGATGACCAATGTGACCAATGAAACTACCGATAGTCACTACAGCAGTTTTGCCTGACTTGGGTTTGTTAGGATCTGCTTGTGGGGGCTTTGCAGCCTTAATAGCATCATTTTTAGCTTTGATTATATCTTTTTGTTGCTTACTGGTAATTTTTACAGGACCCTGCTTGCTGTTTAAAATAATACCTTCGTAGTCTCTACCTAATATATCTTTACCTAATATACCTGGGTGTTCAATGATGTAATTTGCTAGTTTATCTTTTAATGGTTGTAAAGCTTCGGCTGCTTCTTTTTTAGCATCACGTTTGTTACTTAGAATCATGCTTCTTAATGTTTCTAAATTTTCCATAGGGGGTATAAGCCCAGTAACATCTATACTACCATCAGTAGTTAGATTATTATCTATGAACATTGTATCACCCATGTTGCCAATATTTTTTAATTGTTTGATTATTAGATTACTTTTAGGATGTTTTGCACCACTGCTGCCAATTTCGGCAAATAAAGGAATTAGTGCTAGATCAACACCTTCAGGTAATTTGTCGTAGCTTATACCAACAAATTTTAATCTACCGTCTTCTTGTTCGCTGGCAAACGGGAGATATAGTACTTCCACGTGTACTTTAACATCAGTTAAAAAGTTTTTACCTAATTGCTTATCAATACGTTCAATCACACCCATAATTTTATCTTGCAGTTGATCAAATAATCCAGCTCTGCGTAAAATTTCTTCGTCCTGTGTGCCTTTTTCTAGATGATATTTTAAGAATTTACCAGGACCAAATTTAGGCCCAGTTCTACTGGTTTCGTAAAATGCCCTACCGTCTTCGCTTTTTCCAAAACGTGATCCAAAGCCGTCAATTTTAACAGTCATTGGAATATTATCCAATGTTATTTTATCGTTAGTTTCATCACGTAATTCATCAAGTAAATCTAAAAAGTCAATATCTTTCATTTTTTCTAAATGAACTATGCTTTTACGTTTGCTTTGTACTACTTCTGGTTTTTCTTCTGCTTCAAAAATACTTTCTCTTAATTTATAGGCAGCATAGTATTGCTGTTTCATTTGATCCAATCCTTTTGGAGGATTAGTTTCTAATATGTCAAATAGTTTATCTACAGCAGCTGATTTTTCTTGCTGATCTTTTTCTTTATCATTAGCATAAAGACCTTGTGCACCGGGAGCAAAAAGTTTTTCTAAAAAACTATCAACAACTTCGTTTTGCTCTTCGGGAGTCAAATACTGTTTCATCAAACTTGCTACACCAACAAAACTCCAAAATTTCTCTTTTTGTGCATTTAAATCTTTTGGCTTCATTCTAGAGCCAAAAATAGTTTGAAATATCTTACCTAAATCTTTTTCGTAGCCAGTAGTTGCACGTGGTTCAAATACAGGCAATCCATCTACTATTTCTTGTTTGCCAGTAGTCGGATCTATTACTGGATCATACTTGGGTCTAAGTCCGCCACCTTCTTTTGATTTAATGGCAAAACTGTACATATTATCTCTAGTAGGTATGTCTTGTGGTGCACGAGCTTTACCTCGACCCACAAGTTTTCTAAGCATAAAGTCTTTGGCAGTTAACCCAGTCATACTTTGTATTAAAAATTTATGAAATACACCTTTGACTCCAACACTGATATCTTCCCAACTGCTACTAGTACTAAATTGACTCCAAGTAGTTGGTTCGTCGTTTTCATATTCTTTCATTTCCAAATCTATTTGAATATTGATTGGAAATTGTTTTCCTTCATTGTTTTGGATAACAATATCAGGGAATTGCCACATAGTTAATATTTGCACAGGATCTTTATCATCAAACCCAACAAAACGTGCAGGTCCTACTACAGCTCCTTGTGAAAGAGATGATAACCAAGTAAGTACGTCATCTCTTTTGTCCTTATCGATCATTGTGTCAATGTCGCCAACAGTTCTTTTTACCTGTGTAAAAATTTCATCAGATATGCCTGTACGATCAAAGAAATGAAAACTGGAGCCTGCTAAGAATTTTTTACTAGCCAATAATTTAGGATTCCATATGCCTTTATTGCCGTGTTGTGCGGCATAGGCCTTGTTGATTGCTGTAAGTGCGTTGTCAAGTATAGGCACGACACTGGCTCTTTGACTAGTGTCGATTTTGTTTGCTTCGACATCACCTATAACTAAGTTGCCGCCTTCATAAAGTAGAAACTTTGCCAAAGGCGAAAAAAGTTCTCTTAAAAACATTATTCGTATTTTCCATCTTTCATGTGACCTAGCTCAGTATTATAAATTTCTTTGGCTATAGCATCACATTTTTCTTCTTCTAACCTGTCTTGTAATTCTCTCAATGGAAATTCTTTTTTGTAAGCTTCGTATGCTTTAGCTATGATTGGCTTGAACATACGGTGACTGAAACCTTGTCCAAGATCAAATTTTCTTTTGCATACTTTTAGTACTGGGAAAAGGTTCCTTCTGTAGAAATCATCATTATTGTGCATAAAATAAATTAAATCTTCACCGAGATCAAATTTAAATTCGTCACTGTCAATATCGTGATCTTTTTCTTTACCTAATAGTTGATCTATTGGTTTTTTTGGATTATTAAAAAGTTCTGTGATTTTCATATTACCAAGCCCTACAACTCCAATAACGTGCTTTCCAACGTGGGCCCGGATTGGCACAGTTGTGTCTGGCACGGAAACTTTTTCTACGGCCAGGAATGTGTTTTTTAATACTGAGTTTTTTGTCGCCAAAATTTACTTTAACAATTTTACCATTCGGTTTGCGAACATAAACTTTGCTTTTGGCTACATCACCTTTCATAGGCTTGCCCAAAGGTACGGTTCTACCTTGATATTTTGCTTCATTTAGATCATCGGAATCTATAAATTTTGCGCCAATGTCCTGAAGTAGAGCCAGTGCTGTTTGATCTAGTTCAACTAAGATAGCGTCATCCCAGGCAGTTAGTACTTCTGTTTCTACGCCAGTATCTTCGTCCAGCATGAAATAGAACCCATCTCCCTGATATATGTCAGTCCCATCGGATTCGACTAATTCCATGTAATGTGAAAGTCCCTTTTCAGTCATGTCAATCCCCTATTGTGATATTTATCAATATCACAAACTAGCAGACTTTTTAGTTTTTAGGGAGTTTTACTACAGAATCAACCCTGGCAATGCTGTTTCCTAGAAACATTTTGACCATAGTAAGAGTTTTATCATCTTTGACGTAAAAATGGCCCCCGCCCCAGCTATGATTGTGAGCAAGGTCATCTAGGCAGCGTTTAGGCATACGAATCTTGTGCGTATTTGAACCTGCCCATTGTATAAAATTTGTTTGGGCTTGGGTTGTTCTACCCATTGTTACTTTAAATCCATAGTCTAATTTTTTAACATAAACAGTGTCTTTCTCCATGTTCTGATAATGTTCAGGCATAGACACATACTTTACAGCATCACTGTCGATATTAACTATTGATTTAATATCATTTTCGTTGTTAGTGTAAAATGATATTATCGGGCTTTCAATTCTAAGAGAATAATTTTCTAATTTTAGAAGTTCTTTACAAAGTGTCAAACCAAATTCAACATCTTGAAGGGTGGCTTTTTTAGCCCAGAGAGGGTATGATCCGGTCTTTTTAGCTTCTTTTAGTTTCTGTTGGGCAAAATGAACTGCATTGCCTCTAAAATATCCGGCAAAAATACAAAGTATTACAACCTTGAATCTATAAGTGTTATCAAATAGTTTCTTGGTTCTTTTGATTTGAATGTTCGGATTCAGTTTCATTTTAAACAGTGATCTTTGGTATCTTTATTTTTTTAGTTAACACTAAATTATCGTTTTCGACGCCGATATTTAGTTGTCCACCGTCCTTCAATTCCCCAAATAATATCATCTTACTTAAAGGTCGTTTGATCATTTGGTCAATAGTACGTTGTAGTGGTCTTGCACCCATCTTAGCATCGAAACCCTTGTCAATGAGTAAGTTGATAGCAGCGTCGTTGATCTTAATCTTAACACCTTTGTCTTTGACCTGCTCACGTAGCTCGTCGATAAATTTGCCAACAATTTTAACCATAGTTTCTTTACCAAGCTTCTTAAAGGAAACTACAGCATCTAAACGATTACGGAATTCTGGACTGAAGAATTTTTTAAGTTCTTTATCTTCGTAATCCTTTTCCTGAGCCCCAAAACCAATTTTTAGTTTTTCTGATTCCTGAGCGCCTGCATTTGTGGTCAGTATTAATATTACATTTCTACAATCTGCTTTTTTACCGTTGCTTCCGGTAATGAATCCATTATCCATAAGTTGTAAAAGAATTGTACTGACATCTGGATGACTTTTTTCTACTTCATCAAATAGTAAAACACAATAGGGATTTTCTTGAATTTGTGTAATCAACAATCCGGCGTTTTCTTCGAATCCCACATATCCTGGAGGACTACCGATTAATTTACTTACACTATGCTTTTCTTGATATTCACTCATATCAAATCTTAAAAGTTTAACTCCGAGATTCTTTGCGAGTGATTTAGCAGTTTCAGTTTTGCCAGTGCCAGTAGGACCCATGAATACAAAACTTCCGATGGGTTTATTATCTGATTTTAGACCTGCACGAGCAACAAGTATTTTATCAACAACTTCATTAATTGCAGTGTCTTGACCGTAAACTTCAGTCTTAAGTTGATCTTCTAAATTAGAAAGATTATTACTTTCTGTTTCAGCTATCTGCTCTTCGGGAATTTGAACCATTTGTGCTAGTTCATACTGAATCTCTGACTCGTTAATAATCCTGTCAGCGGCCAACTTGATATTAAATCTAGAACATGCGCAGTCGATCAAATCAATGGCTTTGTCTGGCAACTTTTTGTCGCTTTGATATTTTACACTGAGTTTGACCGCGGCTTGTATGGCATCATCAGTAATTTTAACATTATGATGTTGTTCGTAATATTTTTTAAGACCTTTTAAAATTTGCACTGACACTTCTGAAGTGGGTTCCTCAACAGTGATTCTTTGGAATCTGCGCATTAACGCACGATCTTTTTCAAAGTATTTTCGATATTCTTCCCAAGTTGTGCTTGCAACTACCTTAATATTGCCCTTACTCAACGCTGGCTTCATCATATTGCTGAGATCGTTGGCACTGTTACCAGCACTGCCTGCTCCGCTAATCATGTGTGCTTCGTCGATGAACAGGATAGTTTTTCCTTTAGTTTGTAGACCCTTCAAAACAAACTTAAATCTTTCTTCAAAATCACCTCTATACTTACTGCCAGCAAGCATGGCACTGACATCTAAGTTATATACAGTATATTCTTTTAGAAAATCTGGAACAGCACCCTTTACAATATTAAAAGCAAGCCCTTCTGCTATAGCAGTTTTACCTACACCTGGATCTCCTACAAGCATGACATTATTTTTATTTCTACGTCCCATGGCTAACGCCACGTTTTCAAGCTCTGTTATCCTTCCAATCACAGGATCGATTTTATTTTTCTTAACCTGCTCATTTAGATTTGTTGTAAATGCCCTAAGAGCACGTTCAGTTTGTCCGTCTTGCACTTCTTCCTCTTCTCCGCCAATTTCATTACTGAGATAATCTGCAAATTTGTCTTTATCGATGCCTGCTTGTTGAATGTAATACAAACTCCAACTGCGCTTTTCACTCATTATACTTAAAAACACGTCAGTCAATTCCATCAATTGGCGACCGTTAAACAGTGCTTGAGTAAAGGCACGATTCAAAACCCTTTCTACGGCTTGTGTTTTCTTAGGCTTATCAACATTTTCATTAATAATATCATTAAGTTTGGTTTTAAGATAGTGTTCTAAATTCTTTTTAATATAATCTGGGTCCGCCCCGTATCCCTGTACATTGTTAAAAAATGAATCTTCGCAGAGCATAGCAAACAATAAATGTTCTATGGTAAGATACTCATGCTTCAATTTTCTTGCTACATCAATAGCCTTTTCAAAAACTAACTTCAGGCTCTCACTTGGTTCTACCATTCTTTTTCCTCTGTTTCTTTAACGCTAATGCTAATCTAAGTTGGCTGATTTTATCTGTAAAACATATACCGTTTAGATGATCTAATTCATGAAGAAAACATCGAGCATCTATGTCTGTAAGTTCTATTATACAGGTATTTTGATGCTTGTCAACATATTGTACTTTAATTTTTTTTGATCGTTTAACTTCTAAAAAAAGATTTGGAAAACTTAAACAGCCCTCTTCATTTAGTGATTCCTCTTTACTTTGTTCTAATAAAATTGGATTGAATAATGCGAAAGGTGTTTTGTTGTCTAGTATTTGAGGCTGCATTACAAACACTCGACCCCTAAATCCAACTTGATTCGCACTTAGACCTATACCGTTACTTTGATGCATGATATCTATCATTTCTTTTTCTAGCTTTACTGGATCAGTTTCGCTGTAAAAATCAAAGTCTGGCATTTTTTGTTTTAAAATTTCATTTGGGAATTCGATTAATTTCATCTCTAATTTCTAGAAGTTTTTTCTTTAGGATTTCGTCAGTGATAGCAAGAGATCGAATAGCAACTATGATTACAAAATTTCCAGTCCTACGCATCCTAGCATTTTTGAAGCCCATTCCAGATGCACTGTATTCACCACCGTGTTCAACACCGGGTCGTATTTTAATTTGTACAGTTTTACCATCTACAGTTTCAACATCTTTACTACACCCAGTCATTGCTTCTATAGAATCAAGTTCTAACACAGTGCAGATGTCGTCACCCCTTCTAGTGAATTTCGGATCTAATGCAACGATTATTGTTACGTTTAAATTGCCTCTTGGTAAATCAGGGAATGAATTATCACCTAATCCTCGATATTGAATAGTTTGCCCAGTTTCAATTCCGGGAGGCACAGAAATTACTACAGTTTCTTTTTTACCGTTTGGTAATGGATATGTTGCTTCGAGTTCTTTGCCAGTGTAACTGTCTTTAAAAGTTATAGTGCATCGTATGTTTAGATCTCGATTTCTTCTCTGTCTAGGGTGTTGAAACCCTGCAAATCCCGAACCAAAATGAGCACCAAACATTCCACCAAATAAATCACTCATGTCCGAGAAACCACCATCCATATTTTGGAATCTAAATCCGCCACCGCCCATTAGAGATTGATCATATTCGGCACGTTTATTTGAATCACTTAATACATCGTAAGCCACTGATATTTCTTTGAACTTGTGTTCATCACCACCTTTGTCAGGGTGATGTTGATTAGCCAATTTTCTATAGGCTTTTTTGATTTCATCTGGATTTGCAGTGTTGGAAACACCTAAAATATCATAATAGGTCATCACTTAATTATACAAAATTTTGACCGACAGGTCAAAAAACTGATAATCAAATACAGTTATGTATTAGATGCTGGGCGCCTTATTGGTGGCAAAGATGGAGAAGTTGGCGAGCTCGACTGTGTTTTACTCATCCAAGCAGTAACTCCCATATATGCACCAACAATCCCTGCTTGGGCAATATAAAATAAGCCCAATAAGTCGGCAAGGGCTGCGACTCTGGTTTCTGAAACCATAGGTAAAAATAGTGCAACAGTAAACAGTATCATTGAAATCATAGCGACCCATGCCATACGACGATGAGCATCTGCTTTTTCTTCACGTAATTCTAGTTCTAACATTTCTTGAGCGTTATCGATTTCTTCGTCATCAACGGTACCATCGAAATCAGCATCATACTTATTGTATCTAGAATCTGCGCAAAGTTTTTTTTGAATCATAATACTGTCCTAATTTTCTTATTTTTATTGTACACTATCGAAAATTTTCTTTTGAGTATTATACCAAAGTATCCATGTATCGACTTTAGCTCTACATTCATGATATAAGGCATAATTTTCAGTAACAGTTGTGATTACTTTACTGAGTTTTTCAGTCTTTTCTACTTGTTTTAATTCAGGGCAAGCAGCCATAAGTTCTTGAGGAACTTCTGGAAAATTCCTCTTTACCGGAGCAGTGCTAGAACAGCCAACTAAAACTGATGTTAAGAGAATTAGAACTATTGTTTTCATTTTTGCTCACCTACGCCCTTAGCACTTTCGTTCAGTATGTCTAAAGCCTCTTGTGGTACTTCGCATTGTGCATCAATTATTTTTTCTTTTTCCACAATTACTTCTTTGATTCTATCCTGAAATATTTTTATTTCTTTTATTTTTGTAACAATTTTTTCTTTAATTACTACATTTACTTTTTTACTTTCTTCTTCGGCTCTAGCTACTTTAGCTTCTAACTCTGCAACACGTTCGCGCCATACTTTTTCCGTAGCATACCCGCCATAGAAATATGAACCTACTACTAGAAATATTACGCCAATAATTTCTACAGGAAATTTATATCTGCTAATGAATGGAAGCCACGCTACTAATTTACTAACCACATACAGTATAAAGCCTGCACCAAATAAAGCATAGGTTATCCATATAAACAAACTATCCGGAATGAATCCAAATAGATAACTAAGTTGCCACATTAAATTTTCTCCATGACCGCAGCATAATCTTCATTTTCAAAAATATAGTTGTTGTTTATTTTTGTGATATTATAGTTTCCTAATGCTTTAGTCAAAAACATTATTTCAGACATTGCTTTTGGTTCGATATCTATTTTTCCTTCTAAATTTTCATAGATATATTTTTTTGGACCAAAATCTTTAATTTTCATGTTTATAGATTCTGCAAACATTTTTTTGAAAGATATATTGTCGTCAGTTACATTGATACTCTCTAGATAACTTTTATTAAAAAAATTACTAAAATTATTAAGTCTATTATTTGAAATTCTTTCTTCGTATGTGCCCTGATCTTTTGGAACTAGATCTTCTAGATTTTCCATAGTAGCTGGGATACTTTTAAAACTTTTATAATATCTAAATTTAAAATTTTTGATACCAGTTAATCGTTCTACTCCATCTAAAATATCAAAAATTTCTTTTGCAATGTATCTAGTACGTTTTAGCTCTACAAATACTTTATATTTTCCGTTGTCAGTTGGGCCATTTGTTGGGTCGGCATCAATTATATAATCGTAACCCATTTCTAAAAAACGTGCTAGATCATCTGCTGGGGACTTTTCATCAACAGTAAAGCTAAGTACGACCATTTCACCGTCTTTACCTATTTTACTTTTATAACTGTCGATCTCAAAAACGTGACTGACTAGACCTTGAAGATCACCAGCTAATAATGTTTCATCTAATCTCATTATGCTGGTGCTCCTGCTGGTGGTGCCGCCGGGGCTGGTGCAGCTGATGTTTCTGATTTTTTAATTTGTTGTTCTGGGTCGCCTTTACGTTCTTCTCTAATTCGATCCATGTAGCTGTTAAAAATATCAAACACTACTTTTTTAGGCATTGCAATTTCTACTAGCCAAATAGGTTTGGTATCTAATTTACCTTTTTTGGTGCCTGGGCGAAAATCATCTGGTGAACGTATTTTTCTTGGCTCTATAACGTTACTCTTAATATATTTAACTTTACACCCTATTCCTGATAATCTTTTACCTGCAATAGGATCTGGCATCTGTTTATGTGGCCACATGAATTCACATGTAACCCAATGGCGATCAATTTTGGGTCCGGATGCTAGTTCCCCGTCCGACCAGTTTTTATATACGTAGATATCTAGTTCATCTAGTACTCGCTCAAAGTCTTTAAGCACTGCTAGGCTAGAGTTGTTATTATATATAGATTCAACGTTCTTGATTACGTCTAAAATATCGCGCATATAGGCATCCTAAATTTTTACTAAATTATTTATCTGGTTAGAATCATTGTGTTATGTGTTTACTTTCTCCCGAAGATGTTAAATATCTTTGTAGGACCTCTGTAGTTATCAAGGGCGGTCGCTACAAGTCCTACTTTTACGAGTAGGAGAACAACTTAGATGAGCAAAAGAGTGAAGAAACGCTTTACATCAGAAGTTAAAGTAATAGATTTTCAACCATATCTTCCGCAGAAGAAGCAACGTGTAGTAATGTCAGCACGTTCGCCCAATCAAAAAACATACCTCCAGAAACTGCAAAATGAAGAAACAAGCATAGTATTTGCTATTGGGCCGGCTGGCACGGGCAAAACAATGTTAGCAGTTATGCATGGTATTAAAATGTTTCAAGAAGGTTTGATTGACAAAATCATTGTTACAAGACCCGCCGTTTCCGTGGATGAAGATTTAGGTTTTTTACCAGGTGATTTAAATGAAAAAATGGCACCATGGACAAGACCTATTTTTGATGTCATGGGAGAGTATTATAAACAATCAGATATAGCAGAGATGCTAAAGGAAGGTATTATCGAAATAAGCCCGCTTGCGTATATGCGTGGACGCACATTCAAAAACGCATACATTGTAGCAGATGAAATGCAAAATGCTACAGTAAATCAAATGAAGATGCTACTGACACGCTTGGGAGAAGGATCCAAAATGGTGGTGACAGGAGATCTGGCACAGGCAGACAGAAGGAGCGATAACGGATTGATAAATTTTTGCAACCTACTCGCAGATAAACAGACAAAACATATTGACATAGTGCAATTTGATATGCAGGACATTGAAAGACATGAGGCCGTCAAGGAGGTGTTAGAAATATACGGCGACTAATGAGTCAATAAAAGAAGGGGCTCTTAGGAGCCCTTTTCAATTTGTTCTACCTTTACTCCTGATTTTTGGAGAAATTGTATTCCATCTTCGCTACGATAAGAGTCGCGATAAAACACAGTACCAATCCCGCTTTGATAAATGAGTTTGGCACAATCAAGGCAAGGACTATGAGTAATGAACATAGTAGCATTAACACCAGACTCAGTGCTTCTAGCCAGTTTAGCGATGGCATTCGTTTCAGCATGTAAGACCTCCGGTCGAGTTTTTAGACCTCTGTTAACTAATGTTTGTGGTTCCCCAAATACTGCATCAGAGAATCCTATATCTTCATATTCGCAGTTGTTATCCCAACCAGCAGGCATACCATTGTAGCCGATAGAAATAATCCTATCATCTTTTACAATAATAGCACCGACATGTAATCTACGTGCATGACTGAGTTCTGCAAAAGTTTCAGCAGTCTTCATGTATGCTTGTTTAAATTTTTCTTTCATTCTACAGGTTTGCCTTCTTCATCGACCTCTAGCCAAGTATGATCACCCATGTATTTGACGCGAGTTTGATATGCATAATTTTCCGGAGCACCGGTAGTCCACTCATCGGGCCCATGGTGAACTAACAGTGTTTTTTCGTGTCTAGTGTCCCAAACTAACCAATAGTAGTGGCCCATCACTATTTGAAACTGATACTCGGCAGCATGAACAGCATCAGTAACATCTAATCTTCTTTTGATACTGTCAGCTTGTTTTTGCAGAACAGCAACTAACTCCATTATCCTATTGTATTCCTGTTGTGCATACATTCTAGCATGATTGATCATAATGTCTTTTTGTTTAGACACTGGGATCAAATCAAAACTAGGTGCTCCCACATCAGTAGGATAGGGAGTAACATTCTTATTAAAAAATGCTACTAAGCCAGTGCCTAACTCCGAATCATAACTTTCACGTCCTTTGGCAACGTTGGACTTTTTCTTTGTCATTCTTCTAAGAGATCTAATTTTCCTGGTTTGCCGTTCCATGATTCTGCGTCGGGTAGCGGAAGTTTTTTCTCTTTAATATTTGGCCACTTGATACTCAACCGTTGATTTAAATCAGTCCAGAATATT
>Ga0315907_10003820_pt1 | contig 17366 bp, 13 predicted proteins | sample LakEriMetagenome_3_FD_203525 | JGI IMG/M metagenome (GOLD analysis project Ga0315907, IMG submission 203525) | Freshwater fungal communities from buoy surface, Lake Erie, Ohio, United States - Buoy 12 MA123 | ecosystem: Environmental > Aquatic > Freshwater > Lake > Lake biofilm | place: USA... | reverse complement strand
TCCCGATGCGCCTGACCGTGAGCGGCTCGCGATCGGGAAAGAAGTCGGCGACCACCTGGCGGGTGGCGAGCACGGAATTGCCGAGGGAGAGCGCGATCTGCGGGAGGGCCAGCAGGAGGACGGCGGAGCCGAACTCGTCGGGGGTCGGCCAGCGGGACGGGAGCGACGGCAGATGGAAGCCCCACGGCCCCGGCGTACCGGCTGGCCACGTGATGGCCGCGTAGGTGAGGCCGAGGCTCAGCACCACCAGCCCGGCCGGGACGTGCCGGTTCCGGCGCATGGCCGCGATGATGCCGAGGGCCGCGGCGGCGAGGAGCCAGCCGTTGGTGCCACCGGAGGGGAGGAAGCGGGTGACCGCGAGGGTGAGGAGCTGGATGCCCAGCCCCACCTGGATGCCGCGCACGACCGGCTTGGGAACAGTGCGGGCGATCCATTCGAGGGCGCCCGTGTTGGCGAGCAGCAGCATGGTGACGCCCACGATGAGCCCACCCGCGGCGAGCAGCGGCGGCGCGATCTTGCCGGCGATGGCGATGGCCGCCATGGCCTTGAGCGGCTGCACCGGCATGGGGAGCCGGTAGGCGAGCCCGGAGAGGATCTGGAGCGTCCCGAAGGCCGCGAACGCCGCCGGCGCATCCATCCCCGTGGCCAGCACGACGCCCACCAGCAGCGGCAGATCGGTGCCGAGGTCACCGAACGCGCCGGCGATCTCGTGGCGGGAGAAGGAGGGGGTGGGGGAATCCACGAGCTTCGTTCCGTTCACCCAATCAAGGTGCAGTCGACCGTCTTCGGCCGTACAGTTAGCATCGAAGTTTCGACGGTCGGGCGGTTGGATCGCAAAGATCAATGATAACGGCGTGTCGAGGCGATCGCGCCATCCTTGACCATTCAGTCGTCGAGAAAATCCAAGTGCCCCCGAGGACGCGAGCAGGCAGACAATAGTGGACACTGACGCTTTTCAGTTGATGGCCGAGCAGGAGCGACGTCACTGGTGGTTCCGTGGGCGAAGGCTCTTCGTAAGGCGCACTCTCGATCGCTTGCGCTCCGCAAACAGGGGCCGAATTCTCGATGCCGGTTGTGGGTCGGGCGGAAACCTCGAGATGCTGTCGGAATACGGAGACGTCTTCGGATTCGAGAACGACGAAGTAGCTCTCGCGCACGCCCGTGCTCGTGGAATTGGCTCGCTGGAGCGCGGCCGGTTCCCCGATTCGGTTCCATTCAGGGAGATTCAGTTCGACATCATCTGCATACTCGACGTGCTTGAGCACCTCGAGGCACCTGTCGATGCCCTCGTCACTTTGCGAGAAAGAATGGCAGACAGCGGGAAGCTGGTCATTACTGTTCCAGCAAATCCATGGCTGTGGGGTCCACACGACGAGACGCACCATCACTATCGCCGCTATACGGCGTCGATGCTTCGGGCGCAGTTGTCTGCCGCGGGCTTCTCGATCCGCTACCTATCGTACTTCAACTCTCTCCTGTTTCCGCTCGCCGTGATGCAGCGAGTCAGAGAGAAGCTATTTGGCTACTCGGTATCGGGCCTCATCCCCGGCGACAACATCAATAGCGCGCTTTGGGGCATCTGGTCGATCGAGCGTTTCTGGATTCCAGCTCGTCAATTCCCGTTTGGGCTTTCACTGCTCGCCATTGCCGAACGGGCCATTCGATGAAAGCCGATGCGAAACTTCACGCGTGTTTGGTAGTTCCATGTTTCAATGAGGCGTCGCGGCTCGACCTCTCGGCATTTCGTTCGGGATTGCGCGATCTCGACTGGCTGCACATTCGTTTTGTCGACGACGGATCAACGGATGACACTCCAACCATTCTGGAATCGCTCCGCGCAGAGTTTCCCGATCGTCTCTCCGTAATGGTTTTGCCGCGCAACAGAGGAAAGGCCGAGGCGGTCAGGCAAGGTCTGCTATCCATTGACCAACGATTCAGCTTCTGTGGCTTCTGGGATGCTGATTTAGCTGCGCCGCTAAGTGAGGTACACCAGTTGAGAGAGGCATTGCTGCAGCGACCGACACTACAGTGGGCCCACGGGGTACGTCTTCGCTCGCTAGGCAGAACAATCACGCGTAATTCAACGCGTCATTATGCAGGGCGACTCTTTGCTACCGCCGCTTCGATTTTCACCGGCATCAATGCGTACGACACCCAGTGCGGCGCCAAACTGTTCCGCAACACGGCCCTTCTCACGAGCGTTATTGCACAGCCCTTCGTCTCGAGATGGGTTTTTGATGTGGAGATGGTGTGGCGGGCCGACTTACTGCTTCGTGAGACATCTGCGCGCGGCATTGAATGCGCTGTTCTCGAGATTCCACTTATGTACTGGCGACATCAGCCGGGCTCAAAGGTGTTGTTCGTGGACTTCCTTCGTGCAGCGACCGATCTACTTCGAATACGGTTGACAAAACGAAAAGTCGTAGGCCTTTGCACCCAGTCATCAACGGCGAGCGCCCAGTGAGTGCAGCCTACACCAGCGACTTGGGTTCCCGCGACGACATCTTTCGCACACGGCGACACGTCCGTTCGAACGAACCCTCCACCAATTTGCGAGTGCCAATGGCGTGAAGGTTGGCGATCTGGCTATGCCCTGCCCTCTGCCATCCAGCAATCGTTGAGCCGACTCACCGCGCCACGGGCATACCTGCTGAACCGGTGAGTCCGAGCCGGTTGGTACTTGCTTGCGCCAGATAATCTAGACTTGCAAATGCGAAAATGATTACGATTGCCGATTGCGCGATGAAGACCACTAGTGCGTTACCTAAGATGGCCCAAATGACAATTGGCATATACAGAACAGAAATCCGGCTCACCCATTTGGTTTCGGCATTTCCGTGGAGGATCAATGCGAATACGACGGGAGCGAGGAGGTACCATTCGTTCATCATCTGCATGGCCAGCAATTGACCCAGCAGCATCAGCTCGAGGCTTGCCCGTACGACAAAAAGCGCACGGTTTTCATGTGAATTGCGCAGCAGCGTGCGGAGCCGAAAAGCACCCACTGCAATAAAGCCAAGCTGCCCAATTCGAAGCAGGCTGTTCGGCCCGATCTCGATGAAGCTATTCAACAGCGGCCAGAGCATGATGTAGATCGTCGAGCGGAAGAAAGCACTATCATTGCCAACCCATCCCGCGAAATACCCGAACGATTCCGGTCGCACGCCGAGTCCGAGACCACAGCCGACGACGAAACCCATTGCCGTCGACAACGACATTCGGAAGTTTGCGCGATTGAGTGGACCGGTCAGAGGAGCGAGCACCAGCGCGGGCACAATAAAGATCGCGGATATCTTCATACTCACGGTTAGGCCGATGCATACTCCACCTAGAATCGCGCGTCCCCCTATCACAGCTCGTACGCTGAGCAGCATGAGAAGAACCAAAAGTACGTCGTTATGAGCTGCGCCGACTACACACACCAGCACCAGCGGATTGAGCAGGAACGCCGCAGGCGCCAGCTCCGCGGCCGTTTGACCATGCAGGCGCGAATGGATGGCGCGCGCCTGCGCAACGATTCCGACGAGTGCGCCTAAGCTAGCGAGCTTGAACAAGAGCAACCCCAGCTTCGGATTTCCCCCTGAGATCCAGGCGAGAACGCTGCTCAACAGCTGAAATGCAGGTCCGTAGTTTCCGAGCACCTTGCCAAGAGCCGGAACGACGCCTACGAACATGGGATCGGAACGATAGGATCGAAGCGAACTCAGTGGAGTGGTGTATGGATCGAGCCCGTACTGAACTTCCATCCACCCCTTGCTCAGATAGAAGAAAACGTCAGGACTGATCCAAGGCACAGAGAGTAGCCAGATACCAGCGGCACTCAGGAGCAACCACTTGGGAAGGACACTCTTCCGAAAAAGAAATCGGCGATAGAGTTCCCCAAGAGCCAAGAAGGAGCTGAAATGAATCAGCTGTCCAAGCAGCGGGTTCGTCCACTGTTTCAGGAAGTAGTCGAACTCGCGAGCGCCCACGTCGAATGGGAGTAATCGCCACGCGTAGATGCTCGGGGCGCAAAGAACCATCGTGACGCACAGGTAGACCCAATGAGGCCACACAGCGCTCGGCCGGGGACCCAATCTCCCCAGCACATTGATTTTTGTGAATTTCAACAGCTCCACCATGGAGTCGGCCACGTTTCTCCTGGCATCAGCCGTTAAGTTGCCTGTGTAGTGAGACAAGAATAACGCGGTCCACACGAGGTAGATTAAGGTGTCAGCATGCCCGAAGCACATGCGCAATCGTTATTGACTCGATGAAGCCTTCCACCGTCGTCATCGGCGCCGGTCCCGCCGGACTGACCGCCGCCTTCCACCTTACCGCCGACGGGTTCCCCGTGACGGTGCTGGAGGCCGATCCCCAGTACGTGGGCGGGATATCCCGGACGGTGTCGTACAACGGGTTTCACTTCGATATCGGCGGCCATCGCTTCTTCTCCAAGTCCGAGCGTATCGAGGCCCTCTGGCGCGAGATCCTGCCGGACGACTTCCTCGACCGGCCGCGTTCCAGCCGCATTTTCTACAACGGCAAGTTCTTCGCCTATCCGCTCAAGCCGTTTCAGGCGCTGCGCGACCTCGGGGTGATCGAGTCCATCCGCTGCGTGCTGTCATACCTCGCCGCGCGCCTCTCCCCCATCGCCAACCCGCGCAACTTCGAGGAGTGGGTCACCAATCAGTTCGGTGCCCGCCTGTACGGCATCTTCTTCAAGACCTACACGGAGAAAGTGTGGGGCATGCCGTGCACCGAGATCTCGGCCGACTGGGCGGCCCAGCGCATCAAGGGCGTGTCACTACGCAGCGCCGTGATGTCGGCACTGTTCCCGCCACGCGACAAGGGCGCCATCAAGAGCCTCATCAGCACCTTCCGGTATCCGCGCCGTGGCCCCGGCATGCTCTGGGACGCCTGCGCCCGGAAGATGCAGGAACGCGGCGGCACGCTGTTGCTGGGCCACACCGTGACCGGTACCACCCGAGACCAGGCCACGGGTCGTTGGTCGGTAAAGGCCGTGGGCCCGGATGGAGTGGAGGCACGCTTCGATTGTGATCACGTGATGTCGTCGGCGCCCATTCGCGAGTTGATCGGCGGCCTCGCGCCGGCGGTACCGGCGCCGATGCAGGACGCCGCCGAGTCGCTGCGCTATCGCGACTTCCTCACCGTGGCGGTGATTCTCAAGGATCGCGACCGGTTTGCGGACAACTGGATCTACGTGCACGACCCCAGTGTGAAGGTGGGACGCATCCAGAACTTCAAGTCGTGGTCGCCCGAGATGGTCCCGGACCCGTCGCTCACCTGCTACGGGCTCGAATACTTCTGCTTCGAAGGCGACGGACTCTGGGCGAGCAGCGACGAGGCCCTGCTGGCGCGCGCGACCGACGAACTGGTGGCACTCGGACTCGCGGGTCGCGAGGACATCGTGGATGGATGCGTCGTCCGCCAGAAGAAGGCGTATCCGGTGTACGACGACGCATACGCGCAGCATGTGCAGGTGATCCGCGACGGACTGCAAGAGAGCTACGCCGGCCTTCACCTCGTGGGGCGAAACGGCATGCACAAGTACAACAACCAGGACCACGCCATGATGACGGCACTACTCTGCGCCGAAAACATCATGGCAGGCCAGGACGTGCACGACGTGTGGCAGGTGAACGAAGACGCCGAGTACCACGAAGAAGTGCGCGGGTCGAACAACGGTGTATCCGGGCTGCGAGCGGTCCCCGAACGCATATCGACGGACCGTTCCGCTCGGGGGATCAGCTAGCCGGAATCGCCGCGCGAATCACGTCGCAACTCACCAGGTAGAGGATCCGGCGCACCTCCCACGGCGAACCCGGCTCCTTCTCCATCAGCGCCTGCGGCACGGCGAGTTCCACCTCGCGAACCACACGCGCCCATGGCGGCCGCCGCCGAAGTACGACGGTGGCAGGGGCATCGGGCTTTCGACACATCGTCACGATGCCAGCGGGATCGCTGGAGTCGAGCTTATCCGGGCGCAAACGCGTTTGCGGTGCCCACGCGTCCGACTGCAGTCGGGCAACTCGCTGCCAGCGCGCTTCCCACTGCAGCGCAAGCGCGCGGCTAAAGGCGAGCGGTGTGCCCTGAATGCTGCTCGCATACGCCGGGCGACCGAAGAACGCCCACGGCTCCATTTCACCGTCGGGCCAATAAACGGGACCGTCAGGGATGTCATCGACTACGTCCGAGCCACGGCCTCCGGCGATGCTGGCTCCTACGCGCCGGTCGAGTGCGTCTTCCAGTGAGCGCTCGTATGCGCTGCGAGAGTCGAAAACCCAGAGGGAAAGCAGCAAAACCGCACTGGCGAGCGACGGAGAGACACGCCGCACACCTTCACCGGCCGTCAGTCCCCAGGCAATTGCGACGCCCCCCAAGCGCATTACACCGGCCAGTACCATCGTTGGCCAGTACCATAGCATCGATTGCCCCGGGGACCCGACATATGCCTGCCACACCATCCGCGCCTCCATCCCGACGAGGCACACGATGAGGCCTGGTACGAAGACACGCAGACTTTGTGGCAACGCTTCAGGCATGGCCATGGACGGACGGACGACCGGGATATACCAGAGCAATGCAGCGAGCATGGCCGCAATCGCCGCCGCCGGACTGACCGCCTGCATGAACCACCCGATCAGCAGCATCCAGACCGCCGCCTGACGATAGCCCGCCGCCGCCGAGTACGACGCCGGTCGCTCAAGAACTACCCGCAGTATCAGCCAGCCGAGCGAAAGCCCGGCGACGAAGGCCAACAGCCACAGCGCGCGCCACGGCTGCGCCTGCGTGATCAGCACGTTGTGGACGAGATCAGCGCCAGCGACCGACGCCAGCACACCGGCCACGGCGGTCATCACGATGGCGACCGAGAGATGCCTGGCCTTGGCGGAGAACTCCGGCAACGCCAGCGCTACCGTCACCACGTGCACCGTGATGCGGCTCCAGTCCAACGGTTCCCAATACTTCAGGAAAACCAGTGCCTCCACCGATTCGAGCGCGCGCAGCCAATCGGCGTCGTAGCGCTGCAGCGGAGCGACCGGCACCACACCCGTAAGGGCCACAATGACCAGCATCGCGACGACGGCAAGCACGAGCGCACCCGACCGCATTCGCGCGGAGGGAATGGCCAGCCAACACACGACCGCTACGCCGGCAACCGCCATGAGCGGGTGGACCACCAGCGCGAGCAGCAAGGCCAAGGCACTGGCGATCCATGAACGCGTCAGCGCGCTGGCGAGCGCGATGAACACAAGCCCCTCGGCCAGGACACGTGGCGACGCGAACGACTCGGCCACGCGGAATGTGGTCGAACCACCGTAGAACGTTTGAATGCTGGTGGCCACCAACAGCAGCGCACCGACTCTGACCGGCGTGCAGTCGGGGAAAAGTTGGCGAATCAATCGCCAACTCCCGAAGAACCAGAGGAGCAAACATGCGATAGTAACGCCGAACGCGGCCTGCGAGGGAGACGACCAGCGGACCAGCGTACGCAGCACGACAGGATAAAGCGATCGCCCGCTCTGCTCGTCGTACCGAAAGAGCAGGTCGGCACCGATCCCGGAGGGGTCCAGCGGAGCGACAGCGAAGCCGATGTACAGTCGTGCGTCGTGCACGAGCCCTTCGTACGGGCGTGCCAGCAAGAAGCAGCCGAACGTAAGCAGCAGGGGCCACCATCGCGCCGTCGTCATCGCTGTCGCTGAACCAGTCTGACCAACGTGACTGGCCGCGGATGGTGACGATATGACGGTGCGTTCCATGGGAGGTACATTAACGTTGTATCGCTCAGGCAGCACACGCGAAATCATGGTTGCGGCGATGCGTTTCGAAGGTAAGCATTCCTCATGTCTCGTACGGTCAGTGAGGATCACACTTCGGCGGTTCGCTTGGCGGCCGTATCGAAGCGCTACGCCAGTCATGTGGCGCTGGACCGGGTGTCACTCGACATCCGTCCCGGAATCATTTTCGGGTTGCTCGGGCCCAATGGCGCGGGTAAGACCAGCACCATTCGCCTGATGATGAACTTGATGCTCCCCGACGAGGGACGCATCGAGGTGCTCGGCCGCCCCGCCAGTGACCCGTCACTGGTGAATCGCCTAGGGTATCTCCCGGAAGAGCGCGGCCTGTACCGCAAAATGGAAGTGCGTCGCGTCCTGCGCTTCCTCGCGCGCCTCAAGGGGCTTACCTCGCGAGAAGCGGATCGGCGCATCGATTCCTGGATCGAGCGCTTCACGTTGCCCGGGCAACGCCGTGACTGGGACAAGGCAAAGGTCGAGGAGCTTTCGCGCGGGATGCAGCAGAAGGTGCAGTTCATCGGCACCGTGCTGCACGAACCGGAGCTGATCGTCCTCGACGAGCCGTTCAGCGGACTCGACCCTGTGAACGCGCAGGCGCTCAAGGATACCATTCTCGACCTGCGCCAGCAGGGACGCACCATTGTGTTCAGCACGCACCTCATGGACGTCGCCGAGCGCATGTGTGATGCCGTCGCCATCGTGAATCGTGGGCAGGTGGTGCTCGATGGCACGTTGCGGGATGTGAAGGCCGGTCACCGCGGTGCACCACGGGTGGCGGTGACCTTCGATTCCGGCGGCGGTGATCAAGCACGCGCCGTCCTCGCGGATCGCACGCTGGTGGCCGAGATCGACCATCACGGCAACCACCTCGAGATTACGCTCGCCGATGGCGTGACATCGCAGATGCTACTCGAGCGCCTCGTGACCGCGGCGGTGCCGATCGCACGGTTCGACCGGCTCGAACCGTCGCTTCACCAGATCTTCTTGCAACAGGTCGGTGCGTCAGGCATCGAGGCGGGGATGTCGGGCCATGGATAAGCTATTCGCCGTAATTGGTCGGGAATTCAGTGAGCGGGTTCGGTCGCGTTGGTTCATCCTCACCACAACGTTCGGCCCTCTGCTCATTGCGGCGCTTCTGGTCGGCCCACCGTGGCTAGCGATGCGCGCCCGAGCCGAAGTCGAGGTGTCGAAGATCGTTGTTCTCGATGGCACCGGCACATCGCTGGGGTCAGCGATCGCCGTTGACCTCGCCGGTGGATTACAGGGAACGGCAAACCCACCGAAGGTACTGGAGACCGATGGCACCAGGTTGATCGCGACGACAGACTCACTGCGAGCGAAGGTCCTCGACAAGACCCTCGCCGGTCTGTTCGTGTTGTCGGCGGAAACCATCGACGACGGACGCGCCTCGCTGATGCTGCCAGACGGGAGCGCGCTGGGCGTATCGGAACGACTGGAGCAGGCTTTGGAGCGCCAGCTTCGACAGGCCCGGCTCGTGGCGATCGGCGTCGATAGGGCGGATGCCGCGTATGTCGCCCAGTTGCACGTCAACGTGCAAACGTCGCGCCTGAAGGCGAACGGTCAGGAGGCGAGTGCCCGCACCAGCATGATCGCCGGATTCGCGGTGGCGATGCTGTTGTACATCACGATCGTGCTCTACGGACAGATCGTATTGCGCAGCGTCGCCGAGGAAAAACAGTCGCGCGTGGCAGAGGTGGTGCTGGCCAGTGTGCCGGCGCGCGTGCTGCTGTCGGGAAAGATTCTGGGCATCGGTGGGGTGGCGCTTCTGCAGCTGGGCATCTGGACGACCGCATTGGCCACGCTCCTCTCTAACCGTGGCCGCATCTTCGGCATGCTCGGGCTCGCCGGAAGCAGCGTACCGCTCCCGGCCATTCACGCGGACGACGTGCTGTTTCTGGGCACGTACTTCCTGCTCGGCTACGTGCTCTATGCGGCGCTGTTCGCCCTGGTCGGGAGCATTGCCAGCTCGGAGCAGGAGGCACAGCAGGCGCAGACCCCCGTCCTGATGCTACTGGTATCGAGTGTGGCCCTGCTGCAGTCGGCGATCCAGGATCCCAACGGATCGATCGCTACGGCGCTGAGCATCATCCCGTTTTCCGCACCGATCATGATGCCGCTCCGGCTCGGACTCACCGACGTGCCGAGCGGGCAGCTCGTTATTTCTATCTGTGTGCTCTGCCTGACGACGGTCGCCTGTCAGCTCGGCGCTGGACGGGTCTACCGCACCGCGCTGCTGATGTACGGCAAACGGCCGGCACTCGGCGAGATCATTCGGTGGATGCGGGCTGCCGACTGACGCGGCAGTCAGCCGGGATTCGGAGAAAACGCAGCAGCGGATCGCCGTCCAAAGTACGCCGGCGGTAGTCACGACACGGCAAGGTGGCAAGCGCGAAGCGGGCTCGCTCGGGATCGCCGAGTGCATGAAACACCGCAGCCCGGAGGAGCGCGTCCATCCACGGCAACGTGGCATCCGCAGCCACACTGAGGCCCTGACGGGCGCGGTATCGAACGGTTCGCGCTTCGCCCATCGAGATATCGATCAGCGCGCTGACGGCCATACCCCACTCGACACGCCCGAGTCGGCCGGCCAACTCGGCGTCCGCCCATCCGCCGCGGCGATCGCCGAGGTCCGCCCGCACGAGGGCGCGCATGACGTAGGCGGGGGCCCATGCCGCATCGAGCACCAGAATGCGATTCAGCGCGAGGCATGCCGACTGCGACCGGCCCTGACGCCGATCGAGTTCCGCTTGTAGAAAGAGAGCGGGAACGTGTCCCCAGATACGTGAGCCCGCCTCAACAAGGGCGTGGCTGGCGGCCGTCGCATTCCCTTGCACTTGCCGGATTTCGGCCGTGAGCCACGCCACCTCGGCCGGTCTGGCCCCACTGCGTCTGAGGGCATCGACGGCCATCGACGCCGCGACGGGTTCGTCTCGCGCGATATGTACCTGAGCGAGCAACGACAGAGCCTGTTCACTCCACGGGTCGAGCGCGAGAGCACGGTTCACCGCTTCACCGGCGGATACGAGTCGCTGCGCGCGCCCTCTAGCCGACGCGCTGTCGCCCCATTCCGCGATACGCAAGTGTGCCGTGGCGAGACCGAGGTACGCATCCACGAAACGTGGGTCGAGCCGGAGCGCCGACTGGAAATCCCCGACGGCTGCCTTCTGTGCACTTGCTCCGAACGTGCGAAGCCGGTACAGACCGGTCAGGTACACCTGCATCGCCTGCCGCGAGTGGGTCGCGCGGCGCTGCAGTAGCGCCGCGGCGCGCGCGAGTGCTCGACTCTCGGCCCCCACCGGACTCCCGACAGCAGTCAACAGGGCAGCGGTGAGCCGTGGAAGCGAGGTCAGGCTGTCACGGGTACGCCCGGCACTCACTTGCCGTCCTGACCGAACGTCAATCGCGCGCCAGTTCACGGTCACGATGTCGCCCGCGCCGTTCACCTCACCGGTCAGGAGCCACCGGTCGTCAGCGGGCAAGAGCCGTAGCTGCTCCGGGCCAGCGCTCGACGCGAGCGAGTCACGCAGGGGCGTTTCGGTGCGCACTGACGCCTCGAGAATCGATGCCAGTGATTCGGTGAGACGGGCACTAAGGGCGGACGCCGTGAGGGCGTCGAACGCGTCGGCTCCAGGGGGTGTGACAAACCGGACCACCACTCCGCCCTGTTCACTCATGGTACTGTTTGTCGGCGATGCGACACAGCTCGCCGGCGCGCTCGACTGAGCGATCTGCGCGGATGCCCGGCGCGGCAGTGTTATCAACACCAACGCGGTCCAGATGAGGCAGCATGACAACCAACTTGGCACCGGGTGCAGCCTCACCGAGTTGGATCGACCAAGATGAGCCGCTGCTGAGTGGTGCGGTTGCTGCCGCTCCCATTGCCAAGGCTGAACTTGCCCTTGAATGATGGCGGAGTGAAGTCGACGTATCCGGCCATTGTTCCCACGGGTACATCCCTCCAATTTGGCACGCCGGTACTGAGTGGGGCTGGAGGTGCACATCCGTTGTTGCCGGCTGTCTTCTTGTAGCATACAACTACGAACGAACCCACGAAGTCGATCAAGTGCTCCTTATCAAACGCCGCAAAATCATCGGCACCTGTTGTGTAGCCGAAAGCCATGACGACAGGGCCACCGAGTGATCCGTCCTTCCAGCACTCGCTCCCGATGATTTCACTGCACACGTCATCCGCTGACGAACTACTGCCGGTGGGTTCGATCCTTTGGGATGTCGCATTAATGGGATTTGGGCTACTAGGGGCCGCGGGCCTCCTGTCGCCAGCGAGAAGCGGATTAGCGCTGTTGCACGAATTCCAACTACTGTTGTAGTTACCGGTTTTTGGCGCCAGAGCAGCCCATGCGCCTCCGAGGTTATCCCCGTAGAGAGTCCGCGACGGTGCCACGCTTCCCGGAGGCGCCAGAACGAACATCGCTCTGCCGAGCGCTCGCAGCTTGGCGATGTCGTCGGGCGATAGCGCCTGCTTCGGTATCGTACTGGTACTCAGTCCCTGTGCCCGCTTGATGAGCTGTCCGGATTCGATGGCCCACGGCCGCACGCAGCTGTTGTCGGTGAAGGTGGCTACCCACGCAGTCGCACTCCGGACTGGTGCCGGAATACTCCCGCCAACCAATTGGCCGAGCAAGAGCAGTCCACGGGTTCGGCTCACCGTGACTTGCACGGCGTTGAGATCGGCGCCCCCCCATGCCGTTGCCTTTCGCTTGGCCACGGACACCTCGTAGTGGTACGGGGTGACCGTGACGTTTTCGACTGGACCACCGAGCGCCCTGTTGTACGTGGTGGCGAACGTGTTCACCTGGTTCCCAATAGTCAGATCGTTTGGTGCCTTCTGAATGAGCAGGGCCCCGTGCAGGGCCGCAGCATCCGCCGCCGTTTGCAGTTCGTTGATCGCCGTGTAGAGCCGCGCAAAGTCGATCGCCAACGCGCTCACGCCTAGCAGAACGGTGGTCATCAACACTACCAGCACGGAGGTGGCCCCGCGGCGCCGCGGCCGACCTTTCCCCCGCAGTGGGCTGCACGGCATCCCGTTCACAGGGTCGACTCGATCTGGCGAATCAACTGCACGACGGCAGGCCCCACCACGACGATGAGCAGCGCCGGGAGTTGGAACAGGGCGATCGGAATCATCATCTTGAGCGACGCTTCGGCCGCCTTCTTCTCGGCCACTTGCCGGCGCCGCAGCCGCAGCGTCTCCGCATTGATGCGCAAGACACGCGAAATGGACGACCCAAGCCGTTCAGACTGGATCATGCTCGCGACCAACGTGCGGAGCTCCTCAACGCCCGTCCGTACCGGCAATTGCTGCAAGGCGCGATCCCGGGGGATACCGGCACCAATGCGGCGTACCACCTGCGCGAGTTCGAAGCACAAGTCTCCGTGCAATCCGGCGAGATCCTTCGAAACCCTGAGGATCGCGGCATCGAGTGACACCCCCGCTTCGACACACACGACCAGCAGGTCGAGCGCGTCGGGCACACCACGGCGGATACGTTCCTGCCGGCTCGCGATGAGGCGGTCGAGCGCGGCGCGCGGAGCGACGAGGCCCACCGCCGCCCCGATCAGCAACGCAACGAACAGCAACCCGTTCGACCCGGCCGGTGCCAGCAGCCAGCCGAGTATCGGAAACGCGATCAACGAGGCCACCCGCGCGGCATTGTACAGCGCTTGAGCTCCGGCTTCGTCGAAGCCGGCCAACACCAATCGTTCCTGAAGCGCTACCGACCCATCGTCCTTGGCGAGGATCCGGGGTATACGCTCACTGATCCACGCGGCGAGCCGCGCCCCCATGGACGGTCGATCGTCGCCCAGCAGCGCATCGACAAGATCGGCCGCCGACCGCCGCTCGGCCAAACGATCAATGGTCTTGCGCCGCTCGAGCTCCGCCAGCGTGACGTACACCACCGTGATGACCGACACGATGAGCGTGACGATCAGCAGGAGCAGAGAAAGCGGCACGTTGGAGAGGCGCGACATCGTCAAATCTCCACGTCGGCAATACGTGACATGATGGCGTACCCCAGGCCGACGAGTAGTACGGCCACGCCGAGCGCGAGTCGACCTCCGGGCGAGCTGATCATTGGCTGGATGTACGCAGGATTGAGGAACCCGATGACCACGAACAACACGAGTGGCATGGCCGAGAGAAGACGTGCCGCTCCCTTCGGTTCGGCGGTCAGCACGGCGAGCTGCCCGCGGAACTGCAGGCGCTGTCGAATGAGATTGCCGATCGTCTGCAGCAGTTCGGCAAGATTGCCACCGGTCTCGCGCTGAAGAATGAGAGACGTCACGAACATGCGCGCGTCGTCGGTACCGATGCGATCCTGGAGCGCGAGCAGAGCCGTGCGCACATCGACCCCCAGACGCTGCTCGTCGTAGAAGCGCAGAAATTCGGGCCCGAGTGGTGCAGTCGTTTCCCGCCCTACGAACTCCATGGCGGCTTGAAGTGAATAGCCGGCCTTCAGAGAGTTCGTGAGCAGATCGAGCGCGTCGGGCAGTTGGCGTTCGAACGCCTCGGAGCGCGCGCGCTGCCGACGACGCAGGAAGAGCCAAGGCAACGACATACCGACGGCCAACCCCACCAGCGCTGCCAGCGGACCGATGGCATAGCTGACCAAGGTCATGCCGGACAAACCGGAGAGCGCCGTGATCAACAGAAACTCGCCAGGGCGTTGACGCGAGCCGGCGCGGGCCAGTTCGCCCGCCAACTGCACGGTAAGGCCACGCCCCGACAGCAACTCGTTGAGCGCCCTGATTTCGGAGACGCGATCATCTCGCAGGATCGTGCTTGCCGCGCGTCCCGTGCCACGCCCCGCGTCAGGCGCATCACTGATGCGATTCCGGGCCGCCGCTACGGACGCCAGACGCCGCCGGTTGACGAACACGAGCCCGCCGCCCACCACCACCAGCGTACCGAAGAAGACCAACAACAGGACGAGAGTGGTCACACCGAATTACCGGATCACGAACAAGTCAGCAGGGAGCGCGATGCCCCGCGTGGTGATCGCTTCAGCGAACTGCGGCCGTACGCCGGTCGCTTCGAAGGTGCCCTGTACGGTACCGTCTTCCGACACCCCGCGACGACGGAACCGGAAGATCTCCTGCATGGAGACCAGATCGCCCTCCATCGACGTCACCTCGGCGATGCTGGTCACACGCCGCCGCCCGTCGGAACCGCGCGACGCCTGCACGACCAGATGCAACGCTGAGGCCACCTGCTCGCGCACTGCGCGCACCGGCAGGGCCGTGCCGGCGAACAACACCATGGTCTCCAGACGGGCGAGCGCGTCGCGGGGGGTATTGGCGTGGACCGTGGTGAGCGAGCCTTCGTGACCCGTGTTCATGGCCTGCAGCATGTCAAGTGCCTCCGCCGATCGCACCTCGCCGATGATGATGCGGTCAGGGCGCATACGCAGGGCATTCTTGACGAGGTCGCGCGCCTGCACCTCACCGCGCCCTTCCAAGTTGGGCGGACGGGTTTCGAGGCGCACCACATGGCGCTGCTGCAGGCGCAATTCGGCGGCATCCTCGATGGTGACGATACGCTCGTTGTCGGGAATGAAGGCCGACAGCGCATTCAACAGCGTCGTCTTTCCCGACCCGGTACCGCCGGAGATCAGAATGTTCAGGCGCGACACCACGCAGGCCGCCAGAAAGCGCAGCATCTCGGCGGTCATCGCCCCGTTGGCCACGAGTTCGGACGGTCCCAATGAAGCGCCAAATCGGCGAATCGAGAGCACCGGCCCGTCGAGTGCGAGCGGCGGAATGACCGCGTTCACACGTGACCCGTCGGGGAGACGGGCATCGACCATCGGCGAGGATTCGTCTACCCGTCGGCCAACGCGACTGACGATGCGATCGATAACGGCCAGCAGGTGCGCGTTGTCGCGGAAGGTGATGTCGGTTAGCTCGAGCTGCCCGCGCCGTTCCACGTACACCGCTTGCGGACCGTTCACCAGAATGTCGCTGATGGACAGGTCGCGGGTGAGCGGTTCGATGGGCCCGAGGCCCGTCACCTCCCACGTGATTTCGTCGATGACCTCATCGCGCTCGACGGCCGACAGCGGCGCCTGCTCGTTGCGCAGGAACTCGAGTACGGCGGAGCGGATCTGCTGTTCGAGCCGTCCTTCGGCGCGGAGTGCATCGAGCGCCGACAGATCGAGCCGCTCGACGAGTTTGGTGTGGATATCCCGCTTGAGTCGGTCGACCGCCGACTCTGGGCGCGCCATCATCGGACCGCGTGCGACCGGTTGCGGGGTCACCAATCCGGCGAGCGGATCGATCCCCACCAGCGCACGTGATTCGTCGGCGCCGTCGACATCAGCATCCTGGCCGGTCGGTGCCGCCGGGAGGCCCCGTTCCGGGGGTACCGACACGCCCAGCAGCCGTTCACGAAGGGACTTGGCCATGGCCTATTTTCTCCGCAAGCCGAACAAACCGCGCCGCTTCGCCTCGGGCGTCTCCGACGGCTCGACCACAGCGACCTCACCCACGACGCGGGTCGCCAGAATGTTGAAGGCCTGAGAGAGCGTGGCGGTGGGATTGGCCTTGAGAATGGGGATACCGCGGGTTTGCGCCTCGTTGGCCAGTTGGAAGGCGTTGGGCAGCCGCAGGCTGATGGGGACCCCGAGACTCTTGCTGATATCGGCGTGCGAGAGGACGTCACTCGATCCTTCGCGGTTGAGCACCACCTTGATCTTCTCTGGCGGATAGTCCAACTGGCGAAACAGCGCGAGCGAACGCTTGGCCGCGCGTATGGCTGCAACGTTGCTTTGCAGCACCAGAATGATCTGTTCGGCGGCGTCGAGCGCAGCCACCGTACGTGGGCCGAAGGCGTGCTCGCAGTCCACCACCGTGTGCTGGAAGGTCGATCGGCACACCGACAGGACGCGGTTGACCGCCTCGGCCTGCACCAGATCGGCCACCTCGAGATCATCGCAGGCAGGCAGCGCGAACAGACCGTCGCCACACGGTGTCACGATGGCGTGCAACAGATCGGGATCAGCCTGATCGAGCCGTCGGACCAGGTCGCCGATGTTGTACGCATTCGGCAGATTCAAGTGGGTATCGATGTCGCCCAGCCCCACGTTGAGGTCGACCAGCACGACCCGGGCATCCGGTCGTCTGGCGGCCAGCGCGTAGCTCGTATTGACCGCGATGGTCGTGGCGCCCACGCCACCCTTGGGGGCGTACACGGCCGTGAGCGTCCCCCGCATCGTACTCTCGCCCCACTTCCGACGCAGACGCATCAGCGCCTGCTCGAGATCGGTCGGGCTTGGCGGGGAGACCAGAAACTCGCCGATACCCGCACGCATTCCGAGGAGAATCGCATCCGCATCCGCGAACGGCGCGGTGCCGATGGTCGCCATCGACGGTGCATCACGCAGCATCGTTTCCAATTCGAACCGTCCATGTCCCTGCAGCAGCTGCATCGGCAGTGCGACCAGGGCCACGTCTCCCTTGCGAACCTCGTCGACGACTTGCGCGAGGGAGTCACGGAGGGTGGGCGGGGCAAAGCCCGCCCGCGCGAAC
>Ga0315907_10003816_pt1 | contig 17382 bp, 13 predicted proteins | sample LakEriMetagenome_3_FD_203525 | JGI IMG/M metagenome (GOLD analysis project Ga0315907, IMG submission 203525) | Freshwater fungal communities from buoy surface, Lake Erie, Ohio, United States - Buoy 12 MA123 | ecosystem: Environmental > Aquatic > Freshwater > Lake > Lake biofilm | place: USA... | reverse complement strand
GCCGGCTGGGTGCCGAAGTCACCGTGCTGGAGGCCATGCCCACCTTCCTGGCTGCCACTGACGAGTCAGTGGCCAAGGAAGCGCTGAAGATCTTCACCAAGCAGGGGTTGAAGATCGAGCTGGGCGTCAAGATCAACGAGATCACCAACGGCAAGAAGGCCGTGTCAGTGGCCTACACCAATACCAAGGGCGATGCGGTGAAGTTGGACGTGGACAAGCTCATCGTCTCCATCGGCCGGGTGCCCAACACCCAGGGCTTGAATGCGGAAGCCGTAGGCCTGAAGCTTGACGATCGCGGCGCCATCGTGGTGGACGAGGAGTGCCGCACCAACCTGCCGGGCGTCTGGGCCGTGGGTGACGTGGTGCGCGGGCCCATGCTGGCGCACAAGGCCGAGGAAGAGGGCGTGGCGGTGGCCGAGCGCATCGCCGGCCAGCACGGGCATGTGGACTTCGGCATCATCCCTTGGGTGATCTACACCAGCCCGGAGATTGCCTGGGTGGGCCGCACTGAGCAGCAATTGAAGGCCGACGGTGTGGCCTACAAGGCGGGGCAGTTCCCCTTCCTGGCCAACGGCCGTGCTCGGGCCCTGGGTGATACCACGGGCTTCGTCAAGATCCTCGCCGATGCGCGGACCGACGAAGTGCTGGGCGTGCACATCATCGGACCCATGGCCTCGGAATTGATCGCCGAGGCCGTGATGGCCATGGCCTTCAAGGCCTCCGCCGAGGACATCGCGCGGATCTGTCATGCCCACCCATCGTTGTCGGAGTCGACCAAGGAAGCGGCCCTGGCGGTCGATAAGCGCACGCTGAACTTCTGAGGAAGCCTGTGCCCCGCGGCCGACCACGGGCGCCATGCCGGGTCGGCCGTTGGCGTTCAGAGGCTCCGCCTGTTGTCAGTCATGGGAAATCACATGGGTGTTCGTGAGCTGTACCAGCAGACGCTGCGCGAAAGGGGCTTCACGGCCGACCCGGCGCAACTGGCGGCGGTGGATGCGCTGGAGCGCTGTGAAACCGAGTGGGAAGCGTATTTGTCACGGCGCCGGAATGCGGTGACGCGCCTGCTCATCAAGCCACCGATCCCTCGCGGCGTTTACATGTTTGGCGGGGTGGGGCGCGGCAAGAGCTTTCTGATGGACGGCTTTTTTCAGTCTGTTCCCCTCAAGCGCAAGACCCGGCTGCACTTCCACGAGTTCATGCGTGAGGTGCACCGCGAGTTGCAGGATCTCAAGGGCACAGTCAACCCGCTGGATGAGCTGGGCCGCCGCATCGCGCGCAGGTTCCGCCTCATCTGCTTCGATGAGTTTCACGTCGCGGACGTGACCGACGCGATGATCCTCCACCGCTTGCTCGAGGCGTTGTTCGCCAATCGCGTGAGCATCGTCACCACCTCCAATTTCCATCCGGACGCCCTCTACCCGAACGGGCTGCATCGGGACCGCATCCTGCCCGCCATCGAATTGCTGAAGAAGCAGCTGCAGGTGGTGAGCGTCGACGCGGGTGTGGACTACCGTCAGCGATCTCTGAAGCGCGTCCAGGTCTATCACTGCCCCCTGGGAGGGCAGGCCGACGAGGCCATGAAGGCTGCCTTCGAGGTCATGGCCGAAGCACGCGATGAGCCCGGCGGCCTGAACATCGAACATCGGGAGATCGCGGTGCGCCGGCGTGCCGGCGGCGTGGTCTGGTTTGACTTCACGGTCCTTTGCGGGGGGCCGCGATCGCACAACGATTACCTCGAGATCGCGTCGCGGTTTCACACCGTCCTACTCTCAGATGTACCCAGAATGCCTCCCCGGATGTCCAGCGAGGCACGGCGCTTCACCTGGCTGGTGGACGTGCTGTACGACCGGCGCGTGAAGCTGGTGATGTCTGCGGCGGATGAGCCTGAGAACCTGTACATCGAGGGTCCGCTGTCGCACGAATTCCCCCGTACCGCGTCGCGCTTGCGCGAGATGCAGACGGCCGAGTTCCTGGCCCTGGCCCGGCGTGACGTCGACACCCGTCTGACCTGAACGGCGACTCCCTTGGCAGCCCCCCTCCATCGAGCCCGGCGATTCACCTCGGGGCCTGCGTGACCTCGCCCGAAGACGCGCCGGGCAGCGGCAGGGAAGTCGAACGGGAGCCCGGGCCGCTGCAGCAGGCGGTGGACCAGGTCTTCTCGGCAGCCGGCCCGCTCAGCCAGGCCGACTCCCAGTTCGCAGTGAGGCCCTCACAACTGGAGATGGCACGCGCCGTGGCTCGGGCCATAGAAGACGTGAAAGACCTGGTGGTCGAGGCGGGCACAGGCGTGGGCAAGACCTTCGCTTACCTGGTGCCCCTGCTGTTGTCGGGACGAAGGGCCTTGGTCAGCACTGCCACCAAGAGCCTGCAGGACCAGCTCTTCCTGCGCGACCTCCCGCGGCTGCGCGCCGTCCTGCAGATGCCGGTGCAACTGGCCCTGCTCAAGGGCCGCGGCAGCTACCTGTGTCTGCAACGTCTGGAGCAGGCGGGCCAGGCGATCGATGGGCGCGACCGTTGGGCGGTCCGTGCGCTGTCCCGTGTGCAGACCTGGTCCCTTCACACCCGCACCGGGGATCTCGCCGAAGTGCAGGGGTTGGATGAAAGGTCAGCCGTGCTGCCTCTGGTCACCTCCACAAGAGAGAACTGCCTGGGAAGCGACTGCCCGCAATGGAACGGGTGCCACGTGGTCAGGGCGCGTCGCGAGGCCATGGCTGCCGATATCGTCGTGGTCAACCACCACCTCTTCTTCGCAGACATTGCCTTGCGAGAGTCCGAGGTGGCCGAGTTGCTGCCGACAGTCGATGTGGCGGTCTTCGACGAGGCCCACCAATTGATGGAGGTGGGCCTGCAGTTCCTGGGAACCAGCCTGGGCAGTGGCCAGATCATCGACCTGGCCCGCGATCTTCTGGCGGCGGGCCTGCAGCACGCCCGTGGTCTGCGCCCCTGGCAGGATCTGTCCGCCGGCCTGGAACTGTGCGCCCGTGACCTGAAACTCGTTGCCGCTGGCGGGCAGGCGCAGACGCGCGTGGCACAGAAGATCGAGTGGGCCCGTGTGGCCATTCGACAAGACTGGGCTGAGGCCCTGCAAAGCATCGCTCAGCACCTTCAGCAGGCGCTTGAGGCAGCCTTGGCGGTGGAAGCCACAGCCTCCGATTGGAAGCGACTGGCGCAGCGTTGCGCCGATCTGGCCGAGCGTGCGCATTGCTTTGCCCAAGCGGGTGACCCGTCTCGCATCCGATGGGTTGATCTGTCGCCCCATGGCGTGCGGTTGCTCGAATCGCCGCTGGACATCCGCGAAGCCCTGACCGCACAGCGAGAGGCCGCCCACCGTACCTGGATCTTCACCTCCGCGACCTTGGGCAGTGACGAGCGCCTGTCCTGGTTCACTGCGGCCTGCGGACTGGAAGAGGCCCGCATCCTGCTGGCCGGCAGTCCGTTTGATTATCCGAAGCAGGCCCGGCTTTGGGTGCCCGCAGACATGCCGTTGCCCCAGGACGTTGCGCATCCCAGTGCGGTGGGCCGCCTGGCAGCGCGCTGCGCCGCAGTCCTCTCCGGTCGTACTTTTGTCCTGACCACCACCCTGAAGGCGCTGCCCCTGGTGGCGCAGGCCATCCGCAGCGCATTCCAGGCCCTGGATCATCCGCTCGAGGTCCTGGTGCAGGGCGAGGAGCCCCGCAGGGCCTTGCTGCAGCGCTACGGTGATGGTGTGGGCAAGGTGCTGGTGGGGTCGCAGAGCTTCTGGGAAGGCATCGACGTGCCGGGAGATGCCCTGCAATGCGTGCTGATCGACAAACTTCCCTTCCCGCCGCCGAACGATCCATTGGTGAAGGCCCGGGCCCAGGCCATTGAGGCCAGGGGAGGGAGTTCCTTTGATGACTACTTCCTGGCGGAAGCGGCCGTGTCACTGAAGCAGGGGGCCGGTCGCTTGATCCGCACCGAGCAGGACCTGGGGCTGCTTGTGGTGTGCGACCCGCGGATGGGCAGGATGGGCTACGGCAAGGCTCTGCTCAAAGCACTGCCCGCCATGACACGCCTGGAGACCGAGGTGCAGGCTCTGGCGTGGCTGGAAGAGGTGGCTACGGTAACCCGTCCGGCATGACCGAACCTGGGCTGCGCCTTGAATCAACCGCAGCCCGGCGTCATCAGGTGCCGCTCTACCATAAGCGCCACCAAGGTTTGGAGGTGAACTCCATGCCATCGGCCGAGAGGAAGCGCGAGTTTGGAAAGTTCTGCTTGAGCACTCTCTGTGCGTCACGGCTCAGGTCTTTCAACCCCAGGCGATCGTAGCCCGTGGCCATGATCGCAAGCCCCTCTTCCGCGGCAGGCGCGCGATCGAATTCGGTCACGGCCTGTTTGGCCCGGTTCACCGCCGCCAGGTAGGCTCCACGGCGGAAGTAGTAACGAGCCACATGCACTTCATAGGCCGCCAGCGAATTGACGATGTAGTCCATGCGCACCCGTGCGTCGGGTGTGTACTTCGAGTCAGGAAACTGCTGCACCAGTTGAGAAAAGGCCTGAAAGGCCTCGCGCGAAGCTTTCTGGTCTCGCTCGGCAACGTCTTGCTTCGACAACTGGCCGAAAACTCCGAGGTTGTCGTTGAAATTCACGAGGCCACGCAGGTACAACGCATAGTCATAGGCCGGGCTGGAAGGGTGCAACCTCGTGAAGCGCTCCAGGGTCGACAAGGCTGAAGCCCTTTCGCCGGACTTCCACTGTGCGTAGGCCAGGTCCAGCAGGGCCTGCTGGCCGAGCAAGGTGCCCGAAGCTCTGGCCTCCAGGCGCTGCAGGTTCTTGATCGCCTGTTCGAAGCCTCCGCCCGCCAGGTCCTCCCTCGCCTCTGCATACAATTTGTCGAGGTTGTCCGCGCGGGGCTCATCCTTCCCTGAGACGAGTGCGCATCCGGGCAGACCCACGAAGACGGCGAGCGTCAAGGCGCCCATGTACAGGGCTCTGGAGAACTTCATGCCGCAGGTGCCGACGCCAGGCGCCGCCTTGTGTGTTGAACAGTGAAATTATAGAGATTGGATCCCGCCGCCCGATGAGCTGTTGCACATGATCGATTTTGAAGGGGACGACGGTCTGGAGTCTCCCGCAGCGAACGAGCACGAGGTCCGCCGCGCTCTGGCGCAGGGTGACTGGCACGGCTGGCGACTGGACAAGGTACTCGTCGCGATGGCGCCGGAGTTCTCGCGCAGTCACCTCCAAGGGTTGATTGAGCAGGGGCTGGTGTTCCTTGACGGCGCGGCGGCGACACTGGCCTCACGAAAGGTCAAGGCAGGCCAGTCGGTGCAGGTCGAACTGCGGCCCACGGCAGAGAGCCTGGCCTTTCGAGCGGAGCACCTGGCGCTGCAGGTGGTTTTCGAGGATGCGCACCTGCTGGTGATCGACAAGCCCGTGGGCCTGGTGGTGCATCCCGCGCCTGGCCACTGGTCGGGCACGCTGCTCAACGCTTTGCTCGCCCACCATCCGGATTCGGTGCACTTGCCTCGTGCCGGCATCGTGCACAGGCTCGACAAGGACACTTCGGGTTTGATGATGGTGGGCAAGACCTTGCAGTCCGTCACGGCTCTGAGCCGCGCCATCGCCAACCGTGAAGTACAGCGCCTTTACATGGCACTGGTGCATGGCGTGATGCCTTCAGGGGTCAGGGCCGTGGAAGCCCGCATCGGGCGTGACCCTGCCTCCCGGATACGCATGGCGGTTCACCCGGCGGGCCGGTCAGCCCGCACCGACGTACAGACACTAGCCAGCGCCCAGGGTTTCACCGCCGTGTGCTGCCGCCTGCACACCGGACGCACCCACCAGATTCGAGTTCACCTGGCGCACATTGGGCATCCCTTGGTGGGTGACCGCCTGTACGGTGGGGCCGTGGAACTCGGGCTTGAGCGTCAAGCCTTGCATGCCTGGAAGCTCGCTTTTGACCACCCGATCCTTGGAGAGCCGCTGGAGTTCGTACGGCCACCCCCCGAAGACCTGGCCAAGGCTTGGCAGGCTGTTGCCACCGACATCGCGCCTGGCGATTGGCCTGCCCCGTGACCCCTGCTTCAGGCATGGAAGCATCGAAGCCGTAGAACTCTGGGCGATGGGTTGGGTCGGTTCATCGACTGCGGCGGCCGGATCTCCTGGATGACACGGGGGAGCCCTTGACTGCTCTACACTCGTCCCCATGTCCAGAAGTGCAGCAAAGGGGAGTCCTTCCCCTCCTGCGCCGTCTGTTGTGAAGGAGCAGTGGTGAACAATCAATGGTTCTCCAAGGTGGCTGTCTGGTTGGTGATCGCCCTGGTGCTGTTCACCGTATTCAAGCAGTTCGACCGGGGGGCGACGCAGGGTAACCAGATTGGGTACTCTGAGTTTCTGGACGAAGTGCAGGCCAAGCGCATCAAGTTTGCCGTGCTGGAGGAGAAGCCTGGTGGTGGCACTGAGATCGTGGCTACCACGGTCGACGACAAGCGCTTGCGTGCTACCGCCACTTACCTCGACAGGGGTCTGGTGGGCGATCTGCGCGCCAACGGCGTGAAGTTTGATGTCAAGTCCCGCGAGGAGCCCTCTCTGTTGATGAGCATCCTTGTCAGCTGGGGCCCGATGCTGCTGCTGATTGGGGTGTGGATCTATTTCATGCGCCAGATGCAGGGCGGTGGCAAGGGTGGCGCCTTCAGCTTCGGCAAGAGCAAGGCCCGGATGCTGGACGAGGCCAACAATTCCACGACCTTCGCCGATGTGGCCGGCTGCGACGAGGCCAAGGAGGAAGTCAAGGAGTTGGTCGACTTCCTCAAGGACCCGCAGAAGTTCCAGAAGCTGGGTGGGCGCATTCCGCGAGGGGTTCTTCTCGTGGGTCCTCCGGGGACGGGCAAGACCTTGTTGGCCAAGGCCATTGCGGGTGAAGCGAAGGTTCCCTTTTTCAGCATTTCGGGCTCAGACTTCGTCGAGATGTTCGTCGGCGTGGGCGCTGCACGCGTGCGCGACATGTTCGAGCAAGCCAAAAAGAGCGCGCCCTGCATCATCTTTGTGGATGAAATCGACGCGGTGGGTCGGCATCGCGGGGCCGGTCTGGGTGGCGGAAATGACGAGCGCGAGCAGACACTGAACCAGATGCTCGTCGAGATGGACGGCTTCGAGACGAATCTGGGTGTGATCGTGATGGCGGCCACGAACCGGCCTGACATCCTGGATCCCGCCCTGCTGCGCCCGGGCCGCTTCGACCGCCAGGTCTATGTAACGCTGCCTGACGTGCGTGGCCGCGAACAGATCCTCAACGTGCACATGCGCAAGGTGCCGGTGGGTCAGGACATCCGCGCCGACATCCTGGCGCGTGGCACGCCGGGCTTCTCTGGTGCTGATCTGGCCAATCTCGTCAACGAAGCTGCCTTGTTCGCCGCGCGTCGCAGCGCACGGGTGGTGGAGATGATCGACTTTGAGAAGGCCAAGGACAAGATCATGATGGGCCCGGAGCGGAAGTCCATGGTCATGCCCGAGGAGGAGCGCCGGAACACGGCCTACCACGAAGCGGGACATGCCCTGGTCGCCCGGTTGATGCCCAAGACGGATCCGGTGCATAAGGTGACGGTGATTCCCCGTGGGCGAGCCCTGGGTGTCACCATGCAGTTGCCCGAAGGCGATCGTTACAGCATGGACAAGGAGCGGATGCTTTCCACCATTTCGGTGCTGTTTGGCGGACGCATTGCGGAAGAGGTGTTCATGAACCAGATGACCACCGGCGCCAGCAATGACTTCGAGCGGGCCACGCAGATCGCCCGCGACATGGTCACGCGCTATGGCATGACGGACGAACTGGGTCCCATGGTCTACGCCGAGAACGAGGGCGAGGTGTTCCTCGGACGCTCGGTGACCAAGCAGGTCAATGTGTCAGAGCAGACCATGCAAAAAGTGGATCTTCAGATCCGCAAGATCATTGACGAGCAGTACTCGATCGCTCGCTCTCTCATAGAGGGGCACAAGGACAAGATGCACGCCATGGCCAAGGCCCTGTTGGAATGGGAAACCATCGACAGTGAGCAGATCGACGACATCATGGCTGGCAAGCCTCCCCGTCCGCCCAAGGATTGGACCGCCCAACCCCCTAAGGCGGGCGGAGGCGGTGGTGGTGGCGAGGCAGCTGTCAGCACTGACAGTGCGCCTGCGGCGGCCTGAGTTTGGTTCAGTTCGCTTGAGATTGATTGCATTGGGGCGGGGCCGTGAGGGCCCCGCTTTGCTTTGTGGCACGCATGCCGCTTGAGCGAGTGGGATCATTCGGCCGCGGGAGAATGAAAGTTTGCGAATGACAAGACGCTACTTTGGAACGGACGGAATTCGTGGCCAGGTGGGCCAAGGGCCCATCACCGCGGATTTCATGCTGCGCTTGGGTCACGCCGTGGGCCGGGTCCTGCGACAGCACGGTACTGTGCCTACCGTGCTGATCGGCAAGGACACACGTGTCTCAGGCTACATGATCGAGTCCGCGCTGGAGGCGGGGTTTTCGTCGGCTGGTGTGAACGTGGTGCTCAGTGGCCCGCTACCCACGCCCGGTATCGCTTACCTCACGCGCGCCTTGCGACTGGACCTTGGGGTCGTGATCAGCGCGTCCCACAACCCGTTCGAAGACAACGGCATCAAGTTCTTCTCCGCGCGTGGGGAGAAACTGCCTGATGCATGGGAACTGGAGGTGGAGCAGGCGCTGACCGCCGAACCTCGATGGGCCGATGCCGCCAACCTGGGCAAGGCGCGCCGCCTGGACGACGCCACTGGACGGTACGTGGAGTTCTGTAAGTCCACCTTTTCCCCTGAACTCTCCCTCAAGGGCGTGAAGGTGGTGGTGGATGCTGCCCATGGGGCTGCGTACCAAGTGGCCCCTGCGGTGTTTCACGAGTTGGGTGCGCAGGTCAGCCGCATCGGGTGTGCGCCCGATGGCTTCAACATCAATGCCGGTTTCGGTGCCACGGCACCCGCCGCCCTCGTCGAGGCCGTTCGTGCCCAGCAAGCCGACTATGGCGTTGCGCTGGATGGCGATGCCGACCGGTTGCTGCTGGTCGATGCCGAAGGGTCGGTGTTCGACGGGGATCAACTGCTGTACGTGATGGCGCTTGACCGGATACGACAAGGCAGGCCTCCAGAAGGGGTGGTCGGCACCTTGATGACCAACCTGGGCGTGGAGCAGGCCCTCGCTCGACAGGGTATCGAGCTTGTACGCGCCAAGGTGGGGGACCGCTATGTGCTGGAAGAGTTGGGACGGCGCGGGTGGTTGCTGGGTGGCGAGGGTTCGGGCCATCTACTGGCTCTGGACCACCACAGCACGGGTGACGGCTTGATCAGTGCCCTGCTGGTGCTCCAGGCGAGCATCCGACAGGGGAGGGGCCTCAAGGCGCTGCTGCAGGACGTCAAGCTGTTCCCGCAGGTGCTGCTGAATGTGCGCATGGCGCCGGGCGCCGACTGGTCCAGCAACCCGCGCCTGAAGCAAGTGCGTGCAGACGTGGAGCAGCGCCTTGCCGGGCGCGGTCGGGTGTTGCTCAGGCCCTCGGGCACCGAGCCGGTGGTGCGGGTGATGGTGGAGGCTTCAGAGCAGGAGTTGGCGCGCTCCAGTGCGCAGGCGCTTGCGGATGCCTTGGCGCCGGCCTGAACTCGCAGATTGAGGCGTTCAAGGGGCGTCGGCCACGCGCTGGTACACCCCGACCTTCTCCTCGCGGTCTGTCGGACGCAGGACCGTGGCAACCAGGCGCCACCCTGGCATGGAGGTGGGAAGCACTTGCGTCGGGCCTTTGGCCACCTGGATCAGGGCTTCGCATCGGGGGCTCTTGCCCGCTTGAGGCTGGGCCTCGTAGCGAAAGCTGGAGAAAACCTCCAGTGAGGCCAGCAGCGACGGATGAGCTCCTCTGACCTCGACACACGCACCAGCAGACATCGATCCCAGATGGGGCAGCACACGATCAACCACTGGGCGGTAGCTTCGTGCGTAGTCCAGCAGCGGCAGCCACAAGGTCATGAGCAGCAGCCAGCACAGCACCACGCCCCCGGCAGGCAGCACCATGCTTTTCCACAACGGGTGCACCTGTCGTCGGGTTCGCCAGCGTACGAGCGCAAGCCATGCCAGGGTGCCCGCCAACGCCAGCAACAGGGCGACGACGCTGAATTCGGGTACGTATCCGCGCGCCAGTTTGGCCACGTTCGCTGCGGGCTTCTGTGGCCAGCCCGTGTGCATGGCCGCGTACATGAACCAGATGAACAGTGCCGTGGTGCTGAAGAAGAAGATCGAGAACCAGTCGATCACGGACGATGCCTGGCGCCTGAACGTGGGCAGTGCAAACGCCGCCAGGATGGCCATGCCAGGTGTGGCCAGCATCAGTACGCGATCGTCTCCGCCAACGAAGACACTGCTGGCGATGGCACAGGTGGTCGCTGCAAGAGGTAGAGCCACGTGGCGGCTGGACCAGTTGGCACGCCATCGCCATGCTGTCCACAAGGCCAGGGGCCAGGCGGGCCAGAGGAACCATATCCACTCACGAAGAATCAGCAGAGCCTCCGCCCACGAGGGTTCGAGCCCGTAGCGCCAGCGCCAGGCATCCAGTTGGATGGCAGTGAAGACGGCTCCGGCGAGGGACGCGATCAGCCAAGGCACCAGCTGTCGCGCACCCGCATACCCCGACTGGGCGCAGATGACGACGCCCAGCATACCCATGGCCCCTGCGATCCCAGGAGCCCCAGCGGCGGCCATCAAGGGCAGGCAAATCATCAAGGCCAGCCGGGGTGTGAACCGACGCCAGGGCGCAGCTGCCACACACCATATGAAGACGCTGCTGCAGGCCAGTTGAAGCACCTCCGGGCTGGTTTCGTGTCCCAGCTGCAGCAAACCCAGCGTCGCGATGAAGGCCAGCAACCCACCGTCGGCCAAGGCCCGAGCGTAGTCCACCGCCGGAGCCTCGCCGCCAAAGGGAAGGGGTGCTGGCTGTGCAGCTTCGGTGCGCGCCAGATGAAAGGTGGCGTACCAGACGCAGGCCATCGCCAGCAGCAACAGCCCTCCAAAGACCAGTCTTACCGCCACGACGGGGCCCGTCCAGTCCCCCAGGGCCTGGATGGACAATGCCCCCAGCCAATGCGGCAACAAGGCCACCTCTACCGGCAAGCCACCGATCGTCGGCGCCCACCAGGAGGTTCGTTGCTGGGCCATGGCCAGCATCACACCGTAAGAGGTGACCTCCACTTGGCGCCATGGGTCACGCCCCACAAAGCCGGGCAACAACCACAGGGCGCAGAACAGCAGCAGGGCAGGCCGCGGCAAGCGCGCCACTTCCCGACGTGTCACCCAAGGGGCGTTCGTTGCGTTCATGCTGCAGGCATTTTGACGGAGCCCAAGAAACAAAAAAGGCAGCCGAGGCTGCCCTGGTGTCAGCGTGAACCCGGAATCACTTCTTCAGACCCACACGCGCAAACTTGTTGCGGAACTTCTCAACACGTCCACCCAGGCTGTCCACGCTCTTCTGCGTACCGGTGTAGAAAGGGTGCGATTCGCTGGACGTTTCCAGTTTCATCAGAGGCAGTTCGCGACCGTCCTCCATCTTGATCGTTTCCTTGGACTGCAAGCAGGAACGGGTGACGAACTTGAACCCGTTGGACAGATCGACGAAGCACACGTCGCGATAACCCGGATGGATGCCTTCTTTCATGGGAGCCTCTTTGGTTGCTGGCAGCCACGTCCCGGGAGACAAACCCGGACGCACTTGCCTATGGAAAAGTTAGCCGGCGATTATAGGCCGCGGCCGACGCGTGGACAGCCGCGCATGGGAAGCAAGGCGAAGCACCCGGCCTCAGCCGCCGCGCCTCATCATGTCGAAGAAGTCCAGGTTGTTCTTGCTGGCCTTCATCTTGTCAAGCATGAACTCCATGGATTCGATCTCGTCCATGGGATAGAGCAACTTGCGCAGGATCCACGTCTTTTGCAGGATTTCCGGCTTCAGCAGCAGTTCCTCGCGACGCGTGCCTGACTTGTTGATCAAGATGGACGGATAGACACGCTTTTCGGCCATTCGGCGGTCCAGGTGTATCTCGCAGTTGCCCGTGCCCTTGAACTCTTCGTAGATCACCTCGTCCATGCGGCTACCGGTGTCGATCAGCGCAGTGCCGATGATGGTCAGGGAACCGCCTTCCTCAACGTTTCGGGCTGCGCCGAAGAATCGCTTGGGCCTTTGCAGCGCGTTGGCATCCACACCACCGGTGAGCACCTTCCCTGAAGAAGGCAGCACGTTGTTGTAGGCCCGTGCCAGCCGTGTGATGGAGTCCAGCAGGATGACCACATCCTTCTTCAACTCCACCAGGCGCTTGGCTCGCTCAATCACCATTTCTGCCACTTGGACGTGGCGGGCGGCCGGTTCGTCGAAGGTGGAACTGATGACCTCGCCCCGCACGGTGCGCTGCATCTCGGTCACTTCCTCGGGCCGCTCGTCCACCAGGAGCACCATCAGGTGGGCGTCGGGGTGGTTGGCCGCCAGAGCGTGGGCGATGTGCTGCATCATCATCGTCTTGCCGGTCTTGGGCTGGGCCACCAGCAACGCACGTTGCCCCTTGCCGATCGGGGCGACCAGATCGATGATCCGACCCGTGACGTTCTCTTCTCCCTTGATGTCACGCTCGAGCCTGAACTGTTCCTTCGGGAACAGAGGGGTCAGGTTCTCGAACATGATCTTGTGCTTGTTCTCCTCAGGTGTAAGGCCGTTCACGCGGTCTACCTTCACCAGCGCAAAGTAGCGTTCTCCGTCCTTGGGGACACGCACTTCGCCCTCGATCATGTCGCCCGTGTGAAGGTTGAACCTGCGTACCTGGCTGGGCGACAGGTAGATGTCGTCCGTGCTGGCCATGTAGCTGGTGTCGGGCGAGCGCAGGAACCCGAAACCGTCGGGCAATACCTCCAGGACACCATCACCGAAGACCTGCTCACCGGCCTTCGCGCGCTTCTTCATGATGGCGAACATCAACTCCTGCTTGCGCAGCCGGCTGACGTTGTCGATCTCCAGCGCCTCACCCATCTTGATGAGTTCGGAGACGTGCTGCGCCTTCAGTTCGGATAAATGCATGCGAAAAGCCTCTTCACGAGGAAACCGTGCTCTCTGGATGGGTCCAGACCCGGCCTTCCTTCAGGTGCAGGAGGCCGCAGGAGAGCAGGGGAGTGACCAGAGAATCTGGCAAAGAGCCCGCGGCATCCGCCACGCTCGGGGCCCGGAAGACCAGGGCCTGGGACACCAGGCTCCTGCATCTGCGCACAACGGACCCGAAGGTGGCTTATCCACCTCGACCCTTGCGCGTACTTCAATTATAGGTGGCTGTCGATGAAGGCCGTCAATTGCGCCTTGGGCAGGGCTCCCACCTTGGTGGCCACCAGTTCGCCGGACTTGAACAGCATGAGGGTGGGGATTCCGCGAATGCCGAATTGGGCGGGCACTTGCTGGTTCTCATCGACGTTCATCTTGGCCACTTGCAAGCGGTCGCCGTAATCACGCGAGACATCGTCAAGGATGGGGGCGATCATCTTGCAGGGGCCGCACCACTCGGCCCAATAATCGACCAGCACAGGCCGGTCAGACTTCAGCACGTCGGCTTCGAAGGTCGCGTCGGTGACGTGCTTCACGGTTGCTGCGCTCATGGACATCTCCAGTCAAGGGGGCTGCGTTGGGGTTCGTGGGCGCCTGTCCTGGGCGGATCGTCACCTGTGGTGGACGGCATTTCAGGAGTAGCTTGTGTACGGGTGACGAGCCCGACCCCGGCACTGGTTGCCACGGTTAGGGCTGCTTGGTTCCCCACCTGACCCGGTTGGCCGCGCTTCCATGCGGGGAGGCCCGTCGATGTCGATTGTAGGGGACCTGCCACTCTCCGCGCAGCACCGGGATCGGCACGCTGGCTCGCCTGTGCGGCCTGTCAATGGTCCCGCTTTGCGCGTGGACTCTTGGGGCCTGGGGCACCTCAGTGGTGCAACGACCCAAGCTGTGGGTGACTCGAACCGAGATCAGCGCAACTGCAATGTGCTGGCGTCAAACACGACGCCTGGCGGCTCGATCACCACCTGCTTGGGTCCCTCTTCCACCCGGCCTGCCAGGAGGGCCGGCATGCCTGCCTGCGCGCACAGCTCCAGCAACGCCGCTGTCTGGGACTCTGGCACGAACAAGGCAAAGCCGGCGCCCATGTTGAGCGTTCCATAGGCATCTGCCGGCTCCAGGCTTGCATGTTCGACCATGAAGCTGAGCACGCGCGGCACTTCCGGCACGGTGTGCATCCGGTAGGTGAAAGCGCTGGGGTGGCGCATCAGCTTGCGCCAGCCGTGGCCGGTGATGTTGGCACAGTAGTGGGGATGGATTCCGGCGCGGTGCAGGACCTCGGTCACGATCGAATACAGGGGTGTGGGTGCCAGCAGGGCTTCGCCGTAGGTCAGGCCAGGGGCGACCTCGGTCAGGTACCCGTCCGGTAGACGCTGCGCCAGCTTGCGGGCCAGCGACAGTCCATTGGCGTGGATGCCGCTGGAGGGCAGCAGGACGATCGCATCACCCTCAGCCAGCGCATCTCCTGTGGAGAGGCGGGACTTGGGCTGGATGATGCCCGTGCAACTGGCCGCCAGGTCGATGCGACCTTCTTCCACGATGCCGCCCAGCGCCGGTGTTTCTCCGCCTCCCCAAGCCACGCCACACGCCTCGCACGCCCTTTTCCACCCTTGGATCAAGGCATCGGCACGCGTGCGGTCGGCGAACCAGTCACTGCCGCCAGCAGCCCAGTAGGCCTGCACCACCAGGGGCGTGGCCCCGACGGTGATCAGATCGTTGACCGCCATTGCGATCGTGTCCTGCGCGATGGCGTCGTAGTAGCTGCGGCCCGTCAGGCGCAGCATCTCATCGGCCACCAGTGACTTGCTGCCCAGGCACTCCACGATGCTGGCCAGCAAGAACGGGCCCACATCGACGACGTAGGCGGATTCCCCGCGGGACGCTGCAACCTCCGAGAAGCCGTGTCTGGCCAACTGAGCCGCGGTGCTGGCTGCGGCTTGCTGGGCGCTGACCTTCACGGGGTCGATCAGGTCGTACAGCACCCCGGACTTCTCGTAGGTCAGGGCATCGGGATTGGTGGACTTCATCGTTCAATTATCGGCGCGCTGACCTGGGCCAGGGCAACGCCTCGTTCGCGGCCTCCACCTAGAATCAACCGATGAGCTACGTCGTCCTGGCGCGGAAGTACCGTCCGCGAAACTTCTCGCAGATGGCGGGCCAGGATCATGTCGTGCGCGCGCTGACGAACGCGCTTGACCAGCGGCGGCTCCACCACGCCTACCTGTTCACCGGCACGCGAGGCATCGGCAAGACCACCATTTCGCGCATTCTGGCCAAGAGCCTGAACTGCACTGGCCCCGACGGCCTGGGCGATGTCACGTCAAGCCCCTGCGGCCAATGCGCGGCCTGCACCGACATCGATGCCGACCGGTATGTGGACTACATCGAGCTGGATGCCGCTTCCAATCGCAGCATCGACGAGATACGTGACCTGATCGAGCGCGCCGCCTACAAGCCGGCCTTGGGGCGCTACAAGGTGTTCATGATCGACGAAGCGCACCAGCTCACCAAGGACGCCTTCAATGCCCTTCTGAAAACTCTCGAAGAGCCGCCCGAGTACCTGAAGTTCGTGCTGGCCACCACCGATCCAGAGCGGATGTTGCCCACGGTGCTCAGCCGCTGTCTGCAGTTCAACCTGCGGCCCATGGCGCCTGAGGTGGTGAAGGAACATCTGACGCAAGTGCTGGCCAGCGAGAGCATCCCAGCGCAGCCAGGCGCCTTGCGCTTGTTGTCGGAGGCGGCACGAGGATCGATGCGCGACGCCCTGTCCCTGACCGACCAGGCCATTGCATACGGAGGCGGGGAGTTAACGGAAGAGGGCGTGGCGACCATGCTTGGCGCCAGCCACACGCAGTCCTGCGCGGCCATCTTGCAGGCCCTGGCGCGTCGCGATGGCCCGGCGGTGATGCAGGCGGCCACTGCGATGCAACTGGCTGGAGCCTCGGCAGCCGCAGCCCTGGATGCCATGGCCGGCCTGCTGCAGCGCGCTGCCGTGGAGCAGGTGGTCCCTGGTGCCTTGGCGGACGACTCGCCTTCGTTGGCTGACGTGGCCGAACTGGCTCAAAGTCTGGCCGCTGATGAATTGCAACTGGCCTACAGCATCGTGGTGCACGGCAAGGGTGAACTGGCCCTGATGTCTGACGAGCATGCGGCATTGGTGATGATCCTGCTGCGCGTGCTGGCGTTTCTTGAACCGTCGGGCGTGACGCCTGTTCCTCGCTCGGCGCCTCTTCGTGCGCCCGCGCCGCCTTCATTGAGTGTGCCAGCGCGGGCGGTGGAGGCTGCGCCGGTCTTGCCACCAGTACCTGCTGTTCAAGCCGAACCCCTGTCGCCCAGCTTTCCGGTTGAAGCTGTGGGGGAGCAGCGCCAGGCGTTGGCGGACCGGTGGGACACAGTCGTCAGGCAGTTGGTTGATGAGGGGCGGCTGACAGGCCTGGTCAAGGAACTGGCCTGGCAGGGCGGATTGGTGGGCCAGGATGACGGACCGCCTGCGGTGTGGCACGTGCGTATCCCGCATGAGTCCTTGCGCAGTGCAGCACTGAAGGACAAGCTGACCGATGCGCTGTGCGCATCGCTGGGCATCCAGCTTCGCATCGAGGTGCAGGCCGGTGACGGAGGTGACACCCCAGCCCGCCGTGACGCCGCACAAAAGGCCCGCATGCAGGCGCAGGCCGAGGCCCTGATCCGCGAAGACACCTTGGTGCAGTCTTTGCTGCAGCAGTTCACCACGGCCCGGCTGGTACCGGGTTCGATCAAGCCGACCTGAGCCGCCGCGCTGGGTCCATTTCCATCCACAAGGCAAGAACAGAAGGAAGCACACTCATGATGAAGGGTCAGTTAGCGGGCTTGATGAAGCAGGCCCAGGCCATGCAGGACAACCTCAAGCGCGCGCAGGACGAGCTGGCTTCGCTGGAAGTGGAAGGCCAGTCGGGCGCGGGCCTGGTCAAGGTGACGATGACCTGCAAGCATGATGTGCGCCGCGTTGTCATCGACCCCAGCCTGCTGGGTGAAGACCGGGACATGCTGGAAGACCTGGTGGCCGCCGCGATCAACGATGCGGTGCGGCGTGTGGAACAGACCTCCTCCGAGAAGATGTCCAAGGTCACGGCCGGTATGCCTTTGCCGCCCGGGATGAAGTTCCCGTTCTGAACGGCATCGAAGCAGTGTCCGGCAAGAGCCTGCAGGCCCTGACCGATGCGCTCAAGCGATTGCCTGGCGTAGGGATGCGCTCGGCGCAGCGCATGGCGCATCACCTGCTGCAACACGACCGTGCGGGCGCCACGCTTCTCGCCCGCGCCCTGGATGCGGCAGT
>Ga0315907_10003813_pt1 | contig 17394 bp, 13 predicted proteins | sample LakEriMetagenome_3_FD_203525 | JGI IMG/M metagenome (GOLD analysis project Ga0315907, IMG submission 203525) | Freshwater fungal communities from buoy surface, Lake Erie, Ohio, United States - Buoy 12 MA123 | ecosystem: Environmental > Aquatic > Freshwater > Lake > Lake biofilm | place: USA... | reverse complement strand
GCGATCGCAAACTCGAAAGACAATCTCATTGGCTATCTGTTCGGCTTCTAGATGAACTTGACTTTGAGGTGGCGAAAACTTAATCGCATTGCTGAGTAAATTAACTAAGGTTTGGACAAGGCGATCTTGATCGGCAAAAACTTGCTGTGATTGAATATTGCATAATATTTCGATCTGGCTTTCGATTGCGATCGCCTGCATCGTTTCGATCGCCTGTTGACATAGCTCAAGCACATCATACCAATTGCGATCGAGTGTGACTTTGCTTGATTCTAAACGCTCTAAGTCGAGAATGTCATTGACTAGACGCACTAATCTCTCGGTATCTGAGGAGGCAATATTGAGCATGTTTTGGGCAGTCTCAGGTCGATTAGCTAATACACCCGAAGATAGCAAGCCTAATGCTCCCCGAATCGAAGCTAAAGGAGTTCTGAGTTCATGACTAACAATAGAAATAAATTCACTTTTGATACGATCAACTTTCAATTTTTCAGTAATATCTTCACCAATGCTCAGCGTTCCAATAATTTCGTTATCTTGACTGCGCAGGATTGTATTGTTCCAAGAGATCATTCTTTCTTCGCCTGCCTTTGTGACAATGGCATTTTGATGATATTTCGGAAAGTCATTAATCAGTAGGCTAGAAAATTCCTCTCTAATCTCCAGTTGATCGATCTGGGGTATAAATTGAGAGAACCAGTCTTTGCCGATTACTTCCTCTATGGTATAGCCTGTAAGAGCTAACAAAAATGGATTGATATATTCCACTTCTCCCGCACAGGTCACCCCAACCACGATTAAACTGACATTATCTAGCAAATATCGCCAACGACGGTTTGATTCTTGAAGAGCTATTTCATTTAGTTTGCTCTGGGTAATGTCATAGAAGATCGATAATATCGTGGCAATTTTGCCATCTGGAGCATATTCAGGAATGAGATGAGCGCGATAATATCCCATGCCCTGAACTTCTGGGAATGGATATTCGATTTCATATCTCTGGTCTTCGCCTGTTTCGAGCAATCTTTGAGCAGCAGATTCGAGCATGGTTACATTCTTCTCAGGGAATCCCATTCCTCGCAGGGTTTTACCCAGAAACTCTTTAGCGGGGATACCCGTAGCTCTTTCTACGGCTGAATTAACGTAGAGATAACGCAGTTGCAGATCGAGGCGCATAATCACGCTAGGCGAATTCTCGGCAAGAGCAATAAATTCCTGTTGGCGTTGATATAGCTCGGCAGTGCGCTCGGCAACGTGAATTTCTAAGTTTACGTTAGCTTGCTGAAGTGCAAGTTCGGCTTTTTTGCGTTCCCTAATTTCTTTCTCTAAAGAGAGATTTGCGATCTGAAGATTGCGATAGAGTTGAGCTTGTTGAATCGCGATCGCTAACTGTACTGATAATCGCTGAAGTAAGCGAATATCTGTCTCTTCCCAAACGCGCGGCTCAAAACATTGATAGGTACATAGCAAGCCCCACAGAGGATCGGTTTTGTTGTTGGGGCGAAGGATGGGTACGATCAAACTTGCTCTTGTGGGGAACTGTTCTAACATTTGCAAATGACATTCACTGAGATTCGCCTTATACACATCAGGAGCGACAAAAACTCTTCCCTCTCGATACGCGCCGCCCATAGTCTCAGGAAAGTGTTCATCACTTAGTTGTCGATGGAGACAGGTTTCCCAAGGTGGCAAGAGCGCCTCAGCGACAAGCATCCCACTCATATCAGGATTAAATTGATAAACAACGGCGCGATCGGCTTTCAAAAAGAATCGTACTTCTTGGACGATCGCATTCAGGATTTCTTCTAAATCAAGATATTGCCGAATATGGAGCGCAATTTTAGCAATTAATACCTCTTGCTGTTGCGCGCGCCTCATTTTGCAAATGAATTGAGAAATCGAGCTAGAAATAGGATTGGAAGATGAATTTGGCATGAGTTCTGGCAATATTAAGAAAATACTTTTTTTGCACAACTTGAGGTAGTAAGTAGCTTTAGCCTAGCCTATAAAAATGAAGAAAATCTAAAGAAATCAAGCCGATGTGGGATATTTAGAAACCATTTAAGAATTACTTTCTGCGATCAAAAGCTCCAAGAGATCCCCCCTCAATCCCCCTTAAAAAGCTACCGTGTACACACAAGTCGGACTTACCCCCTTTAATTCCCCCTTGCAAAGGGGGAAGACTAGAAATCTTGTTCCCTCCCCTTTGCAAGGGGAGGGTTAGGGTGGGGTAATTTCTTTGATTTCACGCACAAACTGAATTGTGTGTACACCGTAGCTTAAAAAGAGGGGAGAATTTAATCCCTCCCCCTTTTTAAGGGGGATTGAGGGGGATCTAGCTCAATTCTTAAATGGTTTGTTTCTTAACCATAACGGTGTGTATGCCCATGCCCATCTGCCGACTGCCTCAGACGACGACGCTCTAAACGGCTGAGAATACGCGTATACAAATCCTCCTCCATAATTGGCTTGCTGAGATAATCATCAGCGCCAGCGATAAACAATTGACGAATTGTTTCCCGATCTCTATGGGCTGACAAAAACACAATCGGTAAATCTTGCCATAGCGAAGATGCTCGCATAGATTGACACAAATCCATACCGTTACAGTCGGGCATAATCAAATCTAAAATTAGTAGATCAGGAGAAGTTGATTCCAAAACCTGCCAAAATTGTTGGGGTTCTTGCAATGCGATCACCTCAAGCTCCCAACGTTCCAGTAAACCTCGCAAAATATTAAGAATATGCGGATCGTCATCAACAATCATTACTTTGGAGCGATCGCTTTGCTGTTGCGGTTGATGAGATGGGGACTGAGAGGTAGAAAGGATAGGAGTTACAGTCTTCTTAAGTGGGGCGCTAGTACTTGCCTCTAAATTGGTAATCAATTGCCGCAACATCGGCGTATCAGTCTGCTCTAAAGCAAAATCACTTTTTAGGATTTGCTCAATCTCACGCGCGATCGTCGATCCTTCTGGGAAACCCAATGAACCCATCGATCCAATTAGCCGATGCGCCTCCATATATCCGTCATAGCGCAAATCTGCGTCCAAGTTGCCCTGATCCAAGGCGATCGCTACTCGACGTAAAAGCGCGATCGATTCTGGCAAAATTGCGATTAACTTCTTAGTCACAATCGCAATTACCTCCAGCACTCGCGCCTTATCTATCTGCTGTGGGCTTTCTTCAGACAAAGTATTTGTGACTACAGGCTGAACATCAGGTATCTCCACAGCTTGAACAGGCTCAGGTTTGAGGCGATATCCCAATCCATATAATGTCTCAATTGGATCTATAGGCAGTCCCGCCGCCTTCAGCTTTTGACGTAATCCTTTAATATGTGTAGTCACCGCCTCCTCACTGGGAAACTCTCCCGCCGACCACACCTGATCTAGCAAAGCACCACGATTAAACACCTGTTGTGGATACCTGAGAAATAGCTCTAGTAGTCCATACTCCTTATGCGTTAAGCGCAAAGAATTCTGCTTATAAGTAACGGTATTCGTTCTAAGATCTAGATGAAGCTGCTCCCATGTTAATTCTTGGATGAGCGTATCGCGATCGCTATAGCGACGTAATAGCGCCCGAATCCTTGCCACTAATTCCTGAAAGTTATAAGGCTTTACAACATAGTCATCCGCACCTGCCTCTAAACCCATCACGCGATCGTTGGTACTATCCTTTGCTGTTAGCAATAGCACGGGGGCATTGTAACCAGCGGCGCGAAGCTTGGTACATAGCTCAATTCCATTGCTATCAGGCAACATAATATCGAGAATGATCAAATCGTAGGCATAGGTTTCGATGTATTGCCACGCAGTCTTAGCATTTAGAGCAGAATCAATTGTGTAATGCGACTCTGCTAGTAGCTGCGAAAGTATTTCCGCAGAATGTGGATCGTCTTCAACCAGTAAGATTTTCAAGGTTCTCTCCTGTAAAACATGAATCTGCATGACTGGTGAGAGTGTTTTATTGCAAAGCAAAGCGTCTCAAAATATCTCTTCCCAGCTAAAAACTATGTCAGGGAAAGTAAACATCGCTAAAGTGTCATTCTTTTCATAGTGCTGCATCCTCTTATATCCTAATGCTGATGGTTGTGAATATCCTTCTACGATTTTTTTATTCACATCAAAAAGCCACATTTCTGGAATCCCATTCGCAGCGTAAAGAGTGCTTTTGACATCACGCTCATAGGCGGTCGTGCTATCTGCCACCTCAATAATCAACAAAATATCATCAGGCATAGGCAAAGCCTCAGCATAAAAATCATCACGACATTTGAGTATGGCAAGATCAGGCTGTGGCTGTAAATAATTACTGAGAAGAATTGGATTCTGTGTCCAGATAATCGTCCGATCGCCTAGCTTTTGTTCAAAATTTTTAGCTGTTTTCGCTACACAAACTGCATGTTTCCTGCCAATGGGGGACATTACTCTGATTTCTCCGTTAATTAGTTCAAGGCAATCGCTTTCAGCAAATACTCCCGCTTCGAGCATCAGCTCATATTGCTGCACTGTGAACTTATGAACATTAGACGTAGAGCTTGGAGTAATTAATTGAGCTGTCATCATGTTTCACCTAAGATCGTGGTGGATTTTTATTGGACGAAAGGTGCGCTTGGCGCACCTTCTTGGTGGTTGTATAAATTTTATTGCATAGATTTTCGAGCGAGACTAACTGCTTTGACAAAGCTATAGACACCTACAGGTAAGCTGATTAGCAAAATTGCCCAAGTAGTAGCAAAGCCAAAATCTGGCGCACCGTATGACAATTCATAAATGCAGCCAACAAAGGCGATCGCGGCAACAATAGAAATGAGCAAAATTAGTTGAGCTTTTATATAATCGGGTGACATAAGTTAGATTTTATAGGGCTTGATGTTTAGTATTATTAAGTATGAAGGTGAGCAGCGCATCGCGTTGCTCACCTTCATATTCGCATATAGACTGATACGTGATGGAAACTAGATATACCCCCCAGCAGATTGAACCCAAATGGCAAAAAGTTTGGGCTGAGAAACAACTTGACAAGGTAAATAACGACGCAATTAGTGCAGACAAAAAGAAATTCTATGCGCTGTCAATGTTTCCCTATCCATCGGGCGATCTGCATATGGGACATGTCCGTAACTACACGATCACCGATGTAATCTCCCGTTACAAAAGAATGCAGGGCTATCAAGTGTTGCATCCTATGGGTTGGGATGCCTTCGGATTGCCTGCGGAAAATGCAGCGATCGATCGCAATACCCATCCTGCGAAATGGACTTATGCCAATATCGACAATATGCGATCGCAGCTTCAGCAAGTTGGTTTGTCCTACGACTGGGATCGCGAATTAGCAACTTGTTCGCCCGGCTATTACAAATGGACACAATGGATCTTTTTGCAATTTTTGGAAGCAGGTTTGGCTTATCAAAAAGAAGCAAAGGTTAACTGGGACCCAATCGATCAGACTGTAATTGCTAATGAGCAGGTAGATAATGAGGGGAGATCTTGGCGATCGGGTGCGATCGTTGAGAAGCGCAAATTGCGGCAATGGTTCTTGAAAATCACCGACTATGCCGAGCAGCTTTTGCAAGATTTGGACAAGCTCACCGACTGGCCCTCTAATGTCAAGATCATGCAAGCCAATTGGATCGGCAAATCCACAGGCGCAGAGCTAAGTTTTGCGATCATCAAACATCCAAACGTAGGGGCAATTCATGAATTGCCCCTACGTTTGGATGTTGAGAAAATCACAGTTTTCACCACCCGCCCCGATACGGTTTACGGCGTGAGTTATGTCGTTCTTGCTCCTGAGCACCCCCTAGTCGAAACCCTAACCACTGCTGCTCAAAAAGGATCCGTCAGCAAATTCATCGAAGAAGTCAAAAACCTTAGCGAAATTGATCGCACTTCTGATGATCGCCCTAAACGTGGTGTTGCGATCGGTGCAAGTGTAGTTAATCCCTTCACAGGCAAAGAGGTTCCCATTTGGATTGCCGATTATGTTCTCTTTGAATATGGCACAGGCGCAGTGATGGGCGTTCCCGCCCACGATGTCCGCGATTTTGCCTTTGCGAAGCAATATAACCTTCCCATTCAAACAGTAATTAATGCTCCTAATGCGACGGGTGAAGCGTTAAAGGTTGCTTACACTGAAGCAGGAATCATGGTCAATTCTGGAGAGTTTGACGGCTTAGATTCTATAACCGCAAAAACTAAGATTGTGGAACTCGCCGAAAAGAACCAATGGGGAACTGCCAAAATTACCTATCGCTTGCGCGACTGGTTGATTTCGCGCCAAAGATATTGGGGCTGTCCAATTCCTGTAATCCATTGCCCTAGTTGCGGCATCGTTCCCGTTCCCCATGCTGACTTACCCGTAATCTTGCCTGAAGATGTGGAACTCACAGGACGAGGAGCTTCACCTCTCGCCCAAAAAGATTCTTGGATAAATGTTCCCTGTCCTAAATGCGGCAAAGCAGCCAAGCGTGAAACCGACACGATGGATACATTTATCGATTCCTCTTGGTATTTTCTCCGTTTCAGTGATGCAAAGAATGATCAAGAAATAGGCGATCGCAATGCTATTAATAACTGGATGCCCGTCGATCAATATGTCGGTGGTGTCGAACATGCGATTTTGCATTTGCTCTATTCACGTTTCGTGACTAAGGTTTTACGCGATCGTGGCTTACTCAAATTCGATGAACCATTTACGAGATTGCTGACACAGGGCATGGTGCAGGGCTTGACTTACATGAACCCTAACAAAGGCGGCAAGGATAAATGGGTTCCTTCGGCTTTAGTCGATCCCAAAGATCCTAAAGATCCCAAAACAGGTGAACCTTTGCAAGCGCTATTTGCCACGATGTCCAAATCTAAGGGCAATGGGGTGTCACCTGTGGTGGCGATCGCTAAGTATGGAGCCGACACTTTGCGGATGTTCACTCTCTTCAAAGCTCCTCCTGAAAAAGATTTGGAATGGGAAGATGCCGATGTCGAAGGTCAGCAACGCTTCTTAAATCGAGTGTGGCGCTTAGTGACTAGCTTTGCGGAAACTAAACAGAATGGTATTTCTAAAAAAGTTGATAAAGATTTGCGCCGTTCAATTCACATCGCGATTAAAGAAGTTTCTGAAGATTTCGATGGAGGCTATCAACTAAATACTGCCATTTCGGAAATGATGAAGCTCAGTAATGCCTTGCAAGATGCCGAAGATAAGAGTTCGGCTACTTTCTTGGAAGGTGTCGAAACCCTCTTAACTTTGCTTGCTCCCTTTGCGCCACACATCGCCGAGGAACTGTGGTCGTTAATTGGTCACACAAACTCAATCCATTTGCAGCCTTGGCTCACCCATGATCCCGATGCTCTCACCGTTGATGAGATTACCCTCGTAATTCAAATCAATGGCAAAGTGCGCGGCAGTCTTCAAGTGCCATCTAGCGCCAGCAATGATAAGCAAGCATTGGAAGAATATGCCCGCAGTTCAAGTGCAGCGCAAAAGTATCTCGAAGGTAAGGAGATTAAGAAAGTAATTGCAGTTCCTGGAAAGTTGGTGAATTTTGTAGTTGTGTAACCTTTGATCTGATGCGTTACAGTAATGTGGCGCATCAGACCCCTTGAAATGGATTTAATATCAAAAAATCTGCATCACCAGTGACTAGGTAATTTGCATGACCTGATACAGCTAGAGCCAACAAAAAATTATCTTTTTTATCAGAAAAATGGGTTTAAAACCCCGTGCTTCCAGCACGGCTTTGTATTAGAATAGGACGTAAGTTACAGGTTGAAACACCGCCAGCATAAGTCCGAAAAAATGTGGCTCGACAATGGAGAAACGCTTGGAGAGCCATCCATTAAAAGGGTATCTAGATGACAAGGAATATTCTAGTAAGCTCGGATGGAACATAATCGTGTAAGACCTAAGTATGTGTAAGCAGAAAGGGCTGTGATTAGCTCAGGAATCCCCGTCGCTTCAGCGCGGGGAATGTCAACTCGGCAATCTTCAAAACGCATAGTGATTTCAATCAATTCAACTTTTTCGTAAAGATGACGCGAAAATTACAGAGAAAGTTGCAAACTAAATAAAATAGGACTTACAAAAAAGAACGAGCCGTAGGGGCAATTCATGAATTGCCCCTACGGCAAAATGAGGCTTTCAGGGCATTTTTGCGTAAGTCCTATAAAACCTAAATATTGGTAATGTGGGGGAAACCCACATTACCAATATTTACAGCGCTTTGCGCTCAAACCCAAACCAAGATAAATTTTGAAAGCGTTGCGAAGCAACGCTTTCAAAATTTATCTTATGGCTCATTTGCTTGGCAATTGCTGTAGGTTTTGATCTATTACATTAGACAGATATATTTTTGGTAATTTCTACTATAATTAAATATAATAAATGAATAACTTTCACTATTACTCACTATCCTTATTTCCGTGAGGCAAGCCATGTTTCTCACCGCTCCGACAACCGAACAACTTGATCGCCAATTTTCGCAAAACTCGATTCCTACCGACCTATTTAAAGCGATCGCGGATCTTAAGAAAGACCTAAATGCCGTCATTCTGGCGCATTATTACCAAGATCCCGATCTTCAAGATATCGCAGACTATATCGGTGACTCCCTCGGTTTATCACAGGCAGCCGTCAATTGCCAAGCAGATGTGATCGTCTTTCTGGGTGTACATTTCATGGCAGAGACTGCCAAAATTTTGAACCCAAATAAATTAGTGTTACTACCCGATTTAGACGCAGGTTGCTCACTTGCGGATAGTTGCCCACCCGATCGCTTTTCCAAGTTTAAAGCTGAACATCCCGATCATATGGTGATTTCCTACATAAATTGCTCCGCCGACATCAAAGCCCTCAGCGATATTATTTGCACCAGTGCCAATGCTGTAGCGATCGTCAATCAAATCCCCAAAGATCAGCCGATTATCTTTGCCCCCGATCGCAACCTTGGACGCTATGTAATGGAGCAATCTGGGCGAGAAATGTTGTTATGGGATGGAGCTTGCATCGTCCATGAGATCTTTTCTGAACGCAAATTAGTACAACTTAAGCTCAGTCATCCCGAAGCAGATATCATCGCTCACCCAGAATGCGAAGCCAATGTATTGCAACATGCTGATTTCATTGGCTCGACTACGGGATTACTAAAATATGTCCAGAATAGCGATCGCCAAGAATTTATCGTGGTTACCGAGTCTGGCGTAATCCATCAGATGCAAAAAGCCTCGCCAACTAAAAAATTTATTCCTGCGCCCCCTAACAGCAATTGCGCCTGTAATGAATGCCCCTACATGCGTCTGAATACTCTAGAGAAAGTCTATCTCGCCATGAAAAACCGCTCTCCAGAAATAATTCTCGATGAGTCAATTCGTCAGGCTGCACTTAAGCCAATGCTACGGATGCTGGAAATGTCATTTACATAAAGAAGGGGCGCAAAGCGCCCCTTCTTTATGTAAATGACATTTTGCAAAATCCACATAAAACTATTGATACAAGCCAATGTTCTCTTTAATGGCGAACTGTTTATATTGTCGATGATTAATCATCAAGTCATCTAAGAGTTGCTGAACTAAATTCCAGTCAGCAAATTCATGATTCGTTTCAGCCATAATCTGTTGGCGGAGAGTTCTAATTCGTTCAAGATTAACTTGTGTCATGTTTTCTTCTTCTCGTCTCAGCACTTCCAAATCTACTGCTCCTGATGACTAAGATTCGGTATCGCAGAACTCAAAAGACAAGATTTGTGTGGAAATCATGATATGTATAGCTGTCGCCATTCTTGTTAGGACATAAAACCCAAATAGCGTGAAGCGGCGCTTCACGCTATTCATCCTGATACAAATGGCTAAGGCTATAAATCAAAAAAGTCAGTGCAAAGCGCTGATTTTTCTAGTTTTTTGCAAAACTAATATGCCCATCAGCCCGTTAGCGATCGCATAGTGAGTTGCCTGCGTAAATCCAGCAGTTTTAGCAAGTTTCACCTGCTCTGCACCAATCGGAAATCTTGCCAGACTTGGTGCAATATAGGCATATTCCTCAGTCATTTCAAAGCGATCGGCTAGGGGAACAACCATGCGATCCAAATAAAAATCTTGAAAAGACTGCATCAAGCGATCGCTAGGACGATGGAAGTCTAAAATTGCAGCAGTTGCACCATTTTTCAAAACACGATGTAACTCGGACAAGCATTGAGGAATATTTGCAACATTGCGCAAGCCATAGGCTAAGGTTGCACCATCAAAAGTATTGTCCGCAAAAGGTAGACTCAAAACATTGCCCTCTTGCCATGTCAGACATTTCTGAATTTTCGGCAAATAGTTTTTGGCTTTATCAGCAGCGATCGCTAATAGTTCTTTAGAGAAATCAACGCCGATCACTTGACCAGTGGGTGCAACTTTTTGCGCGACTAAAGCCGTCATATCTCCAGAGCCACAACAAAGATCAAGCCATTTTTCGCCTTGTTGTGGCTCACACCAACGCAATGCCATTTTCTTCCAGATCCGATGCTGTCCTAAGCTTAGGAGATCATTAAAGCGATCGTAAACTGGAGCAATGCGATCAAAAATCTGTCGAATATCAGTCTCCGAAGGTTGAGACATGGGGTTACCTAAAATCTAAAACTTAACAATGGTAGACGCTTAGCAATACGACTACATCCACCATTGCTAAGCATAATCGCTGAGCGGGTTGATATGCACGAGTTTTATCATCATGCAACTATGTAATACTAGTAGTTAAGTAACTCAGCATAAGTTAAAAAAACAAAACCAATATCTGTCCCGACCGCTATGCGGTCGGGACAGATATTAGAGTTTTATTTTTAACTTTGAGTAGCTACTACTAGATATTGGCAGTAAAACATTTGCCTGAACTATGCAAAAACTTTGGTCTAGTAAAAATAAGCAATCACAACCATTGCCACCAGAAGGTGAAGATGAAACTTCACCAGCAGTAGAGAGCTTAGAGCAAGAAGTTCCCACTTCTTCAGAGGGCGATTTGAAATATTTCTCAAAATTACTGAAGAAACCCTTTGAATTTCCAATCTCTGCATCTTGGTTGTTTTTAGCTTTGGGATTAGGTGGAGTCACCATTGTGACAATAATTGGATTGCAGTATCTCACAGCCCCTGAGGCAACCCCAGATAGCAACCTAGCCTGTAAATCAAAAATTAGTGGAGATTGGCAAACGCCTTTTGGCAAAGTGACTTTGCAAGAGCAGAGTGAAAATCTAGTTTCAGGGAAATATGAATATGCAAATTTTGAACGCGGGAAAATTGCGGGTGAGTTAACAGGTAAGTTGTCTAACAATGTGATTACCTTTGACTGGAAAGAGACTCCCAAAAAGCAACCACAACAACAAGGAAAAGGAATTCTCGTTTTTGGTGAAGGCTGTAAAGAGTTTTATGGTAGCTACGGTACTGGGGAAAGCACCAACAATTTTGGTAACTGGCAAGGCTCTCGATTGATAAAGTAATTTTTTCTTGATTCAGTGTGATGGCTGATCTCTGAGCCATCGCGCCCAAAATCTACATGTTTCTGCTGTCTATATTTTGCTATGTCCAAATCTGCTTACTTATTGCTTGTTGAAACTAGCGCAATTGTCTCCACTAATCCAAATACTTGGCAGGCGATCGCAAAATTAGGGGAATGCCTTTTGCCAGAAGTTGTGGCGATCGAAATTAAAAATATTGCGAATGGTAAAGCCGAAGGTAATGAGTCAAACGCAAAACAATTTCAAAATTCGTCAGATTTGAACTGGCAAGTTACAACCCTAACAGCCAAACATGCTGACTTAGTGATTAGAGCTACTCAAAATCTCAGTCGTCAGGCAAGAGTGATGATCAATGTTGCTCAAAGTGCAGTTGGGGTAGCGAATGCTCATCCAACACAATGTGTGGTTTTAATTTCTGATGAAATATCTTTACGCGATCGCATTGCCAAATTAGAATCCAAGAACTTATGTGCTATTCCCTCCGCTGTCGCCAGACAATGGTCTAGAACCGATCAAGCACCACCAATTGTGTATCAGTCAATCAAGTATTTACAAAAACAAATATCTGAAGCAGCTAATCAATTTCCGCGTCAAACCGATACTATATATTTAGGTGCTTCGAGCTCAAGTCTTAATGCTGAACAAAAAATAAAAGATAACCAAAAAGCCAATCCGAATTATGGGCAAATTGCAATAATTCTTGTGAAATTTGGTTTGGCAACAACATTTTCAGTCGCGATCTTATTATTTGGATGGAGGCTAGCTCAGCCCCAACAATTTCAACAGTTCTGGAAAAAGAATGGTTTGCCACCTTTACCAAAAGTTTTGCTTCAACCCAATCAAACCAATAAAAATTAACAAACTTGTTCCCTTATAACATTTCCAAAAAAAGACGCTGTTGACAAATAGAGATGCAAAATATGGACATGGACGATACTAAATCAGAATCTTTTGAACTAATCGAAAAGCTAAATGATATCGGTATTGCGCTCTCAGCAGTAAAAAATACGCCCAAATTGCTAGAGATGATTTTGAGAGTGGCGAAAACTATCTTAAATGCTGATGGGGGGACACTATATCTAGCAACTGAAGATAAAAGACATCTTCAATTTGAAATCATCATGAATGACTCGCTAGGGATCATGATGGGGGCAAAACTAGGAGACCCAATCCCTTTTCCCGATTTGCCTCTCTATGACGAAGCAGGCAATCCCAACAATACGATGGTGGCAGCCCATGCTGCTCTATATAAAAAAACGATTAATATTCCTGATGCCTACGTTGCTGAAGGCTTTGACTTTTCGGGACCAAGAGCTTTTGATACCAACATGGGCTATCGCTCAAAGTCATTTTTGACTCTACCCATGCTCAATCATGAAAATGAATTGATTGGAGTGCTACAACTAATCAATGCCAAAGGCTCTAAAGACAATCAGATTATTGAATTTTCCAAGATCTCTCAGCGCATCGGCGAATCTTTAGCATCCCAAGCCGCGATCGCCTTAACTAACAACAAATTGATCGGTCAGTTTCGCGAATTGTTTGAGTCATTTATTAATCTCATGTCTGAAGCGATCGACAAAAAATCGCCCTACAATGGTGCTCATTGCCGACGTGTCCCCACATTAACGATGATGATCGCAGATGCTGCTTGCAAAGCCGATTATGGCATTTTTAAGGATTTTGAATTAGATGAAGATGAACGGTACGAACTGAAAATAGCGGGTCTGCTCCATGATTGTGGTAAGGTCACCACTCCAGTACATGTGATCGATAAAGCTACGAAATTAGAAACAATTTTTGATCGCATTCACTTAATCAATACTCGCTTTGAAATATTAAAACGGGATGCTGAAATTAGTTTTCTCAATCAAAAAATGGCTGCGATCGAGTCTGGTAATCTCACCGTCATTCCTGAGTTGGAAGAAGCATTTCAGCAAAAACTTGCCCAATACTCTAGCGATCAAGATTTTCTCCGCATTTGTAATATTGGGGGAGAATTTATGAGTGATGAGTATAAAGAGCGCTTGCAAATAATTGCCACCTATCGCTGGATTGATCCTAAAGGTGCGGAGGTAAATTTCTTGACTGATGATGAAGTGTACAACCTGAATATTTCTAGAGGAACACTTACAGCAGAGGAGCGCAAGACGATTAATGATCACATTGTGGTCACAATCGAAATGCTTGAGAAACTTCCTTATCCGCGCAATCTGCGTCGTGTACCAGAATATGCTGGCGGTCACCATGAACGAATGGATGGTAAAGGCTATCCAAAAGGTCTAACCCGCGAACAAATGTCTTTACCTGCAAGAATGATGGGAATAGCCGACATTTTTGAAGCACTTAGCGCTAAAGATCGCCCATACAAAAAAGGTAAAACCTTGACAGAATGCCTGCAAATCCTCGGTAAAATGAAGCAGGGTAACCATATTGATCCTGATTTATTTGATTTATTTGTCAGCGAAAAAGTTTATTTGCGTTACGCCAATGAATATCTTGATCCCGATCAGATTGATGAAGTAGATGAAAATAAGATTCCTGGTTACACGCCTCCTCTTGCCTACTTTTTTGACACCTAGGTAGTCAGTGGCTGCACAAAAGACCGCCATTTGCTTTCGTTCTCATAAGTTGGAAAACTGCTATAAGATATTCTCTGTTTTGCAGATTATTTCCTCAAAAAATTGATTTTGTACCTATTTATGTTCGCCCAGTTTCGCTCTCAATATCCTCAAGGTCGTATCCAGACAGAGATGCTACCTAAAATAGATGGGCTTCATGCTTTTAGGGCGATCGTCTCTGAAGGAGATGCGATCATGGGTACGGCTACGGCTGTAGATAGCGATCTCGAAATAGCTGAAGACCGCGCCGTAAAACGCGCTCTTGCGATCGCAGGGCTTGCCTTTGACAATAGTTTTGATCATAACTACGGTAATTATGGAGGGCGATCGCCGATGCTAACACAAGTTTCACGCGAACCGTCAACTGTAAATTCGCTACCATCGGCGAACGTAATGCATACTACGCATACAATTCAATCCAAAGCAGCCAGTGAGTATGGGGTAGATGCATATGATCATGAAGATGGTTTTAGTTTTAGGAAAGATGCTGATCTAGAGGGAACAGGATCAGAATTTGATAAAATAACGCCTGAACTTGGCGAAATACCTATTAATAAGCCAATTCCCTCCAAAGCCTCAGCACCCCAAATTTCACCTGAGCCTGTTGATCTGTCAGACGCAATTTCTAAAATCGATGTGGAGATGGAGCGTCTAAGTTGGACAAAAACACAGGGTCGCGATTATTTGGTGAGGTCTTTTGATAAAAAGTCACGTCAGCAATTAACCAATGATGAGCTGTTACAATTTCTCAGTCATTTAAAATCTCTACCAACACCACATCGACAGTTAGCAAATGACGATTTCTTCTAAAATTATTTATTTAAACCCGCTATAAAAACTCGCTTAGCAAGTTTTTATAAACCCAAGGCATCTATGCATGAAATCTCTCAATTTCAAAGAAGAACTTAGTCTGCTCATCCGCGCCAAATGTCCGATTATTTATGTCGTGACATGGGAAGAAGAACGCGCTGAAAAAGCGATCGCCCAAGTTGCAAAAGAATGTGGTCCACCACGTCAGATGCATTATTACGATCTTGTGCGTGGTTTTGAGCATAATCAAGAAGGCAAAAATAATTTGCTGCAAGCTCTGCAAATTGTTGAAACTAGCGATCGGCAAGCGGCGACTATTTATGTATTTCGAGATTTACATCGACGCTTAGCCTCGCAGCGTCTTGATGAAATTTTAGTCCGCCAACTACGAAATCTCTATCGAAGTTTTCGCAATTCACGGAAGACTTTGATTCTATTGAGTCCCTTACTGGAGATGCCTTCGGAACTCGAAGAACAGGTTGCGGTGCTCTACTTCCCATTGCCTGAAAATACAGAAATTCGGAATATCATCGAACAGATGATTCCGCCTGAACAGTTACGAATGGAAGGGAACAGCCTTGAACAATTGATTAAGGCTTGTATGGGTATGACCCGCGATCGCATTTGCCATACGCTATCTAAATCAATAGTGCAGAAACATTTTCTCAATGAATCAGATATTGATCGGGTTTTAATTGAGAAGCAAAAACGGATTCGTCAAACGGAGTTTTTAGAATTTTTTACACCCAATGAAACGCTAGACAGCATTGGGGGATTGGATAATTTCAAACTCTGGCTGATGCAGCGTCAGCAAGCCTTTTCTGACGAAGCAAGAGCCTTTGGCTTACCAAATCCTCGCGGTGTTTTGCTATTAGGCATTCAAGGTACAGGGAAAAGTCTCTGCGCCAAGGCGATCGCCAATCTTTGGCGGTTACCACTATTACGGTTGGATGTAGGGCGCTTATTTGGCAGTCTAGTTGGACAGTCTGAAAGCCGCACTCGCCAAACGATTCAGCTAGCCGAAGCTCTTGCTCCTTGTATTCTCTGGATTGATGAAATCGATAAGGCTTTTGGAGGTATTTCTAACAGTACGGGCGATTCGGGAACGAGTCAGCGTGTGTTGGGGACTTTACTAACATGGATGCAGGAAAAATCTAGTCCCGTATTTGTTGTAGCTACGGCGAATAACATTCATGCTTTACCCCCCGAACTATTGCGAAAAGGACGATTTGATGAATTGTTCTTTATTAATCTACCCACCTATGAAGAACGCAAAGAAATATTCTTGCTGCATTTGAAACGGTTCCGGCCGATGGAATTACGCAATTTCGACATTGATAAAATGGCTGCAATTTCTAAGGAGTTTAGTGGCGCAGAAATTGAACAAGCGATCGTTGAAGGCATGTATCGAGCTTTCCATGAGCAGCGCGATGTTAGTACTGAGGATATTTTAGGCGCGATCGCAGAAACCTATCCCTTGGCTAGTACGGCTAGGGAACAGATTAGCTTTATGCAAGCATGGGCAACTCAAGGAAGAGCGCGGAGTGCTTCACGAGGTGAAGTAATTGATATACCAAGTGATAAATTAAGTGTGAAATTAGGCGATGTTACTTTGATGGATAATGCAACTAAAGATATAACCGACAAGTCAAGAAGTAAACATCGTCCTTTACCTTTACCACCTTTACCTCAAATTAAATCTAGCTCTGACTCATGACCTCCAATCCTGCGCCATCCTTTGAAAATCCAGATTTGCCTCAGTTGCAGGCCATCAAGGCGCATTTGGATTTAGTGCTGCTTGCCCTAGAATCATTGACGGGACTTGGTTCCGATGAGATGTTGGCGGTTGCCGAAAAGCTAGGATTTGAAGAGATTTTAAGCGATCGCATTACGTTATGGCGCTTGCGGCAGGCTAGTCCCTTACGCAAGGGCAAGGGGCGCAAGAAGCTAGATGTTGATGAGGCGAGGGCTATGACTTTAATTAGTTGTACGCTTGCCGCGCAGCAACAATTTCCGATCCGTAATGCGGTTGCTCAGTTAGAGAAATGTACGGCTTTAAAGCGTACACCCCACCGCGAACCTATTTTGGGTGATTATCTTGATCGCTTTAATAGTCTGTATCAAGAGCGAATGGCTGAGGAGGAGCAAGCTAAACCTGAAGAGATCCAACGCTTAGCCTTAAAACTATTAATAGATTTACTGTTTTATAGCTCCCAAATTGGCTCGCGTCGTTTGTGGGTGGCTTTGTTTGAGCGATCGCAGTAAGAGTTTTTTGTAGTGCCTTGAGGTGAATTCAAAAAAGTGGCAATCGGTTATAGTGATACTCAAGTTACAAATATTAATTTTAAAAGAAGCTGGAGAGGTGTTAATGACCATTTCTATGTATAGCTGTCGCCATTCTTGTTAGGACATAAAGCCCAAATAGTGAGAGGCTGTGCTTCGCGCAGAGTCTCACTATTTGGGCTTTGAT
>Ga0315907_10003812_pt1 | contig 17395 bp, 21 predicted proteins | sample LakEriMetagenome_3_FD_203525 | JGI IMG/M metagenome (GOLD analysis project Ga0315907, IMG submission 203525) | Freshwater fungal communities from buoy surface, Lake Erie, Ohio, United States - Buoy 12 MA123 | ecosystem: Environmental > Aquatic > Freshwater > Lake > Lake biofilm | place: USA... | reverse complement strand
AAACCAAAACGTATAATATATGAAAATCAAATTTTTTAAAAATGGAGTAGGTAATAAATGGGAGTTAAACTTTATTGGCAAAGTTTATAATCTTCGTGTCGCAAGATGTCAAATTGCTATGTGGAAGAATTATGAATTTTTATTTAATTATACATTTTATTAATATTTATGAATAAATATATTCTTAAAAAAAAGTTTCATTTTGATTTTACGTTAAGAGGTTATTTTAATAGACGAATTTATTTAGAACATTTAAAATTTAGAAATATTAATTTTTAATTAATAAATAACCTATAAATGCGAATTGAGTTACCAACCCCACATATTAACCAAAGGCAAATATTAGAATCGTCAAAGCGTTTCATTGTCGTTATGTGCGGACGTCGTTTCGGTAAGTCTGAATTGTCGCAAATACTTTGTATTACAGAAGCATTAAAAGGCGGTCAGGTTGCATACGTTACGCCGACATACGGATTGGCGCAAGTATTCTTTGAACGATTGGCGAAAGTGCTTCCATTCAAAAACAATATTTCAAAGCTTAAAATATATTGTCCCAACGAAGGGTCAATTGAATTTTTCACAGGGGAACGATTAGACAACTTACGCGGACGCAAATTTCATTTGGTTATTATAGACGAAGCTGCGTTTATTTCAGACTTGGAAGACGGTTGGAATAATAGCATTCGCCCAACGCTGACCGATTACGAAGGACGTGCGGTTTTCCTTTCAACCCCACGCGGGAAGAATTTCTTTTATTCATTATTTATGAAGCAAGGCGAAAACGATTGGCAAAGCTTCAAATTTAGCACATACGACAACCCGCATATAAACCCCCGCGAAATTGACGAAGCACGAATTCAGTTGCCGGAAGTTGTATTTAATCAGGAATATTTAGCAGACCCCGCAGAAAATAGCGCCAACCCTTTTGGGAACGCATTTATCAAACGCTGCATAAAACCAATGTCTGCGCAGCCAATTGTTTGTTACGGGATTGACCTTGCGAAGTCAGTTGACTTTACAGTTATAGTTGGTTTGGATAATAACGGTAATGTGGCTTATTTTGACCGCTTCCAATTGGATTGGCACAATACCAAAGAAACAATAAAAAGGTTGCCGCCTGCGCCTATAATCGTGGATTCAACGGGCGTTGGCGACCCGATATTGGAAGACTTGCTTCGTGAAGGGGTAAATATAGAAGGTTTGAAGTTTACAAGTCAATCAAAGCAGCAACTTATGGAAGGTTTAGCGTCAGCCATTCAACAGGGACGAATTGGATTCCCTGAAGGGGTTATTGTGGACGAATTAGACGTGTTTGAATATCAGTTCACGGCAAATGGCGTTAGGTATTCAGCGCCGTCAGGATTCCACGACGATTGCGTTATGGCATTAGCTTTAGCTTGGCAAAACCATAATATAAAGCGCGGTTCAGGGCGTTACGCATTTGCTTAACAATCATAATCGGTTCATTTATCAATCAATTATGACCCGTTTATGACCGATATTCGGTTCTTTTATGACCGATTAACCGTTTATCCTTATTATTTACCGTTCATCACATTTTATAAAAAAAGTTTAAGAAATATTTGGTTGACAATGTGTAGAAGGTGTATATTTGTGTTAACAAAAGCAAATAACAAATGAAAAACATTGACCAACTACAACAAGAAATTTACAATCACGCAGGTTTTAAAGCTGCAAAACAATCTTATTTAAGACAGATTGATTTTCAAGATAATACAATATTATCTGAATGTATGGCTGAAGCTTACGCGTTAGCAATGGTTTTGACAGGCGCAAACATTGAAAAGTCTGTTAAATTTGTTGAAACACAATTTGAATTAAATAACTTTAAGAAAATATTAAGAGCAATCAAATAATCCCCCGCAGGGGTGCGACTGCTAAACGCACATTTTAAAAACTTAACTTATGGCAAACAAATTAAAAACACCACAGGAAAAACATTTAGAATTATTAGCTGAACGTCAAAAGCAATACGCAAAAGAATCATTGGGTATGGATTGGTTCTTCGCTATTATTACGGCGGCTTTATTGTTAACCGCTTTAATTGAAAACTTATAGTTATGCCGTATTCAACTTGCTGCGGTGCGCACACCAATTTTCCCGAAATTGACATTTGCCCGGATTGCTTAGAACATTGCGATTGGGAAGAAGAAGACGAAGAAGAATTGGAAGCTGACCAAGAAACAGAAAACAAAATTGACCAAGCTAAAATTGATTCAAATGAGTAAATACTACGAATTAAAACAGACGACGTTAATGGAATTGGAAATTGCGGAATTAGTCGCAAAGATTCAACGCCTTGAAAAAGAATTGGCTTTAAAAGAACAGGAAATAAAACAATTAAAAATGCTTACCTTAGCATTAGAAGATATTAAATAAAAATACTATCCCTGCCAAACAATACAATCAATTAATAAACAGGGGTGTTCGTTAGTTTTCCAACGGGCGGCGGGGATATTTTAAAGCTTATAACAATGATAACAAATTTTGAATTCCTGACAAGGGAAATGACCGACGAAGAAAAAAAGTTAGTGCCAATTCTAATAAAAGGATTTAGCACGAAGACAAAAGACAACCCAATTAAAGCGCCTGAAATAGTACAGGCAATTAATGGTAAACGTGAAAGTTTAGGTTTAAAGTCTAATTTTTCAGAAGTTAGATTGCGTAAAATAGTTAACTTTATACGTGCAGAAGGTATTTTGCCGCTAATAGCGACTTCAAATGGTTACTATTGCAGCAATGACAAAGAAGAAATTAAAAGTCAAATTGAAAGCTTAACACAACGCGCAGAAGCTATAATGTCAAGTGCTAACGGATTAAATAAATTTTTATAATAACTGTTTTAATATCAATAACAAGTTGGGAATTGGCAAAATGGCTATTTTATAAAATTGCAAATAAATAATATATGAAGGAACTGAACGAACTTCGCGAATGGGTTTGGTCACAATGTTTGACAGGTCAACCTTTTTCCTGTGCAGACGTTATAAATAAGATTGACGAAATGTTGGAATCTGACACAGATATTGAAGAACTTTTATTAACTTCGTTTTATGAAATGGAATAATTTAACACTTTGGCAATATCAGCAATTAATGCCAATAATTACCAACCCTGAAAAAGATTGGACAGAACTTGACAAAGAAGTTAAACTATTATGTGTTATAACAGGTTTAACAGAATATCAGATTGACAGTTTAGCAATTGAAGATTTAAAAGAACTGCGCAAAGAATTAGCTTTTTTAGACGAACCAATTGAAGGGAAGCCGGTTGACTTTATTGTTATCAATGGAAGGCGTTATAGAATGAATTATGATATTAAAAATATGCCGGCTGCACGTTACATTGAAAGCAAGGTATTCAGCAAAGACACATTGGCAAACCTGCATAAAATAGCTGCGTCAATGGTTATCCCGCAAAAAAAGACTTGGTTCGGCAAATGGATTGACGACAAATACGACGCAAGTAAGCACGAACAATACGCGCAGGATATGCAGGAAGCGAATTTCATTCACATTTATCATTCGTTGGTTTTTTTTTATCAAGTTTACAGAAATTGGATAGAAGTTTCACGGGATTATATGATTCAGGAAATGAAGACGACGGGAATGACAACGGAAGAAGCGGAAGCGGTGGTTCATCTTTTATGCGAATCTATGGGTGGCATTATACCGCCAAACTTGTTGCCGAATACGAAAATATTAGAACTTCGGAAGCTTTTGAAATGAAGACTTTGGAATTCTTAAATATTATGGCATATATGAAAGCTAAAAATTCACACGACCGCGAAGAAATGAAGCGTTTAAAATAGGCATTTGGTTTTTTATTGTTATAAGCAAAGGAAGAAGACCCCGTTTTTTAGCGGGGTTTTTCTATTGCCGATATTTAGACATATTTTGTCTATTTATAGGTATGAGTGAAGCAAAAGCACAGGCGGAATTACTTAAAAGCAAATATTTGCAACAAATTGGGGATTATTATAATATAATCAATCCCGAAGACCTGCCTGTTCTTGACGGAATTTTGTTGTATTATGGTAAATTATTTAACGACGAAGTTGCAAAACAACTTGACATTTCAGGGTCAGTTGCTTCAGGTAAAATTGGGGAATTAGCATTTCCTAAAATAATAAAATTTGGTACTGAATACGGAATGGCTTTAGGTTATGAAATTGATAATCCTGCTTCAGTTTATTATGACTTTGTCAATAAGGGTGTGAAAGGTGTTGGCGGTAAAAATCAAAAAGTCAAAGATATTGCTTCAGATACGCCTTATGCGTTCAAAACAATAAAGCCAAATAAAAAAATGGTTGAATCCATTATAAAATGGTACGAAATAGGGAAGGCAAAAGCTAAAACAGATACACAAAGGAAAAACTTAAAAGCAGTACAATCTAAATATAAAAGATTAAAAAGCGTTTCAAGTAATCCATTTACATTAAAAGAAGTCGCGACTATGACCGCCATTGCAATTAAAAGGGACGGTTTAAAGTCAACTAAATATTTTGATAATGCAGTTAAAAAAGTATTTAATGAAGATTTCTATAATATTATGGGAATGGCTTTAGGAAATGATATTAAATTACAAATAGTTCAGATAAACAATCAATACAAAGATGGCTATAACAATAAATAGCGTACCCGCTACATATCCAAGTATGCACGACGACCTTTGGTTTGTGGCTTCTTCAACAAATGTTGGGGTTACAAACTTTAAATTCGTTTACGACGTTTATATAAACGGCACACAGGTAAGCAGAAACAAAGTATTCCCTGCGCCAAGTGCAGAAGGAAGTTATGGCGTATTTAACGCGTCGCCAATGGTGCGCGCATACGTTACGAACTATTTTGAACCGTCCGGAAATACGGTTTTAATGGCTTCAAATGACAAAATAAAGATTGATTATCAAGTACGTATTGGCGAAGAAGTAAGCGGAACTGTGACACCTAATTTGGCTTCAGGTTCTTATTCTGCGTATAACTATTACGCGCCATTATTCGGGGATATATTCACAGAAAACGGCGAAGTACCTTTGGTATTGTCTAATTATTACGACAATTTATTGATTGAAAACTATACGGACGATTGGTTAAGTGACCGCGACAATTCAGATATAACGATTGAATACGGCGACCAATTTTTTATTACTTTCTTAAAGATTACAGGCGGGACATATAAACTTTGGGTTCAGCCTACAAATGAAGACGGAAGTTTTGGAACTGCGGTTAGTGGGGGAATTACAATGACAGGTCAATTCAATTTATTTAATTTTCAGGCAGCGGCAATAAACCAATGGGCAGGTTCTGAAATTATAACACAAAACACATACGGTTATAATGTTTATATTTCGCTTGGCGCAGCAACCACAAGGGTATTACGATTCAAACAAGTATGTAACCCTAAGTATAGACAGTATAACCTTCACTTTCTCAATAGACTTGGTGGATATGATACAATGGCATTCAGATTGGTCAACAAACGAAGAAGTGAATTTCAACGTTCTTCATACAGACGTAACCCGTATCAATTATCAAATGGTACAATGACCAATATTGACACGTATAATAAATACAATGAAACAACTTATAACTTCGCAATTCAACACACCGATTATTATATGTTGACTTCAGATTGGGTTAATGACCAAGATTACGCTTGGCTTGCTCAATTGATTGCGTCGCCTATTGTTTATATGGAAGTTCAAGGTGCGTTTTTCCCTGTGACGATTAGAAATACAAACTATCAATATAAATACAAGGTTGCGGACAGATTATTTAATTTTGATTTAGAAGTTGAAGTTGGAAAATATTTAAACAGTCAGTACAGATAATGATTAGAACCGAAATATACATTGAAGACCAATTGATTGACTTATTAAAAGACATTGGGACTGACTTCACGTACACGATTGACGACGTGCGCGACTTCGGTTCAAGAAATACGTCTTTTAGTCGTACAATATCAATTCCTGCAACTGCGCGAAATAATAAAATTTTGGGTTTTGCGTTTGAATTGGGAATGGCGCACGAACATAATATGGATTTACCTAACGTAAATACAAACTTTACACCGTCACAGGCGGCTAAGTGCGAAGTCTATATTGATAAAATACAGATATTTAAGGGCGTAATTAGAATACTTGAAATCATAACTAATAATGGTACAACAGAATATCAATGCGCCGTATTTGGGGAATTAGGCGGTTTTATTACAGAATTAGGAAATAAGCGTTTGGAAGACTTGGATTTTAGCGAATATAACCACACTTGGAACGTAACTACAATACAAAACAGTTGGAATACAATAAACGGTTCAGGTTATTATTATCCATTAGTTGATTACGGCGACGTTTCAACAAATAAAGACGATTTCCACGTTAGTACATTTAGACCGGCATTATATGTAAAAGAATATATTCAGAAAATATTTGAAGGCACTTCTTATACTTTGAATTGTGACTTTTTTAATACTGACTTTTTTAAAAAGCTTATAATTCCAAACAATAGTCAGGGAATTCAGGGTACAAATGACCGCTTTATTCTTGCAACTATTGACGCAACTAAAACAATATTAAACAGTAACACACCAACCGCACGAAATATAAATGTACCTTTTGATTCTACGACTTTACTTAATTTTACGGAAAATGGAAGCAAGAGTATATTTACTTATACTGACGGTACAAAGACTGTGCGCGCGTTGGCTTCCATAACAGGAGTTTATCAAACTGACGCTGCTTCGTCTATTACCGCAACTTTATATGTTGCAGGTGTTGCAGTTCAAACATTGACACAAAATACATTTTCAGCAAATAACCCTTATACATTCAATTTTGATTGGACAGGAAATATTGCAAATACTAATACAGTTTATATTAATGTAAGTGTACCGGCAACTGCCAATACTTATATTGTGACTGTTTCAAGTTCAAACTTTACTTTTACTCAATTAGCTGCGCAATTAACAACAGTTGCATACAATGGTACGGTTGCAATGAATAACAATTTACCAAAAGGTATATTTCAAAAAGACTTCTTTTTGTCTGTTTGTAAAATGTTTAATTTATACGTTTATCAGGATAACATAAACGAAAAACAAATTAACATTGCGCCTTTTATTGATTTCTATTCTGACGCCGTGACAAATTCATTGGATTGGTCGCAGAAAATTGATATGTCAGGGTCAATGTCAATTAAACCAATGTCACAGTTGAACGCCCGTTATTATGCATATAAATATACGCCTGACACAGATTATTTTAATGATAACTATTTGAAAAAATATGGTCAATCATACGGTGATTTTATTTATGATTCAGAATTTGATTTTGTAAAAGATACTGCTTCAACACAGATTATATTTGCGCCTTCAGCTTTGGTTTTGCATTCAGGACAAGATAAATACCATACAAGTATTTACAAATTGTCTAATAATAATACACAGGAAGACCCAATGGATAGCGTTATTCGTGTTATAATGGCAAAGAAACTAACAGGCGTTTCTTCTTGGAAAATACAAGACGATAGTGGCGGTACATTGGCAAATATTACAAGTTATGGTTATGCGGGACACTTAGACGACCCAACGAATCCAACTGTTGACTTGAATTTTGGCGCACCTAAGGAATTACAATTTCCTGCGTCAATTTACCCAACAAATAACTTATTTAACACATATCATAAACCGTACATTTTAGAAATTACGGATATGGAATCTAAACTTTTAACCTGTCGTGTTTATTTGAATGCACTTGATATTTACAATTTAGATTTCAGCAAATATATTTGGATAAATGGCGTATTATTTAGATTGAACAAAGTTGAATCATACGACCCAACAGATTTTAGAACAACACAGATTAATTTATTAAAAGTAATAAATACAAATTAATGGCAGAAGAAATAATTGGTATAAAGATAGTTGTAAACGGTCAAGAAAAAGTCTTGACTTCAATGGCTGAAATTAAAAAAGAATTAAAAGACGCCACGTTTGATGTATTAAAGTTTACTGAAAAATTTGGTGCAACTTCAAAAGAAGCAGTTGAAGCAGCAAAAAGAGTAGCGGTATTAAAAGACGCAATTGGCGACGCACGAACAATGACTGACGCGTTTAACCCTGACGCAAAGTTTAAAGCGCTTGCTTCTTCATTAGCAGGTGTTGCAGGTGGTTTTAGTGCAGTTCAGGGAATTATGGCAGTATTTGGCAAAGAGAATAAAAACGTTGAACAAGCTTTATTGAAAGTAAATGCTGCAATGGCTTTGTCACAAGGTTTGAATGCTTTGGGGGATAGTATTGATAGTTTCAAAACATTAGGAGCTCAAATTAAACTTTCAACTGCATATCAAGAAGCTAATAATGTAGTTACTAAAGCAGCAAAAACAATTCAGCAAGGTTTTAATATGACCTTAGCAGAAACAAGCACAGGTTTTAAGGTTTTAAAAGGCGCTATTATTGCAACGGGAATTGGTGCATTAGTTACATTATTAGGTGCAGTTATAAATAATTTTGATAAAATTTCAGAATGGATTGCTAAAAGTCCATTAGGTAGTTTTGCAAAAAGTGTAGGAAATTTAGTTGAACAATTTACAGATTTTGTTGGAATTACAAGCCAAGCGGAACGAAATTTAACTAAATTATCGGCTGCTAATAAACGCGCAAATGAAGATATTGAGAATCAAATTAAAATATTAAAAGCGCAAGGTGCTTCAGAAAAAGAAATTCACGATTTAAAAATTAAACAAGCTGACAACGAATTAGCAACGTTACGTGAATCTTTAAAAACAAAAGGAAAATTAACTGAAGAAGAACAAAAGCAATTCAGAACATTACAGACTGACAAATTAGTTGCTAACGCTGAATATAATAAAAAAATTGCTGAAGATAATAAAAAAGCAAACGAAAAAGCACAGGAAGAAAAAAAGAAGCACGACGAAGAAATAAAGAAGAAGAATGATGAAATAAATAAAAAGATTGAAGAAGATACTAAGACTGCTAATAAAATTCTTATTGATTTACAAAATGAGAAGAATAAAGCATTAATTAAAGACGAAAACGACAAGGCAATTAAGCAGTTAGAAATTGACAGAACTGCAAAGGAAAAAGAAATTGAACAATTAAAAGTTAGCCAAGAAACAAAAGATAAACTAATAAAGCTAAACAATGAAAAATTTGAAATTGAAAAAGCTGCATTAGAAGAAAAAGCAAAAGAAGACAGGGATAAAAAATACAAAGAAGAACAAGACAGTTTAAATACTTTTAATGAAAAAGTTGCAGAAATTAAAGCTAACGCAATTAAGGACGACAACGAACGCGCAGAAGCTCAAAGATTAGCTAAACTTGCAAAAGATTTATCAGATTTAGACACAGACAAAGAATTTTTAAAGAAATCAGAATCAGAAAAAGCTGAAATTAAAAAAGCAGTAATTGACGCGTCTGAATTAGAAGGTCAAAAGTCTAAGAATGAAATCGTTAAAAAAGGATTAGAAGACGAAGTTGCATTATTGCAAGCGCAACAAAAAGGATTAACTGAAGATTCTGACGCATATTGGAAAAATTTAAACGATATTGAAGATAAGTCTTATCAGGCGAAACTTATTGCAGCAAAAGGCAACGCAAAAGAAATTGAAAAAATTGAAAAAGAACACGCTAATAATAAAGAAGAAATTGCTAAACAAGAAAAAGAAGCGCAATTAAAGATAATAAAGCAACGTATTAGTGATATACAAACATTTGGAAGCAATTTACAAATAATTGCAGGTAAAAATAAAAAATTAGCAATTGCGGGCTTATTGATTGAAAAAGCCGCAGCCGTTACAGATGTTGTTGTAAATACTGCAAAAGCTACAACAAAAGCAGTTGCAGCTTCGCCTTTGACATTAGGTTTGCCGTGGTCGGCTTTAATTGTTGCAAATGGTGTTTTACAATCAGCCGCAATTATTAAGTCAGCCGTTGACGGTGTAAAGGCAATTAATAGCGCAGGTAATTCAGCGGGAATTTCAGAAAATGCAGAAATACCTTCAGGTGGTTCAGCGCCTTCGCTTTCAAGTCCTTCAGGTGGTGGTGGTGCAGTTCCCGATTTAGGTGGCGAAGCTGCGCCCGATTTAGGTGGCGGCGGTGGTGGTGTTGGTGCAGGCGGTGGCGGTCAAACGCCAACAGTTCGTGCATACGTTGTTGAACGTGACATTTCAGACGCACAAAGCCGTGACGCAGAAATTCAAAACCGCGCAAGATTCCAATAAATGATAAATATTAAAAATTAAACTATTTATGGGTATGAATACAGATTTACCAATATATATGTTGGACATAACAGAAGACATTGAAGACGATTCGCAAGTTGACTTCATTGCTTTAGTTGACCGTCCGGCAATCCAAAAGAATTGGAACGCATTTAATAAAACACAAAAATTTGAAATTGTTAACGAAGACCGTCGCATTATTTCAGGCGCTATTATGTTGGCTGACACTCCTATTTTTCGTAGTGACAGTACTTACGGTGATTACTACGTGGCTTTTAGTGCGGACACTATTCTTAAAATTGTCCAAAAGTTTTTCAAAAAAGGATTCCAAAGTAATGTGAATTTAATGCACGATTCAAACGCACAATTTGAAGGCGTGACATTATTTGAAAGCTTTATTTCAGACCCTTCACGTGGAATTATGCCAATGAAAGGATTTGAAGACGCACCTGTTGGAAGTTGGTTTGGTTCAATGATTGTTGACAATAACGAAGCGTGGTCAAAGGTTAAAAACGGCGATATTGCAGGATTTAGCGTTGAAGGTTTATTTAACTATAAACCAAAAGAAGTGAATAAAGTTGCTTCAATGGTTGACGAAATCAAAAAAATATTGTCACAGGTTAAGTGATAAACATTTTATTTTTTAACTATATAATAAAAAAAGTATGAACGCACAGGAAGCGATTTTAAAAATCAAAGCTTTGTTTGAAGAAAACAACGCTGCGCCTGTTGAAGAAGTGAAAGCTGAAGAAACACCAATTGTTGAAGAAACAAAGGTTGAAATGGCTGAATATTCTTTAATGGACGGAACTAAGGTTGATATTACTGCCTTAGAAATTGGCGGTTCTGTAACTATGCCGGACGGTACACCTGCACCTGCGGGCGAACACCAATTAGCAGACGGAACTATGATTCAATTAGACGAAAACGGTATTATCATTGAAATTTCTGCAAAAGAAGAAGATGTTACACCGGAAGAAGAAGCTGCACCAATGCCTGAAGATATGGGCAAAGAAGCAGACAAAAAAATGCAAGAAATGGCTGAAGCATTTGAAGCACAAATTGCTGAATTAAAAGCAGCAAAAGAAGTTTCAGACGCTAAGGTTTTGGATTTAGAAAATAAGGTTAAGCAAGGATTTGCACAGGTAGCTGAATTAATAGAAGCACTTTCAATTACACCAAGCGCAGACCCAATTTCAAAACCAAATTCTTTTAATTCATTTATAAAAACAAATGATATTAAAGAAGAAAGACTTGCAAAATATAGAAACGCAATTTTAAACACTAAAAATTAATAACAATGGCATTTGATGTATCAGCATTAGCCGCATATACTGAGCAAAACGCTGCACAATTAGTGACGTCTTCAGTATTAGGCGCAAAAACTGCAAACTTGATTAAGAGTGCAGGAAATGTAATGGTTGGCGTAAAAAGCGCTGAAACTATTAACATTATGGACACAGACGCAATATTTCAGGCAGGCGGAAGCTGCGGATTTACTGCTTCAGGTTCAACAACTTTCACACAAAGAACTGTGACTGTTGGTAAAATTAAAGTAAACGAAGCTTTATGTCCAAAAGACTTAGAAGCTAAGTATTTACAAAAAGCTTTACCTACCGGTTCAATTTATGATTCAATTCCTTTTGAGCAAGAATTCGCAGATAAGAAAGCGAAAACTATTGCTGCTCAATTAGAAACTGCAATTTGGCAAGGCGACACTTCAAGTGTTAACGTAAACTTGAACAAATTTGACGGTTTAGTAAAATTAATCGGCGCTGCTTCAGGTGTTGTTGCTGCTAACGCTTCAACTTACATTTCAGGCGCACCTTTATCTTCAATTACTGCTGCTAACGTAATCAGTATTTTTGACGGTGTTTACTCTGCAATCCCTGCAAAAGTTGTAGCTGCTGACGATATGACTATCTTCTGCGGTCAAGACTTATTCAGAACTTACACAATTGCATTAAAGAATGCTAATAGCTTCCATTATTCAGTTGATGCTAAGGCTGACGGCGAATTCGTTTTACCGGGTACAATGATTAAAGTTGTTGCAGTTGGTGGATTAAACGGAACTAACAAAGTTTACGCTGCACGTTTAAGCAACTTGTTTATCGGTACAGACTTATTGAACGAAGAAGAAAAATTTGAAATCTTCTACGCGAAAGAAGCTGACCAAGTACGTTTTGTTTCTGAATTCAAAATGGGTGTGAATATTGCATTCCCTGACGAAACAGTGAAATTCGTATTGGCTTAATTATTCGGGGTGTTGAAATATACACCCCTTTTTTAAAAATATTTAAAATTATTAACAATGGCGTGTGCATTAACACAAGGATATTCTTTAGACTGTCGCGATAGTTTAGGCGGGATTGTTGAAGTGTATTTTACTGAAGCTGCCAACGTAACTACAACAACTGAAGCAAGCGGTGTTATTACTGCTTTGACTAAGGCTGCGGGAAAACGTTTTTGGAAATATGCTTTAGTTAAAGATACTTCAATGTTCAACCAAACAATGAATGCTTCTGTTGCAAACGGAACTGTATTCTATGCTCAAGAACTTCAGATTGTCCTTAACAAATTACAGACCAATACAAGAAATGAATTATTGTTATTGGCACAAAATAGCTTAGTTGCAGTTGTAAAAGATAGCAACGGAATCTATTGGTATTTAGGAAAAACACGCGGTATTGACTTAACTGCAAATGCAGCAAGTACAGGTACTGCGCAAGGTGACAGAAGCGGTTTCACTTTAACTTTCACAGGTTCTGAACCTGCATTAGCGCCAAGTGTTACTTCAGTTATTGCTTTGGCATTAGAAACACCGGGTTCTTAATAAGCTTGTTTTTCATAGGTTTATAGGTTTGCCGCCGTTCCTTAATTGGTTCGGCGGTTTTTTATGTTACAATTTTATATAAATATGTGACAAAGTAAAGCTAAAAGTTTACTTTTAATGTAACAAAGTAAAGGCAAAACTTTACTAAAATGTGTCATAAATTACACTTTTTGATGCATATTTTATACATATAAGTCAAATTTGATTATAATATGCAACAAATTGCACTTTTGGCTATTTACTTATATGATTAGGTTAACCAAAGGTCAGACGCAGAATATTATTTTAACCTTAACTGAAAAACAGTTATTGACAAACCCAAATTATTTGTTTGTTTTCACAAATAGAAGCGCAAATACAATAATTAAGTTTGTAAAATTAAATGCAACTGACATTAGCCAATATAAAGACCGTTATAATGAATTTAGTATTGTAACGAACACTAATTTTGGGTCAGCGTTAAACGGTCAATATGATTATGAAATTTATGAGCAAACAAGTACGACAAATACTAACCCAACAGGTTTAAATATGGTTGAATCTGGAATTATGGAATTAGTCGGAACGCCTTTTGAATTTACAGAATATCAAACAACAGACACTTACACAATTAGACAATAATGGATTTACGCGTATTAACATTTGCAGAAGCACGCCAACCTGAATTCAAGGAAAAAAAGGGCGAAGGATATATTCAGTACGGCGACCGCAATGATTACCCAATTTATTTGGTTGACTTATTTAATAAGTCGGCTAAACATAACGCCATTGTAAAAAGCAAGGTGCATTATATAACCGGTAACGGTTGGAAGGGCAGCGATACCGCTGAAACCTTTATTCAGAAAGTTAACCGAATGGAATCTTTGGACGATTTAACGCGCAAAGTTTCATTAGATACTGAATTATTCGGCGGATATTATTTAGAAATCATTTGGTCAGTTACAAAACAATTGGCTGAAATATGGCATTTAGACTATACTAAGATTCGTACAAATAAAGATAATACGCAGTTTTGGTATAAAGAAGATTGGTCAGATAGAAACGAAAAACATAAAGTTTACGCTGCATTTAATCCAAACAATCCTGAAGGAAAACAAATTTTATACGTTAAGGAATACCGTCCAAATATGGGTATTTATAGTTTACCGGGTTATTTTGGCGCGTTAAACTATATTGAATCTGACATTGAAATTTCAAAACACGTATTGGGCAATGCGCAAACAGGATTCAGTGCAAGTAAATTAATTACTTTGCCTAACGGCGAACCTACAGATGAAGAAAAACGTAATATTGAAAAACGCTTTACAAATAGATTTAGCGGTTCAGACGGTAAGAAGTTTATCTTAGCTTTCGTAAATGATAGCGCAAGAAAACCAATTGTTGACGATTTAGGCGCTTCAGATATTACCAAAGAAGATTTTGGACGTGTGGATTCTTTAATTCAAACAAACATATTTTCAGGACACCAAATTACAACGCCTTCAATATTCGGTATTGCAGAAGCGGGTAAATTAGGAAGCCGTTCAGAAATGCGCGACGGTTACGAAATATTCAAAAATACTTACGTAAATAGTAAGCAAATGCACCTTGAAAGTGTATTTAATATGTTGGCTAAATACAGGGGTGTTTCTGAACCTGAATTAAGCATTATCCCAACTGAACCAATTGGTTTTGAATTTACTGAAAACTTATTGAAGGAAATTGCACCGAAGGAATGGTTACTTGAAAAAGCGGGTATTGATATGACTAAATATCAGCCTGTTGAAGATACAGTTCGTGTTGTACAGGAAGCGCAATTTAAAGACGATTTCAGCGCCTTTTATGAATTTGGCGAAGCAAAGGACGGCTTTAATGTTTGGAAGCAAAAAACACGCTTTAACGACGATTCTGAATATCAAATGTTTGCAGACGTAAGCCAATTACAAGCCAACGTATTAGATTTGATTTCAAAAGACAAAAGAATTACGGCTGAAGTATTGGCTGAAACACTTGAACAAAACGTTGACACAATAAATTTGGTTATTAACGATTTAATTGATAAAGGATTTATTGAAGTAAACGAATATGCAATAGGCGAAGGAATTGACGAAAACATAATTACAGAACATATTTTAACTACGCCTTTACAGGATATTTTAGTTAAGATTCAACCGACAACAAAAGAATTGTTAATTCGTTATTCTTATGAATGGAAGCAAGGTTTTTCAAATAAGGATAAAAAAACAAGTCGTCCGTTTTGTGTTGCTTTATTAGATGCAAACAAAATGTATTCCCGTTCTGAAATTGAGCAAATAAGCGCAAGACTTGGTTATTCCGTTTGGGATAGGGCGGGCGGTTGGTACACTGTGCCAAATTCAAGTCCTGCAAAGCACGAACCAAGTTGTCGCCACCAATGGGTTTCAAATATTGTAACAAGAAAATAAAATGAGCAAAAACACATTATTCATATCAGTACAGTCAATTAAAGACAGAACAGGGTTACACGCTAACGTGGACGAAAAATTAGTTTTACCCGAAATTAAGACGGCACAGGATATGTACATTTTACCGGCTTTGGGTTCAGCGCTTTATGCTGAATTGCAAACCGCAGTTGAAGCAAACAGTTTCACGGCTTTACAAACAACATTATTGGACGATTACATTGTGGATTGTTTGATTTATTATGTAATGTCTGAATTGCCGCAGGGTTTATCATATCAGTTTTACAATAAGGGGTTAATTAGAAAAACAGGCGAAAACCAAGAAAGTCCTTCAATGCAGGATATGATTGACGTGGCTAATAGATACCGCGCACGTGCTGAATTCTACAAACAAAGACTTATTAAATATTTAAAACAAAACAATGCTTTATATCCAAATTATTTAAACTTTGGTTCAGGCATTGATTCAATCAAACCTGACAACGAAGGATATACTGTTTCAATGTGGTTGGGCGACAATGGTTGCTGCGGCGAAGATTTTGACGGGAAGTACAGAAAATCGTTTGAAGAACGTTATCAGGGTAATATCGGTTGTTGCTAAAATATGAGTAAACAAGTAAACATTAAAAACCAAAATAAGCTTAAAGTTTATTTGGCAAAAGAAAAAAAGAATGACATTAAACCAAATAGTCAAAGAACTAACAACGATAGGCAACGCCCACGAACAAATTAATTTTGTTTATTTCGGGGACGTTTGGGAACGTTTAAGTAACGGCGAAGTAACTTATCCTGCAATGTTTTTTACTTTAAACAATGCAAATGTTGCGGCAAAGGAAATCGGGTATTCGTTTAGTTTGTATTTTATGGACAGAATGTTAATGGAAGAAACAAACGAAACAGAAGTTTTATCAGATATGACACAGGTTGCAGCGGATATTGTGGCGCAGTTAAGATACCCGATAGACTATGCGAACGTGACTTGGACATTGAACCAAAATTTGCCTATTACTTTTTACACAGAAAGTGACCCCGATTTATTGGCAGGTGTGAAATTAGACGTGACGTTGACAGTACCATTTATTAACAACAGGTGTGAAGTACCTTCAAATTATACTTATTAATGGAATCAAAAAAAATTAACCAATTAGCGACAGAACTTGCGCCGGAGTTATCAGATTTAACGATTATTGGCGACCCTACAACAGGTATAAGTAAAAAAATAACGCTTTCACAAATGGCGTCTTTATTTACAGGTACAGTTGAAGAATACGCTTCATTGTCCGCATTTCCTTTGGTTGGTGTGGCTGACACAATTTATATTGCCTTAGATACAAATATTATTTACCGTTGGAATACAGGGACAAGCGCATACGTTGAATTGTCGCCTAACATTGTGACTTCATTGGTATTTAGTGACGCAAACGGATTTGACGGAACGATTAGTTTGGTTGGTTCAACTGCAACGCTTACAATTACGACTGCATTAACAACAGGTTCAGTACCTTTTATTGGTGCTTCAGGTGCTTTAAGCCAAGACAACGCAAACTTATTTTTTGACGATACTAATAACAGATTAGGAATTAATACTAATTCGCCAACAACTGCTTTGGACGTTTTCGGTTCAGGTATTATTGGAAGAATTAACGGAACTTCAACTAATAACGCATTTTTAGGTTTTGCAAGTGCAGGGACTAACAAATGGTCAATAGGTAACGTTCAGTCTGACCACAGATTTCGTATTTATAGCGAATCAAATACAAGCGAATTAGTTTCAGTTTTACAAACAGGCGAATTTGGTATTGGTATTGCAAACCCAACAACAAAACTTCATATTGACGGCGGTGCAAGTGCTTTGATTGCTAATTTAGACGCAAACGTTTCTG
>Ga0315907_10003810_pt1 | contig 17398 bp, 20 predicted proteins | sample LakEriMetagenome_3_FD_203525 | JGI IMG/M metagenome (GOLD analysis project Ga0315907, IMG submission 203525) | Freshwater fungal communities from buoy surface, Lake Erie, Ohio, United States - Buoy 12 MA123 | ecosystem: Environmental > Aquatic > Freshwater > Lake > Lake biofilm | place: USA... | reverse complement strand
CGGGCAGCCCGGATCGATGTAGAGGGTTTTGATACCCGCTTCAGCCAACCACGACTGAAGGGACTTAGCTACGAATTCGGGACCGTTATCACTGCGTATGTAGCCGGGGGCACCATGGAGCTTGATGAGTTCCCTCATCACCTCCAGCACCTTGCCCGAACCAATGTTGCGGGCCACATGCAGGGCGTGAACCTCACGGGTGTATTCATCTACCACGCTCAGCACGCGGTAAGAACCTCCCTTGATCGTGGTGTCATGAATGAAGTCCCAGGTCCAGACATGGCCGCGGTGGGCCGCTTTCTTTGGAAACCCCCCGGTGGATATGCCTCGACGGCTTTGTTTCTTTTTGGGCGGAGGCACTTGCAAACTCTCCTCGCGACGCACCTTACGCACTCGCTCACTGCTGACTCGCAGCCCGCGGTTGCGCACCAACCTACCCACCTTGTCCGAACCGAACTCAGCATGTTCAATGCTCAGTTCCACAATGGCCTTGTCGATTTCCTGCTTTCTAACGCAGGGAAACCTCGGGCGGTATCGCAGTGTGGATCGGTGAAGGCTAAAATGGCTGGATGCCTGACGCTCGCTGCAGCTTTTTTTAGCTACAGCGTGCCATGCCAGTTGACGGCGGTGCGCCGCGCTTAGAGCTTTTTTTCGAGAGCCTCCTTGAGCACCTTAATTCCCAGCATCGCATCGGCATACATCTTTTTGGGCTCGCCGTTTTCCTTCTCAAGCGCTTTGAGTCGCTTGGCGTCTTCCACGTCCATCATCCCAAATTTCTTGCGCCAGCGGTGCAGCGTGGCTACCGAGATTTGCTTCTGCTGGCAGAACTGTTCTTGGTTCAGGTGACTCGCGTCACATTCACGCAGGAGGAGGATGATTTCTTCGGGCTTAAGTCTTTTTTGTCGGTTCATTTTTTTAGGATTTGGTTGTAACAAATCCTCTCACTCAACATGGACCACTTTTTCTGACGGCGGCCACCTCCATTATCCAGCTGTGGCCGAGCACCAACAAGCCCTGTCTCAGGCTCTTGGAGGGGGCGGCGACCGGCACTAAGGCCGATTCCGCTACGCTCCATCGGCCTTAGTGCCGGTTTGCTGGTGCTTTGCACTTTTACAGACACAATGTTGCACGCGCATAGTCGTTGCGAGCGCTAGGGCATGTATGGTATTTGCTTTCATAACAATTTCTTTTTAACCTGACACAGACGCCTGTCTGTAAAGACTCTGTAAAATCAAATGACAACCCGATAAGCATGGATCCTTTAAGGGCTGCCGCCGGGGCCTTTTGGCGGCGGCGAGGTTTTGGAAATTTCGCTTCGAGAGCTTATTCCCACGCCTTGCAGTCGATCATGATCATCACGTTCTCATCCCGACCTTTTACCTGAACGCTTTGTAAATGGTATTTCCGTTTTTCTATATCGATCGTCGCGGCTGGAATGACTTTACTCACCGTTTGCCCTTTAGCTACCGGCCCGCTGAAAAGAGTTTCATATGCGGGGGACGGCCTTCCCTCAGACTCGTAGTGGGCGACAATTTTGACGTCTTTCAGATCATGATCGAACGAATTGGTGAAACTTGCTTGGCTCTGACCGTCTTTTCTGGCGAAGGTGAAACCTTTGAATTCCTCGACCCTGTTCACGCGTAAGAACCAGACGTCTTCCAGCTTCCTTTTGGTGCTTCTGCCGATGGAAAAGCCCGTTTCCGTAGCGACCCAATCGCTGCGTATCGGTTCCATAGGTTGCACTTCACCTGAAGCTATCTTTTTCTCCGTATTCGCGGGAGCTTTTTCACCCCTCACGATGATTTGATTCAGATCTTTCTCCAAGGTTCCGTAAGCCACAACCGTTTTATCAAGCAGATCGGCAGGAATCTTAACCGAGCCCAGATGGACATATATCTGGCCGATGTGATGGGACGCTCCCTTGTAGAGATAGCCGTCTTCTAGAACGTATTCGCTGGGATGGAGCCAGCTCATGGGATAATTTTCGGCAAGAATCCCTGTGATCGCCCATTTTTTCTCCTCGGCATAGGAAGTCACTGAAAAAAAGCGTACCGACAAACACAGCAGGAGAATAATTCGCATATATTTCTTTTTAATGTCGCATTTTGGTAGTGTCCAGAAAGTTTCGCACTTTGGTTGAGAGGTGGAACTGAGGAAGGTGCGGGGTTCCTTTGGTTTTTGTGTTTGGTTGTTGGGTTTGGGTTTGGGTTTTAATGCTAGGACTTTGCTTTTAGTGCTAGGAATTTGCTTTACGATGGAGATAAAAGTCGTCGCGAGCGCTAGGGCATGTATGGTATTTGCTTTCATAACAATTTCTTTTTAACCTGAAACAGACGCCTGTCTGTAAAGACTCTGTAAAATCAAATGCGGGTGGCAAATAATAATGGAATAGAATAAACTGCCAAATAGAATAAACTGCCATAGAATAAACTGCCAGGCATACTAGAATAAACTGCCAGGCATACAACAAGTTATGGGCTAAGATTTTTGGCATTCATGTCTTGGGTGCGATTACGCCGAATCGATATAAATAAAAGGATTTGGAGTGGTGAAATGATGTTCTTCCTTTGGAGTTGGCAGGGATGAAAAAGGGGGAAATGTTGGGGCAGGTTTTGTGGATCAGAGGGTTGATTCAGGCGTAAGCGTGACCCAATCGGCGATCATCGGGGAGAGGGGTGCATGTTCACATTTCAAATCGTTAGAAACAAATCCACGCTCTGCACCGCAAAGAGATTCCGGCGGGCTGCCACTGGATGTTCCCTCGGTAAATACCCTCGGCAGCATTTGACTACGCTATCCCTCCTGATGGATGGCGGAGGGGGTGGGATTGTGGTGCGTTGCACCACCAAGCAGGATGCGGCTACGCCGAAGAGATCAAGTCGCTACAGCGACAAGGCGTTGACTACGCGTTGCTCTGTCCCTGCGGGTTGCGCTGGGCGGCTAATATAAAGTTTTGCGTTTCGCAAAACTCTGCATTCAAACCCTGTTGCCTGCGGCAAGGGGTTCTTGGCCCAACCCTTAAACGCTCTCACCCCAGTCCCGATGAACGGGACTGGGGTGAGAGCGGAGGGGGTGGGCCGAGAACCCACGGAACCTTTCGGCTCTCCAGTTTTCAAGACCGAAGGAACAAGCTTTAATCGTTTAAAATACGTTTTGCTTACACTTTGCTTAAACTAAATCTTGCTTTTCAATGCACTTTGCGGCATATCTACGCGCATGCCTCGGAAGCCTAAAAGACCAGATTTAAACCATTGCAAAGTCTCTATTGTGAAGAATCCACGCGCACCTTTTCGAGTGTGGTTTCCTAGAGAGGTTGAGAATGGAAAGACACGCCGTTGTTTCCAATCGTTCGCTGATGAGGAAGGAGCATGGGAGTTTGCCGTGAAGAAAGACCGTGAGGTTTCAAATCATGGCGTGCGTTATGGCGACATTTCCCCCGAAGTGAGACGTGCTTTCGATTTCTACCGTGACACAGCCCATGATCTCACTGAGGCAGGCGCAAGCGTCCCTAAGTTTGAGGAGCTTGTTGCCGATGCATTAGCCAAGCTACGTGAGCGCTTTGAAGCTCATACAGAGAGAGCTGTGACCGTAGCTGAGGGAGTTGCTGATTTTAGGGATTACAAGCGGAGCCGTGTGGGAGAGAGACAGTTGAAGAACATATCAGAAAAACTAACGCGCTTTGCTCAGACTTTCGGCACAAGGGAGTCTCGCTCAATTACTACCGCAGAAATTGATCAGTGGCTAACCTCCCTCAGATCGCGCAGGAATCCCGCTAAATTGCCTAAGTCGCCCTTACTTGGCTCATTGTCGCGGAACCATTACAGAGCCGCTCTAAGCGCCTTTTTCAGCTATGCAGCAGCCCCTTCTCGTAAATGGGTTGAGAGAAACCCTCTTTCTGACTTAGAGCCTGAGAGAGTGGAAACAGGCGAGCCTGAAGCATACACACCAGAAGCAGTTGCGAAGCTCATGCAATCCGCCCTCGACTATAAGCCCGAGCTTGTTCCAGTCCTTGCGCTGGGAATGTTTGCAGGCTTGCGAGTTTCAGAGGCACTCATTACCGATCTTTCGAAGTTGCCAGATAAAGCTGGGGAATTCCGCACCACTGGCAAAACAGGCGCTCGAATGGCACCATACACAGAGACATGCGCCGCGTGGATAGCGACACAGCCGCGCAGGACAGGCAAGGCATGGACACAATCCGCGCGCGCTCACGTTGACCACATGCAGGAGCTTTACGCCTTAGCCAAAGTGAAACCCATCAACAATGGCGCAAGGCATAGCTTCATTTCCTACCGCACCGCAGAAACTCGGGACGTTGCGAGAGTTGCGGATGAGTGTGGAAACTCAGTTTCGACCATTAAAAACCACTACCGCCAGCTTGTGACCTCGGAGAAAGCCGAGAAGTTCTTTGCTATCAGACCAGAGACAAAAGCTGAGAATATCACCGAGATTGAAAAAGGAAGGAGGACTGCATGAAAAAGAATACACTGCCATCAAAGATAACAAGAGAGATCGACTCCAACGGAATACAGAGCTTTTCAGGAATCGGCGGAGGTGTTTTACAATTACAATCAGGCGGGAAGATTGGGTTCATAACGGACGGCGCGAAACGTTGCAAAAATGTCGAACTTCTATGGGAACTATGGGATAGAGATCCGTTGACTTCAGGTGATATAGATCAGAATGCTTTAGAGCAAAAAAAGGGATGCTCGCAAATTTTGTTAAAAGCCCTTTATGAACGTGACGCACAATTTTTTCGCGATCTTGGAGACTATTTAAAACCAAGACCTTATGCTGTGGAAGCTGCGAAAAGTAAAAAGCACGAAAAAGAAAGGAAAAGGGAGCATGACGAAGTCTTTAAGAGTATTAAAAAAGCGGTAAAAGAGGCGGGCACTGTTCCATATTTTGAAGACTTGTTGGAGACATACCGGCAGCATCGATTCTTTCAAAGTGAATCTCCAGCTCATTTCAAAAGGAAGTTAGTCAATCGTGGATTTGGATGGTTAGCAGAAAACACCAAAAAATCGAAATAGCTTGTATCGAGTTCTAGAACTCTAGGCAATTTTACAGAACGCATGAGGGTGCCGTAATCTATCGCCCACATGATTACTCCACACATCCCTGGGCACCGCAATGCCGCCAACTCTGTCCCGCTCTTAACTATTCCACAAGCAGCAGCTTTCTTAAATATTGGAAAGCGTACACTCCAATCCCTAGCCGCCGAGCGTAAGCTAACTCAAATCAAAATCGGGCGCTGCACGCGCTTCGATCATAGCGATTTACTCGCATTTATTGAGGGGCAAAAAAACAAAGCCCAAGGTTGGAAAGGATGCTCAAAGTGAACCCTACTCTGCTTTGCAACCATAGCCAATCGCCGGCGTTACGAATTCCCGATATTTTTGCCAGCGATCATGAAGAAAATCACCTAGCTGCCTGCTATCCACCAAATCCCAGAGCCAGCAGTGATACGGAGCGGCTATTAGCCACGCTAGACGAATTAGCGGTAGAAAGACTACGCGCTGAAAACTTTGAGGAGAACGGAGCGCAAGATGAGTGATACATCCTACCAAAGTGAACCTCTTTCGTTTCAATTCACCCATGCTGATAAATTGGCAAATACTGACGGAGCATTTGACTTCGTGGAGGACTTGTTAACCGATGGCACGGCAAGTGTTATCTATGGTGCAAGTAATAGCGGCAAAACTTTCTTTGCCCTCGATCTTGCGGCACACGTTGCCACAGGCAGGAGATGGCAAGGCAAGGAAGTGGAACAGGGCGCGGTGCTATACATCGCCTTAGAAGGCACTCAGGGCGCAGTGAATAGGATTAAGGCAATGAAGATGCGCAGCATACTCCCAGAAGAGGGAGCACCGATCTATGTTTGCTCCTCACCCGTTAACCTACTCGATTTGAACCACCCCGCTGCAATCACTCGCATGATTCAAAATGTAAATACTGAAGCCATCTTACCAGTCCGCTTTGTTATTATTGATACAATGGCGCGAGCTATGGCTGGAGGTGATGAGAACAGCGGCAAGGATATGGGAACGGCGGTGAAAACCATCGATGTAGTAAGAGCAGAGACTGAAGCGCATATCTGTGTCATTCACCATTGTGGCAAAGATGCAGCGAAGGGCGCACGTGGGCACAGTTCATTGCGTGCCGCGATTGATACCGAGATTGAAATAGTCCACCCAGAGGGCGTTAAATTCCGAACCGCAACAGTTGTTAAGCAGCGTGACCTTGCACCAATTCCACCGCTTTGTTTCTCACTAGATACCGTCGAGGTTGGACGAACTCACCGAGGGAAACCGATCACGTCCTGTGTGGTCAAAGCTGAGGATGGGATGATGGCACACACCAAGGGTAAGCCAGGAGCAAAGAAGAAATACACTTGCGAGATGATTCTGAATCTCCTTCCACAGCTGAGCGTGGCCGCATGGAGAAAGGCAGCAATAGAAACCCACAAAATGAGCGAGGACACTTTCGACGATAGAAAGCGGGAATGCGCGAGTCAGTGGGAAAGCGTGGGCAATCAAATCATTCACAAACCCTTATAAAATGAAGCAAAGTGGGATAATGGGGAAATTCAATTTAATAATCCATCAAGCCCCAGCAAAATAGTGGGGGAATGGGGTATATCTAGAGATACCCATTTCCTCCATGCTCTCAATAACACACTTAAAAGGGATTAGAAACTTGCTAATCACTCCACTAAATACCGATTACATGCACTATCGATTCGCCGTCCTCATTAGTTACGTGATAAGAGCTAATGCAGAAGTAGACCGACTAAGTCTCATGTCGAAAAAGATGCGACCTAGCATGGTTATTCTTGGATATTATTGCCAAATAGTCACAAAAAAATAACATTTCTGATATGGCAGATTACGAAATCTTTTTTGCAGCTAAACTGATTCTATTCAATGTGGTATTTTGTGCGGTTGTTTTTGGAGCTGGCAAAGTATTTGTAAAACTATCTGATTCATCTGAATGCTTGTTCCTTTCTCTAATCTTACCATTTATCGCTTCCGCCATTGCATTCTCTTTCTACTTTCCGCTAGTCACCACCCGCGCGCTTGAAATATCTGTCAACAGCCATTCCAAAACTGATAATTACCTCTATTTAATTTGCACCATAGCTGGAATGATCCCCTTTGGTGCAATAATTGATTTTTTAACGGGTTCTAAATGGATTTTCTTTTTATTCCTATTTCATGTTATCTGCTACATCCTGTTTTTACCCACGGCAGAAAATCCTACCTATGGTGCAAAGTTTTGGATTGTGGATGCAGTAGCTAGGCTATTAGCCGTATAAGCTTATAATTCATAATCATTCAAATCATGCTTAAAACAACGATCACAGCTTTACTTTCATTATTGGCAGGTTTGTGCCTAGCCGATGAGATCAAAAGCATGGTGGCAAGCGTTGCAGATGGCGACACGATTAACGTTCTCGACGCAACCAATACCCAGCACAAAACCGACTTTGAAGAAATTAGTGCACCAGAGAAATCACCAGATTACGCAACGAAAGCAACCGATGTAATAAAAGCGGCAGATTCTTCTGAGTGTTATTTTTTATAAGGAATTATACCTTTTGGATATTCTTTCCCAACAATGACTTCGTTGCCTAAACTCAAATAAATAACCTTTTGTTTTTCACCCGCACCTTCCCATAGCCAAACAAAAATGGATGATTCATTTTTGTTTTTGTAAACAGAGCCAACAAGAATTCTGTATTTCCCATCTTCAAAGAATCGCCATTTTTCAGAACACTCTTTGATCCGAAAACCATAATCGATTTCGTTAAATTGTTCATAGAGCTGACCTGCCATTATAGCCATAAATGCATCTTTTTTTGACGATTCTTCAATTTTTCCGTCATGAAAAAGATTAATGAGATCTAGTGCCACGTCATTAACGTCGATTGCTGTAATCTTAGAAGGAAGAGAGCCAACTGAATCCTTAATTTCGAACGCATAATAAGGCCAAACTATAGATTGCGCTGTAGAAACCCATCCTCCGACCAAAAGCCATTTCCCAAATCCATTTTTCTGGGCATATTTCCAATTATAAAAGGGAGCGGTAATCACAAGACCTAGCAGGTAAACATAAAATATGACCTTTAGCAGGACTATGATTAGAGCTTTTAAGGATTTGGGTATTTTTTCCACGAAATTATTTTAGCGAGTCACTCTGTAGAGGCAATCTGAATTATTTTTCTGCTTGCGCACAAGCAATCCTAATATCTGTTGTGTGTTTTATGATTATCAAATACGTTTGCTTAGTAATTTCTCCATTTGCACCGTTGCTACTCTCTTCCTGCGTCCATACTAAAGCGGTTAACTATACGAGCACAGCGCTGGCAGCGAAGCCCAAGGATTATCCGATTGAAATTCTTGATCCAATTAATTTGAAGCGCCCATATAAGATCATCGGAACAGTCGAAGCCAATTCCGGAGCACGCTATAACCTCACAGATCCAATGGAGGGGTTGAGAAAAGAAGCGCGGATCATGGGAGCTGATGCTCTATTATTACCGTCGCAAACGCCTATGGGCGCAGGCGGCAATGTCGGGCATGTCCGCGATCTATTCATCTGCAAAGCTATTGTTTGGACTGACTAAAGATGATGACTAGTAAGGCAACTAGGAGATAATCTGAATGGACTTGAGCGTTGAATTGCATAAAAGCTGCGCACGGTCATATTTCTTATTGAAACGATCAATCGGTTTAACCTCTTTTTAGTGCCGATAACTTAAGAGAGTCTCTTTTATCAACCGCCTTTCTAGTTAAGCAATGGCGGGCTTTATCACCTAAGTTTGAAAAAGATTAGAAAAAGACTGATACCCCTATTTCTCGGTTTTTGAGTGGAGAGCTATTGGATTCAGATCAACTCGGAACGTAATAAGCGTACCGCCCCCGCCCTACCTGCGCAGCTACACTAGTTTGAACTGCTTACACTTTGCTTACACTAAAAAGAACCTATTAGCCGCATTTTGGGGCGCTTTGGTGCATGTGGGAGACAACTGCCTAGATCAGGCTTTGTGCGTGTAACCCTTTTAAAATAAAGGAGTTAAATGGCGGAGGGGGTGGGATTCGAACCCACGGAACCTTTCGGCTCTCCAGTTTTCAAGACTGGCGCAATCGACCACTCTACCACCCCTCCGTTGGGAAAACTCAGTGAGTCGCGGGGTGATATGCACTCGTTGGGGAACGAGATCAAGGAAATTTCCGAGGCGGGAAGAAGCCGTCGGGAAGAAGCGGTTGGGAAGAAGCGGGTCTTACCAGTCGGTGGTTAGGCCTTCGCGTTGTGCGAGTTGCAGGAGTTCCTGGCGCATGGGCCACTCGTCACAGCGCTCACTGGTGGCGTGGCGTTTGCTGGCGCCTTTGAGTGTCATGCAGCCGGTGTTGTCACCGATCAGGCGGATGGCCTCCACTTCCTCTGGGGTTAGACGCACGTCCGGCATGTTTCCAAACTCGCGGATCTTGTCCTCGATGAGTCTGGCGCCCTCGCCGGCTTCCTGGATGAAGGTGGGAACAACGCACTCGACTGGCGATTGGGAAAGGTTCCAGATCGATGCGAATTCTAACAAGGTGAGGTTGTGTTTCTGCGCGATGGGAGACATCCGCGCGACTTTTTCCAAGCCGTGTCCGACCCACCCTTCCGGGCGGTAGGTGCGGTGATCTCCGGGTTTGAAAACAGGAGGGTCACCGAGATCGCCATGGAATACGCCACCGTAGTCCACGACGCGGGTGAGCACTTTGATCCCGTGTTTCTGGCAAGCGGGTAGCAGGAGGTTGGAAGGCCACGGCTCAAGCGGATTGAGAATCAGCATGGTCCAATCGATGATTTCACCGAACTTCTCAAAGAAATCTAACAGATCAAGAGTGAAGCCGTTCGCAGGACCCGGAGCCATTCCCAGCTGTCGGGTGAGGCCGTCTTCCTTGGCGCGCGCCATGGCATCCCAGACCGCCTGTGAGGTGTAGCCGTGGACATCGGGGTTATGCAGCATCAGGAGGTCGAAATGATCCGTGCCGCAGCGCTCAAGGGAAAGCCGTGTAGCGTGTTGGACGAAAGCATCGTAGCCCTCTGGGCCGCGCAATTCAGGATCGGTAAACCGCGGATAGCCCTGCGAGCCCTTGCGTTGACCTTCATAAAAATCATGCCCGATCATGCCGACCAAGGAGTAGGTGGACCGATCCACTCCCTTGAGCGCCTGCCCGAGAAGTTCATCGGCCTTGCCGTTTCCGTAAACATCGGACGTGACAAAGGTGCGGATTCCGGATTCGTAAGCGGTTTTGATGCAGCCAAGGAAACGCTCTTCAGAGAGGGTTTCTCCGAAGTGCATGAAGCGTCCGCCGCTCCAGGTTCCGTATGCTGTTTGAGTGAGTTGCATGAGATTCGTGTGGTTGATTTCTGAGAAAAGCTTCGACCCGTATCGTGGGGTTACGCAAGTAGGAATCGGCGCATAGCAACAGGGGCGAAAAAATCAGAGTAGCTGCGGGCGTGGTTCCCTTAAGGTTTAAAATTTTACGGCTATATGGATTTCAATAATTTCAACTGATTGCGCGCTCTTACTAGGTTGTGGCCAGGATATTTGGTTTTGAAATAGGTGTCGCCAAGCAAGTGGTCGGTGAGGAAGCGCGTGGCGAGTTCTAATGTGATGACTTTTGGAGCCACGGGCAGTAGTTCTAGTTCTGCGGGCGTCAGAAATTCACCGGCGGTAGAGAGGTAACCATCGGTCAATGCCTTACGAAGTTTTTCATCAACGAAAACTTTTCGCAAATCCTGCTCATCCTCCGCGGCACTTGAGGCAGCGGAGCGCAAGAGATCGCCAAAATCAAACAATGCCAAGCCGGGCATCACGGTATCAAGGTCAATGACGATTGGCGGCAAGTTTGGATTTGTAGGGAATAGAATGTTAGATATTTTCGTATCGTTGTGCGTGATGCGCAGCGGTAGCCCGGCATCTGTTAGTAAAGTCGTCAGGTTTTTCTGTGAGATGATAAAATCGACCTCGGCCTGAGCTCCGGCAAGGCGCTCGACGGGATTTTTTTCCACCGCCGCAAGCAGTTTTGCATAATAGGTTGGCGTGTGGTGGAATTTTGGAATGGTTTCGTGAAGGGTCGTCGGATCCAGATCTGCTAGACGTGCTTGGAAATGCCCGAACGCTGCTGCGGCACGGTATGCCAGCTCAGGCGAATCGATTTTTTCAAAGGTTTCGGTGTTTTCGTGAAACGGATAGCAGCGCCACACGGTGTTATCTGGGAGCTTCAGCCAGCTTCTGCCATCCAGCAAAGGAATCAAGCAGAGTTGTTCTGTGTGAGGATCATGCGTGCCGATATGGCCAGTGACATGGAAGATATTTTCCATCACTTTTTCCGGGTCGGGAAAAACAGCAGAGTTGATCGATTGGAGAATGAATCGCGTCTCCGTTTTGCCACTTCGGCAGGTGATTGCAAAAGTCGTGTTGATGAGACCCGTAGCAATCTCTTCATGGTAAACGACAGGCCCGGGCAGAATGAAGCGAGAGGCGATGTCTTGGAGGGTCATTTTCAAAATAGATAAAGAATGAGGCTGGGACTTTTATTTTAGTAATTCAGCGAAAACCAAAATGCCCGTTTGCGTTTGTAAAGTGGAGGTGACAACGGCATTCACGGAAGTGCCGATTTTTTCTGTCGCGAGATTGACCACCACCATTGTCCCGTCTGGTAAATAACCAACCGCTTGGTGATCCTCTTTGCCCGGCCTAACAAGTGCGATGTGTAGCCTTTCCCCAACGGCAATAGATGGCCTCAGGGCGATATCAAGTTCATTTAAATTCAAAACAAAGATACCCTGCAGCTTCGCAATTTTTGTTAGGCTTTCGTCAAGCGTGAGTAATTTGGCGCCGAGAAATTTAGCAGTATCAATGAGGCGAGAATGGATGTTTTGGGCCCCCAAAGAAGCGCTCGCTTCATGTATAGATATTTGAATATCCGAGGACTTTTGCATTTTATCTAAATGATCCAAACCGCGTTGTGCGCGTTGTCGCAGGCTACTTTCGCCTTCATTTGCCAGTGTTTGGATTTCTTCTAACACATAATTCGGGACGATTAATCTAGATCCGATAAATCCCGATCCGATCAAAGCGAGAATTCTGCCGTCCATGATGGCTTCGGCATCCAACACGATGGGTTGACCAGAGCTCGCGTCTTCGCGAAATCGCACATAAGGGATAATGAAGGCGAAATCTTCTCGGTTCCCGCGCAAAGCTAAAATCGCGCCTATAAATCCCAAACTTGCAAACAAAGTTACGTCGATGGCGAGACGTATGGAATTCACCAAGCTTTCTCCGTCATCACTCGCTTCAATCGTTTCATGAAGTGCCAATTCTAACAGTGCAGAAATTTCCACTCGTGTCAGCAACCATGCGCAGAATAAGCCAACACCAAGACCGAAGGTTGCAGTTGAGAATCCACGCAGTGTGAAGCCCTCCATGAGCTTATCTATTCCGATAAAGACAAGACCAACTGCTGAACCCGCTAAAAAACCATGGGTGATCGAAACATCAAAACCCGTGCCTTCTGTGGTAAGCGCGACTAACACACCGCCCGCTTGGCAAACGAGCAGGTAGACTAAGCGGGCAATATTGACGGAGCGTTGGTTCATGCCGATATGGCTCATGGTTGTGACAAGTCAGTCATCCATCAAGCTGAAACCTCGTCTTGGATGGATTTCGTTTACCTAACGAATGGCTTATTGATGCTCGTCGGCCGTCAACTTGATGTCAGAGAGCGCAGCGATGAAATCACCGAGAATTTCCGCAGGAACCATAATCGTGTCGCGATTACCTCCTACGTCCTCAGTGATTTTCACAACCATTCCCCGAGAGTTTTGTTTCAGATCGAGGAAAAAGGTTTTCCGATCCGATAAAATCTTTTCCGTATGCAACAAATCGCTTTCCACTGGTCTTGGTTGGTTGTTAATCGCAACAACCATTGAGAAGCTTGTTTGATTGTCAAACCATTTCCTGATTCTAGCCATGCGCGATCTACTCCCAAATCACCGCCCTGCCCTGGTGCTTGCGCCTATGCAGGACGTGACGGATTTGCCCTTCATGCGAGTGCTAGCACGACGCAGTCTGCCAGATTGGTTCGTTACGGAATACTTTCGCGTTCACATCCATTCACGCCTAAACACCTATATTCTCAGATCCATTTCAGAAAATGCCACCGGTCGCCCCATCTTCGCTCAAATGATCGGCTGCGATATCCAAGAACTCACTCGCACCGCGAAAGAACTTTCAAAATATCCCGTCGCTGGGATCGATCTTAACCTCGGTTGCCCTGCGCCTGTGGTTTATCGGAAAAACGCCGGCGGGGGCTTGCTGCGCTTTCCTGATCAAATCGATACCATCCTCGGCGCCCTACGCGATGCCATTCAGGGGCGCTTCACGGTCAAGACCCGCCTCGGATTTCATAGTCCAGATGAATTTCCCTTATTGCTGGAAACCTTTCGTAAACACGGTATCGACGGCTTGACAATCCATGGTCGCACGGTTGCTGATCGCTACCAAACCCCTGTCCGTCCAACTTTGGTAAAGCTAGCGGTTGATACGCTTTCCTGCCCAGTGATCGCTAACGGCAACGTGGTCGACCGAACCACCGCTTTGCAATATCATCAGCAAACCAAGGCCGCTGGACTCATGATCGGACGCGGCGCAATACGTAATCCATGGCTTTTTTCACAAATCAGTGCCGCTTTTGAAAAAACCGCGCCCTTTCAGCCTAGTTACCGGGATTTACTCGCTTATATCCACGAACTTTCCGAGGAATTAGCCAAAGAAGCCCCGTCTTTCGACCCCTTGGGTCACATCCAACGCATGAAAAAGACCCTGATTTACATCTGCGATGGGATAGATCCGGAGTTCGAACACGCCATTCGCCGCATGAAAACCTCTGATGAGTTTCATCACATCCTTAAAACCCACTTAGATCACCCCACTCTCCTTCCTGAATTACCAGCGCTTGAATCGCGGATGTTCTGTGGATTTTCCGATTTGTTATGATGGACTTTTTTAAAAAAATACTTCCCCCGCCTTGGTTTTTACCATAGCTAGTAGTTCGTAGTTGCTGGGTAAATACCTTAGTGGCTCCCTTCGCATCCCCAAATTCCCGCCTCAAACTCGAATGTCAGCTATGAAATCCCTGAGAATTTCCTTCAATATCAGCCCGGTAGTTACAGCCTTTTATTTGATCATTATTTGCTTATTTACCAACCTAAACGCGCAACAACTGGGCCAACTGATAAATGGATCTTTAAGAACCCCAGGTTCTCTTGATAACAATTTTCTAAATTTCAAGAATTACCCCATAGGATTAGATAGCAGTGGATTGCCTCTCAGTGCGCAATTCATAGGGCCAAGCCCAGATATCAGAGCAGCTGCGGTTCAAGCAGACGGGAAAATTTTAATTGGGGGAACTTTTCAAATTCAGCAAAGAAACGTTAGATATCGCGACTCTCTTGGCATTACGGTCATTTGGAGAAACCTAGCGCGGTTGAATGCGGATGGCACCTTGGATTTAACTTTCATGTCCGAATCAGTTGTCGCTTTGATTGAAGCGGGTAATTTTGGTGATCTAAATGCCACGACTCCTCTGATATGGGGACCCGATGGAGCGGTCTACAGTATCTCAACGGAGCTGAACGAAGACAGTTACCAGTACATTATTACTGGCGACTTCCTAAATTTCAGTCACAATAGCCTCGGATTCTCAGCCCCAAGATTGCGTTATCTTGTGCTTGACGCCTTAACGACTGACCCAGCCGGAAGATTTGCCGAGCCTCGCATCCAGCTTGCTACCGAACGCGCAGAAGGAAATGGCTTTGACTCGCCAGTTAGAAAATTAACTCGAATTAGCGGCGGCGGTGTGGTGCCGCAAACGGAAGTGTTTAACCAAGAAGCCCGTCTCGCTCTCACTCTAGTTCAAGCTCCAGTTGGAAGTATCGTGCTTCAGCTCAATACGGCCACATTATTTCGCCGTATTGGCGAAGGAAATGAGCTCGAAGATTGGTTCGTGCTCGCCGGTGAGTTTGATCCCCCGAGCTACTATGCCTTGGGAGATTTTATCAAAGTTTTCGATAACGAGACTCAACCTTACGTTGTGCGCGTGAGCCGAGACGGAACGGCATTAACCACCCATGAAGATTGGATCCTGACCCCAGGTCCGAATGCAAGGGTAAACGACATCGCCGTCGATAGCGGTGATGCTGTCATCGTTGGTGAGTTTACCGATCTTGGCGGTAGAATTGCTAAAATCGATGATACAGGACTTGTGGATGTTGCTTTTAACTCTGGTGAAACTGGGTTCAACAATCATGCTTATGCATGTGTACTCGATCCTGTGCTGCTTGCTGTCACAGTAGTTGGCGATTTCACGAATTATAACGGTGCAACCGTAGGCCGAATCGCCAGACTTGATAGTCTAACTGGTACACACGACGCCACATTCCCAGCAGCAAACAACGGAAATTCTACCGGTGCTAATGGAACGATACGCGCAATGACTCGCCAGCCTGATGGGAGAATGCTTATTGCAGGCTCATTTACGACATATAATGGGATCCCTCGCTCAGGAATAGCCCGTCTTGAGCCAGATGGTTCTTTAGACACATCTTTCACGCCAAAAGGCGATGCCAGCGGAGTGCTTGCTTTTGCTAGCGATTTTAATGGCGGTCCTGGTTCAGCAAATCTCTTTGCGAGGCCCATAGTAGTAGGAAATTTCAACAATCTTTATGGTAATTCAGGCTTTAAAGGCGTCGCTAGACTATTGGGCGGATCTTTCCCTGGAGTTTGGTATCAGCCAGCGGAAATCGAGGTTTCTGCCAGTCCCTCTCCTTTCGTTGCGGTAGCTGGTAGCGATAAATCATTACACGTTGTCGCATCAGACAATCGTATTGGTTACGATGGAATACCCCCTGCGGTGATGCCATTCGTCCCAGCTCTATCCGTCCAAGCGCCTTCCGAACCATTATTATATCAGTGGCAGTTCAATCAGAAAGACATTCCAGGAGCCAACCAAAGCTCTTTGGATTTAAATGATGTTAAATATGCGCAAGCTGGATCATACCGAGTTAAGATATACAACTCTCAGTATTTTATCGAAAGCCAAACCGTGCAACTAACCGTTTTGAATCCATTCATTGGCGTCATCCCTGCAAGCGGTATAAAAGTAAACGGACGCATTGATGCGAATGCGGGATTAAATTCGAACTTGGGAGGCGTCATATCGATGACGATCAGTCGATTGGGAACAGTTACTGGCACAATCACTATGGCAGGATCAGGTTCTAAGCCTCTTGTATATAAATTTGCTGGTCAGTTCAATGAGACTGGCAATCTCGTTCTTAATATTCCTAGGCGAAATCTGTCTCCGTTGACACTGACGCTTGATATGGATCTAACAGGCGCACCAACCAACGATTTCGAGTTTGATTCGCTGGTTAATTCTATTTCCGATGGAGTCAATACAGCACAGATTAGTGCATGGAGCAATCGCTGGTCGCTAACTAACCAAGCTTCTGCCTATGCAGGCCAATATAACGTGAGCTTGGTGACCAATGCCGTTGATCTAGCTTTGAATATTCCTGTCGGACCTGTAACGCCTAATACGCGCGCAAAAGTTTCACAGGGTTATGGATATTTCTCCATGAATGTAGTTGCCAGCACCGGAGAAGCACGCATCGCGGGTACGCTTTCAGATGGCAGCAAATTTACAACGGTAAGTAGCCTATGGGGAGATACGCCAGCAACCTTACCTATTTGGATACCTCTTTATAAAGGCGCTGGAGCCTTACAGGGCGGATTAAGTATTAATGGAATTGATCCAGAAAAACCAGTGACAGCTGATTTAGATTGGACTAAGCGCGCGGGCTTAGCAAAGACAACGGACACTTATGGCTTTACTAATGTGAATCTAACTGCCTCTGCCGAGAGCGGGCTGTATAATGCCTCGGATTTTACGGCAACACTTCCTAATTTTGACCTAACTTTTAACGATGGTATATGGACTGCAACGAATGGAGGCCTTTCTGCTCCGCCATTTTCACAGTCATTTAACGTTGCGGGCACCACAGTTACACCGGTTCTGCCAAACTTAAAGAGCGTTAAAATTGCGATCAATCAGAAAACGGGTCTGGTGACCGGTAGCTTTATGGATCCAGATGCTTATGGTGCAAATCGAACCGTGAAATTTCAAAGCATAATCCTAACACGAGGAGCTCCTGTGCTTCGCGGTAATTATGTGATGCCTAATACAGCAAAATATCCCGGGTTTTATGTTGGTGGCAGTGTCGAAGGATACTAGTCCTAGCAAATTATTTTGATTTATAGAAATCTCTCCATGGTTGC
>Ga0315907_10003808_pt1 | contig 17401 bp, 15 predicted proteins | sample LakEriMetagenome_3_FD_203525 | JGI IMG/M metagenome (GOLD analysis project Ga0315907, IMG submission 203525) | Freshwater fungal communities from buoy surface, Lake Erie, Ohio, United States - Buoy 12 MA123 | ecosystem: Environmental > Aquatic > Freshwater > Lake > Lake biofilm | place: USA... | reverse complement strand
CGTCAATATGTCCCAGGGCAATATCTTGAACGGTGATATGCTCCAGGCTGGTTACCACATTGGTTTAGACACAATTGGTCAATCGATGAAGAACGCCAATCTCCAGTTGAGAAGCGACCCCATTATCCCCAAGCAGGATGTGGGTCCGTGGAACCAGAGTACTTATGAGCCCGACTATGCTCGTGTCCCCTTAGAGGTTGGATATGGCCCCGCCAATTGCGCTGGCGCCCCTGCGGTATCGGCCAAATAAACCGGTGTTTAGGAGTATTTTGTTAATAATTTGAAATAAATCAATTTATTAATATAGTGTATAACGAGACTCGTAGTATGGCAGACCAAATTATAAATACGATTAAACCTATTTTATTAGTTGAGCTCACCAAAAAAATAAAAGAAAACGAAAAACAGTTTGATGTTGTTGAAGCCGGCATTGATGATATAATTAAAAAAGTGAAAGATGTAGTTGAACCCATTTCAAGTCCGATTGTTGCGGGAATGAAATTAATTCCGTTTGGCAATCCAAGTGAGAAATTACAGGAATTGGCGGACGAATTGAAACTCAAAATGGATGGCATTGATTTGTCGGAATTGGAAAAAATACCCGACCTTGCTCCGGAAATCACAACACGGGTAAAGGAGCTTCCTAAAAAAGTGATAGACAAGCTAAAGACGCTGGTTGATGAACTGATTATGGGAACGAAAACCGCGGATGCTCCTCCTGCGACCCCTCCTGCGACCACTCCTGCTCCTACAGTAAGTCCTGCTCCTACAGTAAGTCCGGACGCGACAGAAGCATCAGTCAAGCAAGGTTTACAAAGTATGAGCGACGATGATAAAAAGAATACAATTGACAGTATTATGAAAATGTTAGAGGACACTGGTATTCTTGACGAAATCAAGAAACGTATTTGTGTTCCCGCGGTTGCTGCTCCTGCCGCTCCTACTGTTACTGATGCTGCTCCTCCTGCTGCTATTTTGCCAAATGAAGCTACCAAAGAGGCTGCCAAGGCTGCTCCTCCTGCTCCTACTGTTACCGCTACTACTGATGCTCCTCCTGCTCCTCCTTCTGCTGTTACCGCTACTACTGATGCTCCTCCTGCTCCTCCGGTTGAGGCTACTGCTGCTCCTCCTGCTCCTCCTTCTGCTGTTACCGCTACTACTGATGCTCCTCCTGCTCCTCCGGTTGAGGCTACTGCTGCTCCTCCTGCTCCTCCGGTTGAGGCTCCTCCTGCTCCTACACAAACCGGTGGTTCTCGCCGCAAGACAAAGAAGAACATACGTAGACATAAGCGGTCCTATACCAAGTTTGGTCGTGACTTCTAAAGGGCCCCTAAAGAGGGTGCGACCGCTCATCCAAATAAAGATGTGTCCATTTTTTATGAACAATGGACACAATATACTCCGTTTTAATTTTTATCGCCGTCCTCATCCTCTATAGCCAAATCATATTCCAGCTCAAAAAGGGCGACGAAATAGAAATCTACGAAACCGACTACACCACAAACAAGGACATCAACGCCAACGCCAACTTGAAACAACCCTTCGTTTTCCAATTCGGCGAATACGACACCAATCTCAAGTCTATCCCGCTAAGCAAACTGGTCGCGGAACAAGGCAGCTTTGACGTCTTTGTCAAAGAGACCGCCGACTACCACGCCGACCGCCCCCCCACTTCCGTGGTCCTCTCTTTGAGCGCCACCAACGGGCTTATGAAGACGGATACTACCGGCAAATATTTTAGCAGCGGCAACCAATATTTCATAGAGGAAACGGGCATCCAGCGATACTACCAACAGCTGGACAAATACCTGGAACCCGCGCTCTCCGTATTTAGCCGTTACGATTTGCTGCTCGGCTCCGCCGGGGCCACGACGCCCTTAACCTATCACACATTTGAGCGCCGATACATCTACATCACTGGAGGCAAATATGTCGTGAAAATGACGCCGTGGCGATCCACGAAATACATGGCGATAAACAAGAACTACCGCGATTATGAGTTTTCGTCGCCTCTCAATGTTTGGACCCCGCAACCTGCGTATGATTCGGGCTATTCTAAAATGAAGTTTTTGGAGTTTAACATAGAGGCGGGGCAAATAGTATACGTTCCGCCTTTTTGGCACTATAGTTTGAAAATGACGGGGGAAGATGACCACGTAGCTCATATTTTTGATTACAGTTCGCCAATGAATATTTTTTCTAATATTTCCAATATAGGACATCATTTGTTCGAGAAATATGGTCCTTCAAAGATGGGGAAAAAAGAAGGGGGAGTAAAGATTGAGACGATATAATGGGCATTTATTTTACTGTTAAAACGTCCATTTCAACATTAAGAATTGGTTTAAATATTTGTCTAATATAATTATTAGACAAATGTGCAAAGAAAAAGGGTGTAAAATTAGCCCATTGTTTAACAACAAAGGCGAGACAAAAGCATTGTATTGTTCAGCACACAAAAAGGAAGGAATGGTAGATGTAAAACATGAAACTTGTCTTGAATGTAATGTTAGAGCAGCATTTAATAAAGAAGGTGAGACAAAAGGATTGTATTGTTTAACGCACAAAAAAGAAGGAATGATAGACGTAAAACATAAAACTTGTCTTGAGTGTAATGTTAGAGCAGGATTTAACAAGGAAGGTGAGACAAAAGCATTATATTGTTCAGGACACAAAAAGGAAGGAATGGTGAATGTGGTATGTAAAACTTGTATTCATCCAGATTGTAAAATTCAGCCAAGATATAACAAAGAAGGTGAGACAAAAGCGTTATATTGTTCAGCACACAAAAAGGAAGGAATGGTGAATGTTATTGGTAAAACTTGTATTCATCCAGATTGTAAAATTCAGCCAACATATAACAAAGAAGGTGAGACAAAGGGAATATATTGTTCAGCACACAAAAAGGAAGGAATGGTGGATGTAATAAATAAAACTTGTATTCATCCAGATTGTATAAAACAACCAACATATAATAACGAAGGTGAAACCAAAGCAATGTATTGTTTAACACATAAACAGGAAGGGATGGTGAATGTGAAAAGTAAAACTTGTATTTATCCAGATTGTAAAATTATACCAGTATTTAACAAAGAAGGGGAGACTAGAGGATTGTATTGTTCAGCGCATAAAAAGGAAGGCATGGTAAATGTTGTTAGTAAAACTTGTGTTCATCCAGATTGTATGGTTCTACCAGCATTTAATGTAGAAGGTGAAACAAAACCATTGTATTGTTCAATACATAAAAAGGAAGCAATGGTGAATGTGAAAAGCAAAACATGTCTTGAATGTAAGACAATACCAAATTATAATAACGAAGGTGAGACAATTGGATTGTATTGTTCAGCACACAAAAAGGAAGGGATGGTTGATGTGAAAAATAAAACATGTAAAAGTGAATGGTGTTCAACCCATGTTCAAGTTGAAAAATACGACGGATATTGTCTATTTTGTTATATAAACTTATTCCCTGACAAACCAGTGTCGCGTAATTACAAAACCAAAGAATACGCTGTGGTTGAATATGTGAAAACCAAGTTTCCCAACCATACATGGATAGCTGACAAAATAGTATCAGGTGGTTATTCAAAACGCCGTCCGGATTTATTATTAGATTTATCATACCAAATTATAATTGTAGAAGTTGATGAAAATCAGCATACGGAATATGATTGTAGTTGTCAAAACAAACGTATAATGGAATTATCACAAGATTTGGGGCACAGACCCATTGTATTTATCCGATTTAATCCAGACGATTATGAAAAAGAAGGAACAAATATAACTTCATGTTGGGGTCAAGACAAGAGAGGAATATGTATTATAAACAAAAATAAACAAGATGAATGGACACAACGATTAAAGGTGTTAGAAGAGCATATAAATTACTGGATAAACCCGGCAAATACAACAAACAAAACAATTGAAACTATCCAGTTGTTTTATGATATGTAAAATCGTTGTTTTACAAGTGTCTATATATATGAATATGTATAAGAGGTTGTGAGATTTTAGAGTGCCGCTTACCAGAAGCTGCCGCCCGCCAGGGCTGAATTAGCAGGAGCTGGCGAAAAATCGTTAAAATCGCTCATCGGCGCTCCTTGTCCCGAGGCTTTCAGCATATAGTCGTGTCCCTGGCCCGACGATCGGTTGGAAGTAGCCATCGCCGGAGCTGGCGGAAAAACTCCGTTTTGGACCCCCGAGTTATCCAACGTGTCCGCCTGGCTCATCGCGTGGTTATTCACCGGCCTCTTCGCGTCTTTTCGCACCGTCTCCTTACTGGGTCCATTCCACAACTCGTAGGCGCGGTCCACCAAAATATTCACCTTGATGCCCAACTTCGTCTGTAAGCTCAGAACAATCACCAAAAACGCGAGTATCACGGTCGTCAAGTTAAATGCCTCATATTTGTATCCACTGTATGTAGGGAAATAGGTGATAAGGCGGTGAATAAGGACCACGCCGATAAACATAATGACGATTTGAATGAAGACTTCTGCTAAAACTTCTAGCGACGACTTCTCCACATCGGCTTCCGGGATGAACTTCTGGATGGTTTTGTTGAGGGCGACCACGGGCAAAATACCCATCACGGCATATTGTACTACATTCAGAATCTCGGCCTTGCCTTCCTCGGAAGTACAGAAAATATGGTTCAAAAATGTGCTGTCATTCATAGAACGTGCTTCACTGATAATATTGTCCATATCTACTATATCATATAAAAACAAAATACACACAAACTTGTTTTGTGGATTTGAAGATGTGTAAACAGATACAGATATAAAGATATGAAAGTAGAAATAATATAACAATGAATAAGGAAGAGACCCCCTTATCCGAAGAGTACCAATACTTGAACATTATTCAGAAAATCATTGACACCGGGTCGTGGGAAATGGGGCGCAATGGGCGCGTGAAAAGCATTTTCGGCGAAATGATGCGATTCTCATTGGCCGACGGAAAAATCCCGATTTTAACCACCAAAAAGACCGCGTGGAAAACGTGTCTAAAAGAGTTGTTGTGGTTCGTTCGCGGAGATACCGACAACGCATTATTACAAGAACAGGGGGTCCATATTTGGGATGGCAATACCAGTCGCGAGTTCCTAGATTCGCGCGGTCTCCACCATTATAGAGAGGGGCTTATCGGGCCGGGATACGGGTTTCAATGGCGGCATTTTGGAGGGGACTACGACGCCGACACAAGTCCTATAAACAGAGGCGTGGACCAGCTCCAACAAATCATTGACGTACTTAGAGACCCCGCCCAGCGCACGAGTCGCCGTCTCATAATGACCGCGTGGAACCCGTCTCAGCTGGACCAGATGGCGCTGCCCCCTTGCCATATGATGTGCCAATTCAACGTCCACGACGGCAACAAGCTCTCGTGCGCAATGACCCAACGCAGTTGCGACGAATTGCTGGGCGTGCCGTTCAATATCGCGTCGTACAGTTTCCTCACGCATTTGTTGGCGCATCATTGTGGGTTAGAGGCGCACGAGTTTGTGTATTTCAAGGGAAATTGCCATTTGTATGAAGACCACATTGATGCGGCGAAGACGCAATTGGAGCGAACGCCGTTTGAGTTCCCGACACTACAGATGGGGGCGAAACGCGACAATATCAACGATTATGTGGTGGATGATTTCGTGTTGAGTAATTACCAGTGCCACGAGGCTATTAAGGCGAAGATGGTCGTATAAACCGATGAACATTTTATAACTTGTAAAAATGGCACACAAAGTGTGCCGTGTTATAAAATGGTTATCGGTCACGAACCTAGAACATTTTATAACTTGTAAAAATGGCACACAAAGTGTGCCGACCACAGTTCCCATTTTACACGTTTCTCATTCAAAATGAGAAAAGTGCTTCAATTGTGTAAACAATATAGAAATATTTTACATTTATATAAAATATGGTAAACTGTGTATCTTGTAAAACCGATATTCTTTTAGAAGATGCCATGCTTTTACACTGGTGTGTGATAAAAGACACTGTCGCAAGTTCAAGTGAAGCAGAAGAAACAGTCGCAAGCTCATACCAACCGTTATTGTGTAAAAATTGCACTTATACATGTGACAGATGTAAAGTCGGCGGATGTTCTAAATGTGTACAGACAGAGTGTTGTGATTGTTCTATTGAATTATGTCGGGCCTGTAGCAACATTGATGATATTATGTGCGATTGTTTTGGAAAATGTAATACTTGCGGAACAGATGTTAGTCGTGGTTCAGGATGGCCTTGCGGTGAATGTGGAATATGGAATTGTTCGGATTGTAAGAAAAGCGACAAAAATCCGTGTAAAGAATGTGGTCCTGCTCCACCTGAATTGGAAAAAGAAAAAGTAGAAGAAAAAACAACATTCAATTGTGAATCTTGTAAAACCGTCCATTCTTTAGAAAAGTCGATTCGTTGTGAATTGTGTAACATAAATGACACAAGCGATGATGACTCAAGCTCAACAGTCGCAAGCTCAACAGTCGCTTGCTTAGAAGAAGCAAGCTCAACAGTCGCAAGCTTAGAAGAAGCAAGCTTAGATAGTTGGGATGGGAAAATAAAACATCTATTCTGTAAAAAATGTACTCTTAAATGCGATGCTTGTGAAATTAGAGGATGTAAAGAATGTGTTGAATTCGTATGTTGTGATTGTGGTTACAATATGTGTTATGAATGTATAAATAATGAGGTCGATTGCGGTTGTTATGGACATTGTTATAGTTGCAGAACAGATGTAAATCGGGGGTCAGACGGATGGCCTTGCGGTGAATGTGAAAAATGGTATTGTCGCGGTTGTAGGCAAGGCGACAATCCTTGTAAGGAATGTGGACCAGAACCAACGTCTGAATCCGATGAAGAAAATTAAACCTTCAAATGAGCGGTATAAAAAGATTCCATTATTGAGCACATCTCAATAATGAAAATAACTAAGGATTTGGTCGCTGACGCTTAAGCTTCATCATCTTCGGACAATTCCAACACAAGGTTGTCCCCGCGTTTCATATCAAACTTCATCGGACCATTGTCCCCCACATCGGACAATAACTGGATGCGCTCTTCAAACATCTTCTTGTTCACCTCCATGGTGAAAGACTGGAGCTTGACAATCATATCCTTCAACTCGGCGACCTCGGTCGCCAACAACTCAAACTTGGTGTTGATTTCTTCAACAAGGGCATCATCCATCTCTGCTGAAGGTGCTGGCGCTGAAGGCTGAGGCACAGAAGGCAGAGGCACAGAAGGCTTCGGCACTGAAGCCTTCGTCTCTTTCATAAAGGTTTCCAGATTCACAAGCCTCTTATCCACCAGCGCAATGACTTGGGGAAGAGTGAGGCCCGCCCCAGCGGGGGGTTGTTGTTGTACCATCGGTTCAGGTGCTCCGGGCATAGATGACCCTCCTGCTCTGCGTTTTCGTGCGGCGGCGTTTGCTTGACTCATAATTTGCTTATTATATTTTCTAGATTGATGATTTTCGCCCATTTTTTACGCACTGCGAATATTCGGAAAACTTACATAAATACAAAACAATAGGAATCCTATAGAATGTGCGGAATCTTCGGTATTTTGACGGTGTCGGCCGACAACATATACCAACAAATCATCGCGGGGCTCACCCAATTACAGAATCGCGGCTACGATTCATCCGGGTTGGGCGTCATAGAGAGAGGAAGCGGCGCCATCACCATACACAAATACGCATCTACGAATGCTGTGGATTCAACCTATACGAATGCTGTGGATTCAATAGAACAATTGCGCGCGAAAACGACGCACCTAACGAGTCCCCGCGGAGGCACGGGCATCGGCCACAACCGCTGGGCGACCCACGGAATGAAAACCGACAAAAATGCGCACCCCCACGTTTCGCAAAACGGCCAGTTTGCCATCGTCCACAATGGCATCATTGAGAACTACGCCGAATTGCGCGACGAGCTCATTGGGCACGGGTTCGCTTTCCAATCCCAAACCGACAGCGAAATCATCGTCAATCTGGTGGAATATTACTCGCGCGGGTCTACCACCTACGAATCGCTAAACTCCGCCATCCAACGACTGAGAGGCACTTACGGAATCATCTTGGTGGATGTGAAAACCCCCGACCAGCTCTTTTGCGTGCGAAATGGGTCGCCTCTATTGATAGGCAAGACCGACACCACAATTCTCGTTACATCCGAACAAAGCGGATTCTGTAATCAAGTCGGCAAATACATTACGCTAAATAACGACGATATCTGTGTCCTCTCATCCCAGAATGCCGTTCTCTCCATCAAAACCACGAACACTTATTTGCGGAAAAAGGTGAGCGACACGGTGCGAACCACGGTGCCGGACCCGTACCCCCACTGGACGATTCGCGAAATCAACGAACAACCCGCCGTAGTCAATTCCGCGATTAACAATGGAGGGCGTATCAAAAACGACACCGAAGTGAAGCTGGGCGGACTGGAATGCCACGCAGAGGAGTTGAAACGGGCGAATCACGTGGTTCTGCTGGGGTGCGGGACGTCGTATTTCGCCTGCCTCTATGGCATGCACTTCTTCAAATGGTTGTGTGGATTTAGCACAGTTCAGGCATTTGACGGCGCGGAACTGACGGAGCACGATATCCCCCGCGACGGCGTCACCGTATTCATCCTCGTGTCCCAGTCAGGCGAAACCAAGGATTTACATCGGTGTATCGAAATCGCGAAATCTGCGAATATCACGACAATCGGCGTCATCAATGTGGTGGATTCACTCATTGCGCGAGAGGTGGATTGCGGCGTCTATTGTAATACGGGGGTGGAGGTCGGCGTCGCTTCCACGAAAGCCTTTAGCAGTCAGGTCGTGTGCCTCTCTCTTATTGCCACGTGGTTTTCGCAAATTGCGGGCATCAACGAGTCACGTCGAGCAAAGGTCATCAGTGACCTGAAAAACCTGTCCAATGATTTCTCGTGTGTTTTGGAAATGGTGGATGCGCAAATCAAAGGCATTATTAACGCCGATTTGAAGACGACACATAACCTTTTCTTGATAGGGAAAGGGACCGATGAAATCGTGGCGCGAGAGGGGTCGCTCAAAATCAAAGAGGTTGCGTATATCCACGCGGAGGGTTATTCCTCCAGTTCTTTGAAACACGGGCCATTCGCGCTTTTAGACAAACATTTTCCGGTGATTATTTTCAATATGGATGCGCGATATTCGGCGAAAACGATGAATTGCGTGGAAGAAGTGTTGTCGCGTGATTCACCTGTGTATTTGATTACGAATAACAAAGGGGCCATTGCGGATGGGCGATATACGCACATTTATGTACCCAATGTGGGGACTTATTCGTCGCTTTTAGGAATGATACCTATCCAGTTGTTGGCGTACTATTTGTCGGTGGACCGCGGAATCAATCCAGACAAACCGAAGAACTTGGCGAAGGTGGTGACCGTTGAATGAATGATTTATCATTCCACCGATAACGAAGTTCACCAATAACTTGTCTTCGCCTCGCGGCTTATCCACCGATGAATGATTTACACCATTGAACATTTAAAACGGCACGTTTTAAATCATTAATGGCGCGGTATCGGTAACGATTTGAAACAAAGCACACCGTAGGTGTGCGGTTTTAAATCTTCACCTGTATATTATCGCCTCTCAAATAACGAATATTCTCTCTCGTAAAACGACATAGAAACAAATATAAAAATATAGAATAATGAGTGGCGAACCCAACATCTTGAACCGCATAAATGCCGTCAAAAAAGAATATTACGATGAAAAACCCAAAAACTTGCTCTTCAAAAAGCAACAGAAGTTTGATTGCGCCGATTCAGTCACAAAAAACATTGACATCAACGCCATTCTGCCATTTATTTTCAAGGTAGAGGGCGACACCATCTTCTTCAATTACAGCATATTCAAAGTGATTGCCTCTCCTTCGGTCTATCTAATAATGGCGAATTACTTGTTCTCCATCACCGAACAAATTATTGGCGCGCATTCAGCTTACAATCTCAACGTGGATTTGACCGGCCTCACAATGTCGGCGATTGAGCGATACCGCGAGTTTGTGGTCATAGTATCGGGCGAAGGAATGCGGAATGGAAAAGGCCTTCTAAAACATCTAAACCTGATTCACGTACACAATCCTCCGTCGTTTGTGGAATATTTGTGTAGTATTGTGATTCCCATCGTGGACCCTGCCATAAAAGACCGTTTTGTGATTTATTTCAAGAATGGCAACGTGGTTAAATATGAGGGCAAGTGAATAAGACCCCCCACTAACGTTTTGAAGTGAATAAGACCGGCAAATAAGCGATAGATATACCAAACAAAAGAATAGACCAAAGAAACCATATAAACGGTTGCCGCCAGTTTTCCCTAAATGAACGTAGTCATCAAAAACCGCGAAAATGCGCGCGTCTTTTCATCCATGTTCCAGAATATTCGCCTCTTCTGCGAACACATCAACCTGATGTTTAGCGCCGACCGCCTTTATGCCCAGGGAATGGACTCCTCTCACATATCCATATTTGAACTCAGTATTCCCAAGACCTGGTTTGATACCTACGAATATACGAGTGAACAATCGTCCATCGTGGTCGGCGTGAATGTGGCGCTCTTTTTCAAAATCCTAAATACCCGCGAAGACACCCACGAAATCCACGTGAAATATGTAGAGGAAACTGGCGACCGACTGGTCGTGAATCTGCTGAACCCCACCGAGTCCAAGACCGTGTTTGACAAATATTTTGAGATTCCACTGATTGATTTGGAGAGCGAGCTGATGGCGATTCCCGAGATTGATTACCAGGCCGAACTTTCGCTGGCGTCGTCCAATTTCGCCAACTTGATTGGCCAATTGAAACAATTCGGTGCGGACTTGAAAATCAATTGTAGCGAAGAAGAAATCCGCCTTACATCCAGTAGCAATGAATCGGGCAATATGAGCGTGGTGGTGCCGATAGACGACTTGTTGCTGTTTGCGATTAATGAGGGGGATAAGCTAAACCTCTCTTTTTCGCTCGCGCATTTCCACAATATTTGCGCGTTTCACAAAGTGAGTGGGACTATCAATTTGAAAATCAGCGACAATTACCCGTTGAAGGCGACCTATGTGCTCGAATTGCCGAAATACGAAGACGACGAAATTGCGAAGATGGCGCATATTGTTGTGTTTTTGGCCCCGCGAGTATCTGACGAATAAACCAACGAATCACAGTAAATGATATAAAACAATTTGCGTTATATCATTCAACCCACCCCCGAATGTCTAACCAATTTGTCCAAGAATCCAATCAAAATATGTTGTGGAAAATCGTAAGTAGCACGCCGCAACTGACGGATTTTTTCAAAATGCTGCCGCCGGGTAGCAAAGAGGATTGGTTTAAGGGAATCATCCACCAAATATATGGCGAGACGTATGGTCGGAATGTCCCGTTGCGGGATATCAACAAACGGGCGCTGGACGCAATGACGGAGTCAATCAAGGCACTAAAACGCAGACAACAAGGGCAACAGCGACAAGAGCAACAGCAACAGCAACAACAACCTTTACAGCAAGAACCTTATCCACCACAACAGCCATATCAACATCAGACACAAGGTCAATTACCGCAACCAAGTATCCAATCCTCGGCCGCATTTCGCGATTCACGCGAATCCCAAATGATGGACCAATTCAATCGTCGCCAAGCGGAATATGAATCCATGACGAAGAAACCCGCACCCACACCCGTTTTCAACGAATCCATCAAAGACGAAGCCATTCAAGATTTGTCCAAGGCGGTCAGTGAATATATGAGTTTGAGAGACGCGGATATGACGTCAGTCCACCCTATGACGCCAGTCGACACGTTAGTTAAACCTATGACGCCAGTCGACACGTTAGTTAAACCTATGACACCAGTCGACACGTCAGTTAAACATACGACAACCCGCATCCAAATCTCCGACCCCATCTCCATTTCGTTGGAGGAACACGAACCAACAACCCATAAGAAACAGGTCCAGTGGGGAGAGAATATAGAGCACGTATTTGATAAAACACAGTCTATTTATGAGAGCGCCCTGATAAAAAAAATCCAAGCGCTTGAAGATAGTATGGACTCGCTGACTCATACGGTGGAGTCGTTGACTCATACGGTGGAGTCGTTGACTCATACGGTGGAGTCGTTGACTCATAATATGGAGTTGATGATTCAAAAGTTTGATGCGATGATAAATCCACAAATCACGAAGTCTATCGATGAATAAATCTACCAATGATTTACGTAAGTAAATCCACCAATGATTTACGTAAGTAAATCAGCCAAATAATATAAAACCAACCCCCCATATTTGATATGTCTTCGTTCGCAACTCTCGTGGAAAATACGCTCTATATAAACCTCGCCCATCGCGAAGACCGCAAAAACCAAGTAATTGCCGAGTTGGGAAAACTGGGTATCCAAGGAACACGATTCAATGCCGTCAAAACCGCCAACGGCGCCATCGGTTGTACCATTAGTCATCTCAAATGCCTGGAACAAGCCGCCGCCGCAAATTGGCCCTACGTATTTGTGTGCGAAGACGACATCTTGTTTTTGAACCCCGAACTCGTGAAAACCAATGTAGACCAATTTTGCGCCGCCGCCGGTGATAATTGGGATGTGCTCATTTTAGGCGGGAATGCCGTGCCGCCTTACCAATCCGTCGGCAATTTCGCCGTGCGTGTGGTGAATTGCCAGACCACGACTGGATACATTGTTCGCCGCCCCTTTTACCAACTGCTGATAAAAAATATTCGCGAAGGTCTCAACCAATTTATGCGCAACCCGGAGAACAAGCGCGAGTTTGCCATAGACATTTACTGGAAACGATTACAAGCAGCGCATCGGTGGTATATGATTGTGCCGCCGACCGTGGTGCAGCGCGAGGGATTTAGTGATGTGGAGAGCCGCGATACCAATTATGCGGCGTTAATGCTGGATATGAGGAAGGAGTGGTTGTTCAAACAACAACAACCGCAACCACAATATAATGGCTTGATGTTTTCCAGTAAATAACGAAATATATACAAGATGTATATATGTCATTCGCAATTTTTCAAACAACCGCTACTGAAAAAACTGGGCAAAATGTGCCAACTGGATTGAACAATGGAACCCTGAGTTCGCTGAAAGCGATGCCCCAAAAAGATTTGTCCAGTGATGGAGCAAGTAGTTTTGCGATGGCGCGACGCCAATATACCGAGGTTTATCCGGTGATTGACCAGAGCGTGAATAAACAAAAGAAGTTCATTGGAGGCAATCGGGATGCGTCGTCGGTGGTGGCGCGCAGACGTGCGGCTGAAGTGGGCGTGGGTTCACTGAACGCGAACAAGGCCCCGACGTCCATGATGGGGGTGCGCGATATCAATGATACTGCGAGTGCTTTGCGCCGTGCTAGGGCGGGAGGGGCATATGTCCCGCCGAAAAAAACGAACCATTATCATAATACGTTGGACCCGAGGGCGTTTATGTTTCAATAAAGGAAACCGCGGTTAAGGGACACCTACGGTTTCCCTTATGAACCCTTCCCTTAGGGGAAACCGACGGTTTCCCCTATAACCCCATCCCTAAGTAGGGGTGAAATTGTACTGTTAATTATTATACTTTCCCTAAGGGTCGTAGATTTCCCTATTGAGGGAAGGGGTCATAGGGGAAACCGTAGGTGTCCCCTAGTAAATGACAAACACTTTTGACGCCGGTGTCTCCACATTAAACGCCAAATACAAAACACTTGAAGTCATAAGTACAATAATTGAAAACAATATCATAACTATAGTCACAGTAATTACCATGAGCGCCAAGCACCAAATCACCATCGCAAAATATCTTATCGCGCTGTCAATCCACATTTGATTCAATATGACATCCGCCATATTGAATAATCTAACAATCATCCATTGAAACAACACACTCATTTCAATTATTTTTACCGCCATCCAACCAATCATATGTGTTCCAATCGTATATAGAGTGTCCATTTTCAAATTGGATTCAATAATGAGAGTCGCCTTGTTTTCAATTTTACACCGCTTTTCTAGTTTTTCTTCCTCCTTGAACCACTTTGCTGCGGGTTGACCCTTTCTTTTTCTTAGAAGCCTTTCGCGAATTGTTACATTTATACGGCTCCAATATTTCTTTTATAAACTGTTTTATAACTTTATTGGGTACAATATAAACTCCATTCTTACTTCCGCCACCACTTCTCTCCGAATGCGTCTCATAACATTTCAGTATATCTATGCTAACATATCCATTCAAGTTATGCCAAGTATTCCAAAAATTATCACTGACGCTACCAGTATAGACATGTGATTCTGATATATGCGGGTCAATCGTAACTAATTCCATGGTTCTAGTTTTCGCAACTAACACATAATGTCCACTTGACATTGGTGGAATATTATTAGGATATCGCTCTATATATTCCGGGTTATAAAGCAGAGCCGGGTTTGGTTCTAAGTTGTCCGGTCTCAAATGTGGGTCAATATGACGCCCGAATCTCACTATTAAATATGAATCCGGCAACAATATAGAATTAAAGTAGTCAAACCGTTCTTTTAATTGTTCTCGTGTCGTAATCTGCGTTGATTGAGAACCAACCATTATGTTCATTCCTTTTTCATGAAAAATATTATTGAACTTATCCACAACCGCGCTAATAGGTAATCCATTCACGGGGTCTATTTGTAACAATTCTTGTTCGGCGTCGTATCTTGACATGATTCCTGTAAAAGCCAACACATTAAAACCACACCCAATGAAACGATTGTCATTCAATGCCCCTAGCCATCTAAGTGCTCTATCTTCCGTTTGTGTATTTATAAAAATCATTGGATTAATAGGGGTTTCAACCCCATCTATTTCTGTGCTATTTAATCCGAAAACATCCTGTATATTAATAATATTTGCTAGTTCATACGATTCTTCTGCCATCTATACAATATACCGGTATAAAAGGTTATAAAGCAACAATCTTCACCTTGCCATTTTCCACAACCACCTTCTTCCCCGCCGGTTTCAACGTTTCTCGGTCATAAAGCTCACCCGTTTCATTATTATACAAATATGATACACCCGCAACCGCTGCCTCTACCAACTTCTTCTTTTTCGTCTTGAAGTTCAGGTCGGTTTTCTGCGACGAATCCCCCGTCAAGTCGGGAATCGACGAAAACTCATTGGACCGCACCACTTGCGCACCATAGCACACCAGGTTCTCCGTGTTCTTGTAAAGCGAGCAATCCACCGCCGTCTCCTTCACCGCCATCAAAATCTGGCGATTGACCGACTCCTTCACATTGGAAATCTCATACAAATATTCGTCCGTTGAAATCGGAGTCTCATTGTCAAGTCGACTCAAATCCTGCGTCATCAGCAACAAATTGTCGCGGCTATTCTTTTGCGCCTCGGACATCACCGACAAATACATAAACACGTGGATGGTTCGCAGTTCTTCGGGCAGATTCTTGTGACTACAAATACGGCGTGCGCGGCCGATGACTTGTTCCAACCGCGTGGCGTGCCAATAAGGCTCCGTAATATGTACGAACCGCGTATTCTCCAAATTGATACCTTCGGCACCCGACGCGGTAATCATAAACACTTTCACAATTTCACCTAAATAATTATTCGGCGAAATCAGTTCCAGGCGCTCGCGCAGAGAGGGCGAGATTTGGTCCCAATTGCTGTTGTAAATGTGGCGCAGAATCTCCTTCTCTTCCGGCGTCTCTGTTCCCGTATAGAGAACAAACCTCTGTTTCCCCGGCTCCAAATTGCCGATATCCCATTCGCCCGCCGCGGTTTTCACCATTTTGAGTTCCTGGAACCCGTGGTATTCCAAGATGACTTTCAAAATGCCGATTCCTTCCAATGTGCGAAACTGACTATAGAGGAGATGGAGGCCAACATTTTCGGGGTCCTCTATGTTTTCCAATATATTTAGGAACTTGGGGCTGTATTTGGCGAGACCTTCTTTGCTCAACACGGCGTCGCCGTTCTCCATAAGCTTGGCCAGTGCCTCTGTCGCTTTTGCTGAGTCGGCGGTCTCTTCCGCCGCGGCGACGTGGTTTTCAAAATCGGCTTCTTTTTTACCCATTATAGCGTCCAATTTAGTAAACATCGCCGCAATGTCTACCTCTTTCAACATACCTGGGCGCTCCACCATCTCGGGGAAAACGAAATTACACAGCTCGCGCGAGAAAATACGATACGAAGACGACACCTGAAATGTGTCTTCTCCCACCAGGTTTTTCCCCAGTTTTTTACTTTTCTTTTTCTTGTCGCGCTCCCTCTCTCTCGCACGCACTTCGGAGTATTTCATCAATTGGTAGTCGCTCATTTCTACGCGGATTTCCTGGAAATCGGTGGCCTTCTCATATTTCGGCAAGAGTTGTTCTTGCGCACTGCGGAAATAGGAGGTGAGACCCAAGATGCGGCGTTTCAGCAAATCGGCGTTGTTCAAGTTGCCCGTTTCGGGGTCCACAAACATCTTGAGAAACGTCTCTGTGTCATCGGGCAGCGACTTGTGGTTTATCACGGAAATGCCCTTGCGCGAGACTTCCAGGCCGGCGCGGCCGAGAACCTCGATGACCCGTTTCTCAAACTCCGTATCACTCACGTTTCCTGCGGGGTCCAGTTGTACGCCGCCGTAGGCCGTCATCTCGTCGTCGCCCTCCTTGGCCGTGCGTTTTTGTACATTGACGAACCCATATGGGTTACGAGTAATTGTGAGCTCACTGCCCGAATATTCCAAATAATCGTATGTGGTTATCCTCTCTTTGCGGAAGAGGCGCATAATGGATTCCTTGTCCGTTTTGGAATCCGTCTTTACCGTGATGGGAAACTTCCACGTCTTGATGTATCCGTGGAGCATATTGAACATAATGCCGATTTCGTTGGGATAGTTGATGATGGGGGTTCCCGACAAAAACACGACCTTGGCATTCGTGGCGCTCATCAAGTATTCATAGAGGCGATACGAAATGGAATCGGGGTCCTTCAACTTGTTCATAATACGACTGATGAAATTGTGCGCCTCATCCACGATGACCACCTTGTTGTCAAATGGATTTACAGTGTATTCCTCGGTAATGCGTTTCATAATATTCACATTCATACCGTTGTAATTGATGTCCTGGTATTTCGCGCGAATCATCTGGTCCAGTTGTTGGTCAATCTCGGCCTGTTCGGCGCTGGACAAGGTGTCAAAGTTGGACTCCAATTTGGTATTCATCAACCACACGCCTTTGCGCTGGATGACGTCGGGGTCCAACGCGAGGGCGCGCCCGATAATGTCGGCTTCGGACTGCGTCTTTGCCAGCTGTTTCACCCAGTGTTGTTTCCGGCGGTAAATGTCGTCTCCGCATTTCTTGAGTTCGCTGAAGAAGTTGACCTTGAGAG
>Ga0315907_10003807_pt1 | contig 17402 bp, 28 predicted proteins | sample LakEriMetagenome_3_FD_203525 | JGI IMG/M metagenome (GOLD analysis project Ga0315907, IMG submission 203525) | Freshwater fungal communities from buoy surface, Lake Erie, Ohio, United States - Buoy 12 MA123 | ecosystem: Environmental > Aquatic > Freshwater > Lake > Lake biofilm | place: USA... | reverse complement strand
ATGCGGTCTATTTAGGTGGAACAGCAGTAACAACTACCACCGGCTTTGGATTACAAAAGTTGGAAATGATCCAATTCGATCTAGCGCCATTGGAACAGCTATACGCAGTTTCGGGCAAGACCGGTCACACCATCAACTGGCTAAGGCAGACGATCTAATGCCTTATTACATAACCGATAGTCACCCAGATTGCTCGGCTTGGGCAACGATCAAAGAAGATGGCGAACTGCTAGCTTGCCACGCGACTAAGCAAGATGCGATTGACCAGATGATCGCAGTATCTATTGCTGAGGGCATTGAGCCGGGTGGTGAAAGAGCCAAACCCGGTGACTTGCGTGTAGGCGATTATGTTTCTTGGAACTCGTCAGGCGGCCGCGCTAGAGGCGAAATTCAAGAGATCGTAACTGACGGCACAATAGATGTTCCCGGAACTTCTGTTTCCGTAACCGGAACTCCTGACGATCCTGCCGCACTAATTCAGATTTACCGACCGGTAGATGGTGGCGGTTGGGAAGATACAGATGTATTAGTAGCTCATAAGTTTTCAACGCTAACTAGGATTGACGAATTACCCGAACCGATGGACGAACCGGATGACGAAGATGATGACGATTTTGAAGAAACTCGTCAAGTAGATCTATCGCCACCGGCGTATATGCGAGCCGCCGCTAGACAAGGCTTGCGCTATTACGAGGAAGGACTAGGTGGAGATGGGTTGGTTCCGCGCACTATTCGCGAGGCTAGAGCTATGGCCAGCGGTTCTGTTACTGCTGATAAGTGGGTTAGGCTTCGCGCTTGGATCGCTCGTCATTTGGTTGATCTTGACAGTCCCGATGCCGATCCTAATTCAGACAATTATCCTAGCGCTGGTGTCGTAGCACATTTGCTTTGGGGAAGTGGGCCAAGTAAGAGAGCCGCGCAACGCGCACTCGATTACGCAGACGGAGTTGTTACTAGACTAGAAGAACAAAATCGCGCACTAACTAGCGCGAAAGGAGAGAGTATGTCCAAGATAGAGATCCGCACCACACCGGGATCTTTTGAAATCCGCGAGGACGGAAGCGGTATGACCTTTGAGGGATACGCCGCTGTATTCAATTCGGATTCTGAACCTTTGCCCTTTATTGAGCGTATTGCGCCCGGTGCCTTTACGCGATCGCTAAAGCGCGGCCGTAACGACATAAAGCTACTTTGGAACCACGAAACCGGTGAGGTTCTGGGATCTACTCGCGCCGGCACTTTGACTTTGGAAGAAGATAACTATGGCCTACGCGTTAGAGCGCAGTTACCAGATACAACTACTGGCCGCGATGCTTCCGTATTGCTAAAGCGTGGTGACATTGATTCAATGTCTTTCGGCTTCTCAGTTCCGGACGGCGGCGATGAGTGGAGTTCCGATGGCCGTATCCGAACACTAAAGTCCGTAAGGCTTCACGAAGTAAGTATCGTGGCGTTTCCTGCGTATTCTGCTACCGCCGGCACAACTTCTGTTCGTGGCCTAGATAAGGTTGCGGCTCGTGCGGCAGTAGATAGTGATCAGTTGGCCGATGCTGTTTTGAAACTAGAAAGCGGCTCGGAACTATCAACTGACGATGCGCAACTGCTCAGAAAAGTAATTGACGAACTAGCACCAACCCAAACTCTAAAGCCAGAAGCACCGGCTACCGATGGAGATGTTGAGATGCTAGAACTAATGAAAGCAAAGCTCAAACTGATTGGTGAAAACAATGGCAACTAAAGAACAAATCAAAGCAACTATTCTCGCCGTAGCTGGCAACCCCGAAACTGGGTTCGTGGTTGAGCTAGCGGATGAGTGGGCAACTGCGATCGCAAAGCTAGACGAAAAGTCTTCTAACGAGGGCAAGGCCGATTCGACCAACGAGCCGCGATCCGCTAATGAAACGCGAGTAACCAAAGCTAGCGAACTCCGCTAAAAGACAACAGCTCGCGACCCGGCCGGATCTTATTCCTTTCTACCGGCCGGGTTTAGCCTTTCTAGGCTCGTCAATTCGGGGATCTTGGGGAAAATAACGATTTGATAACTTCCGCCTAAAAGTAGTCTAAATTAGGTGAAAAGGCTAAAAACCGGTATAATAGATCCTAAGGAAGAAAGGCAAAAAATGACAAAAACCGAGGCAATCCTAAAGGCTAAGGATCTAACCGCTCAAGGACGCGAGATCCGAGTCGCTTATCAAGTAATTACCCACGCTAACAGAAACGGCGCTCAAAAAGTTTCATTCACTTATCGCCTAGTAGAGAACGGCAAAATTATCGCATAAGCGATAATCAGAAAGGACCAAAAGATGAACTACCAAATAACTATTCAAAACGAAGATGGATCACTAACAACCTTTGGCGGATACGCTAGCAATCAGGCAGACGCGCTGGCCAATGTATCTTATTTTCACGGAACTCAAAAGATCGTGAAGATTGAGTTTGAGCAAAAGGCCGGTAACTAATGACCGCGATCAAAACCCTACAAGCCGAACTAAAAGAAGCACGCGAATTAGTCAAGCTATACACAAAGCTAGGAGAAACTTATATGGCCACCGGCAATCGCGATCTAGCATACGCTAAGCGCCGCGAAGCAATCGCACAACTAGGCCGCGCAAGGTCAATCGAAATAGCACTAAAGCAGAAAGGGCAGGAAGTCTAATGAAGAAAGTAAAAATCTCCGCCACGATAGCCAATGAAATCTACCTACGCGAACTATGGTCACGCGACATAGATGAAGCTGAGGGTATGGCTATTTACCGGAAAATAAGTGAGGCAAAATCCACGCGCAAAGACGGCGCGGTAATTATCGAAGCAACCGAAGCTGAGATCCGGGAACTCTATCAGGAAGCCGATAGTTGGTCAGGCAATTTCGATGAGTTTATGATGAGCCGAGGCGAATGGATGGCTTGGCGATCCCTAAAGAAGCAATGCCGAGCGCTACTTACCTAGGCCGAAAGAAAGGACAAGGATAATGGACGGAAAAGTAGTCGAGCTACACGAAGTAATCGAAAACGCGCCGGAGTGGGCGCAACCCATAGCGGAACTGGTGGATTGGTCGTTGAATTATGACCATAAAACCGGAACGCCGTATTGGGCATTTCTAGACATAATCGGATACAGCGATGAGGAATACGGCGAGAAACTAAACCCTGAGCAATTTTGCTTAGATTACGCTAGCGCCGATGCCTTTGCGGATTCCCTAAAACTTTGGGCGATCCGGCCGGACGATGTTTATGACTTCATAACCAAGGTTCAAAATGCGGACTAAAAACTTAGGCGGCCTTTCTTCCCCCAAATAAACCGCCGACCCGAAGCGGAAGCCACCGGATTGTCTCCCCGGTGGCTTTCGTGCTTTCACCATCAGTTACTCTGCTAAACTAAAACACAGCCGAAAGTGAGTTAGCTCTGTCGGTGTTCGCTTGCGTCAGCGCGGCGGCAAATCCCAAATAATCACTAAGGAGAAAACCTATGTCTTTTGTAAAGGCACAGCAGGAACTCCGCGCAAACCTAACATCGCAGATCCGCGAGGTCATTGACCTAGCTGAGGGCGAAAAGCGCGGACTTCGTGCGGATGAAGTTGAGAAAATTCAACGCATTGAAGCTGACATTACTGCCGCTGATGAGGCGATCGCAGTAGCACAGCGTAACGAGGAGCGCTCACGCGCTCTAGCTGAGGCAAGCGCAACCGCTACCCCAGCACCACAGCAGGTTCGCTCTGACTCGGAGATCCTACGCGCAATCGCCACCGGTGAAATGCGTAGTGCTACTTTCGAGAAGAGAACACTTGTATCAACCGACAACACAGTTCCAAAGTCTTTCTATGACCAGGTGTTCTCTGTTGCTCGCCTAGTTGGACCAATGCTAGACACTTCGGAAATCATCAACACAACTTCCGGTGAGTCACTAACCATCCCAACTCTTACTGCTTACAGCACCGCAACCATCAAGGGTCAGGGTTCAGCGATCGCTGAGTCTGAGCCTACTTTCAGCTCAATCACTCTAGGTGCTTACAAGTATTCATTCCTAGTTCAGGTTGCTAACGAACTGATCGCAGATGCCGGCTTCGACATCTCCGCTCTAATCGCTGAGCAAGCTGGTAACGGATTGGGTTACGCTGTAAACACCGGTCTAACTCTAGGAACTGGAACAGTTGAGCCAACCGGTCTAGTAACTGCCGCTGGTTCTGCTCTAGTTGGTGGCACCGGAGTATCCGGCGCATTTACCGCTGACAACCTAATCGACCTCGCCTACTCTCTAGACGGCGCGGCTCGCAGACTACCGGGTGTTGGCTTTATGCTCAACGGATCCTCACTAGGAAAGATGCGCAAGCTCAAAGACACCGCTGGTAACTACCTATACCAAGTTGGCGTTGGACAGCCAGACACCTTTGCTGGTTTCCGCGTAGTAGAAAACCCTGCGATGGCAGACACCGCGACCAACGCGAAGTCTGTGATCTTCGGTCACCTACCAAGCTACAAGGTTCGTATGGCCGGCGGTCTCCAGATCGCTCAGTCTGCGGACTACGCTTTCAACACCGATGTAACTACCTTCCGCGTGCTAATGCGCGTAGATGGAAACCTGACCCACAGCGGTCACGTGAAGTTCTTCAAGGGTGCGGCTAGCTAATCCCTAAAGAATAAAACTCCCGGAGAGAGCTTGTGTGTGGGTAGCTCTCTCCGGGTTTCTTTTTTGCTATGCTGTGGCTATGCCCACAAATGACCCACGCAAAAATGAGAAACTATCCGGCGCTGTTACCTTTTGGTCTAATAGTCCCGGAGTGCCTACTGGCTACGGAGTTCAATCAAAGCTCGTAGTCGAACGCTTGAAGCGTCACGGATTAGAAGTAGCCGCGCTAAGTAACTATGGATTAGATGGCCGCTTTGAGGATCTAAATACCCCTTACGGAAAAGTGCCGCATTTCCCTCGCGGCTTCGATGGTTATAGCAACGATGTTGCGCCCGGTGATCACTTACATTGGGCCAGTCAGCATCCCGATCTAAAAGACCTAATGATTACCCTGTTTGATGTTTGGGTATTCAATTCACCTAAGTTTGCCGACATAAGGCAGATTGCTAGTTGGGTGCCGATTGACCACATAACACTTCCGCCACTAGTTGAAGCGTGGCTACAACGGCCGAATGTTCATCCGCTAACTATGGCACCGAACGGATCTAAATTGCTTACGCAAAAAGGTATTGACCACTCCTACATACCGCACGGCATAGACACTAAAGTTTTCAAGCCCCGAACTGAATTGCCTAACGGACAGAACATAGAAGAATACTTTGCTTCTAAAGATAAGTTTGTAGTCGGAATGGTCGCGGCGAATAAGGCAAGCGGTATGGTTCATAGAAAGTCTTATAGTGAGAACATTCTGGCTTTCTCTATTTTCAAACAAAAACACCCGGACGCAGTTTTGTATCTACATACTGAACCACTAGGGTTTGCTTCGGGTTGGAACTTGCTCGAACTTATCTCGGCCTGTGGATTATCTAAAGACGATGTAATGTTCCCGGATCCTCGCGATTACCGATACGGCGTGAGCGATGAAATGATGGCCTCACTTTATTCGGGTATGGATGTTTTGCTAGCGCCAAGTATGGGAGAGGGATTTGGTGTGCCAACTATGGAAGCGCAATCTTGCGGAACTAGAGTTATCGGATCTGGATGGGCGGCTAGTGAAGATCTGGTAGCTAGTGACGGTTGGTTAGTGGATGGGCAACCTCAATGGGATAGCGCTCAAAAGGCTTGGTGGCAGATCCCGAAAGTGCCGTCAATAGTAAATGCCTTAGAAATAGCGTATAACAATGGTAAAGGCAGAAGCGAAGTTGCTCGTGAGTTCGCTAAAGACTTCGATGTCGAGAAAGTTTGGTTTGAAGCGTGGATGCCGACACTCAAAAAACTTCTATCCCGGTAGTTGGGTTCGCGGTTCTTAGCCGGTTTGACTTAGCTCAACGGCTACTAAATTCACTTGATTATCCGATCGAACACCTAGTCATAGTCAATAACAGCGGCACTAAAAGTTGGTCACCTAGCAAGCCGGACTGCGTAGAAAATCTATGGCACATAGAAGTTCCCTATGGTCTAGGCGCTAACGGCGCTTGGAACCTAATTATCAAATCAACCCCATACGCCGATTACTGGGTTCTGCCGAACGATGACAGTTGGTTCGAGCCGGGTGCTTTAGCCAAAATAGCCTCTGAGAGGCGATTAGACGCCTTCAATTTCGTCAGGGTATCCCCGGCTTGGTCTTGCGTTATTCCGACCGCTACGGCCGTTTCTAAGGCCGGTTTATGGGATGAAATCTTTTACCCGATCTACTTTGACGATGACGATTATGAGCGCCGGCTAAAACACTTCAAAGTGCCGTTTCACACGATAGATGCGGTAGTCCATCACGATAACAGCTCAACCCTAAACAGCGGCTATCAAGATCGCAACGCCGCCACTTTTCAGCGAAACCAGCAAGTCCATTACGCTAAGACCATAAGCAACGACAATACAGTATGGGGCTGGCGGCTAGATAGGCGGAGAGAGAACCGATGGGATTGAGGATTTACACCGGCGGAACCTTTGATTTATTTCATCTGGGTCACGCTGAGTTTTTAAGACGCTGTTCCCAATTAGGCGAAGTAGTTGTATCGCTAAACACCGATGAGTTCATCGAAGCCTATAAAGGCAAGCCGCCGGTAATGAGTTATACCGAGCGACTTCACGTCTTAGCCGCGTGTCGGTATGTTGATAGGGTTATCCCGAACACCGGTGGCGCAGATAGTAAGCCGGCTATCAAATCCGTAATGCCAGATCTAGTAGTAATCGGAACAGACTGGTTACGCAAAGATTATCTAAAACAAATGAACTTTGATGTGGATTGGCTAGAGGCTAACGGCATTGGGCTTGCTTACATCCCTTATACCGCCGGCGTAAGTAGCACGGAAATCAAAAGAAGATTACGCGCTACAATAGACCTCTAAGGAGATCCCGATGGCAATTACTAATGGTTACGCAACTCTCGCGCAGGTCAAGGCCGCTATGCGCATTTCCGATAATGTTGATGACACTTTGATCGAAACTGCGATTGAGTCAGCTTCTCGCCAGATAGACGGACATTGTCAGCGCCGTTTCTATACGACAACCGCAACTAGGGTTTATACGCCTAACGACAGCTACATAACGGAGATTGACGATTTAGTCAGCCTAACTACGCTAAAGACTCAGAGCGACATTGACGGAACTTACGATACGACTTGGGCGGCTAGCGACTATCAACTAGAACCGCTCAACGGAATTGCTGGTGGGCTAAATGTTAGCTATACCCAGATCCGCGCTCGCGGCGATTATCTTTTCCCAACTTTTGGCGGCGAGGCAACTGTTGAAGTGACCGGAACTTTTGGTTGGGCAACTGTGCCTAGCGAAATCAAACAGGCCTGTATTATTTTGAGCCAACGCCAATACAAGCGTTATGACTCACCACTAGGCGTAGCCGGTGTTGGTGAGATTGGCGTGATTAGGGTTAGCCGTATTGACCCAGATGTTGCTTCGATCCTTGCGCCGTATCGCCGGATTAGGATGGCGTAATGGCAGAGTTAGCCGCGATTAGAGATGGTCTAGGTAATAACCTAGCTACTATTTCAGGATTGCGCGTGGCCGAAGAAGTTATAGACAATCCTCAACCACCGGTGGCGATGATCTCTCTCAGTAACATTGACTACCATACCGATATGAGGTTTGGCGCTAAATACAACTTCACAGTTCAGGTGATCGTTGGCCGAGCTAGCGAAAGACACGCGCAAAGAACCCTAGATCTTTATGTGAATCCGGTCGGCGCTTCAAGCGTCAAAGCTGGTGTAGAATCGAACAGAACCCTCGGCGGAGTAGTTAGCGATGTAGTTTGCGAATCTATGCCCAATGTGGGTGCTATAACAATAAATGACCAAACCTACTTGGCGGCAGAATTTCTGGTCGCTGTTTATGTATAAGGAGAAAAACATATGCCTAAGTTTGTAGCGACAGGAACAACTGTCCAATTCAACGGCACAGACATTAGCGGCGCTGTCGCTAGAGCTGAACTAGTTATCAACGCCGCCGAGGTTGATGTAACGGACTTCGGTAGCAACGGATGGACTGAGGTAATTGGCGGGCTAAAGTCCGGTTCAGTTTCCCTAGACTTCCACCACGACTACGGAACTGGCGGAGTTTCAAGAACTTTCCAGGATCTTGTAGGAACTATCGGAACTGTAACCCTAATCGCGGCTAACGGAACTGCGGCTAGCTCAGCGACCCCTAGATACACCGCAACTGTTCTAGTAAATAGCTTCACCCCAATCGCCGGCGCAGTTGGTGACCTAGCGACTTTCTCGGTTACTTTCCCAACTACTGGCGCAGTTACCTACGCAACCGCGTAAATCTGATACGATACTCGTATGAGAATAAACCTACACATAGACTATGACGGTGGTGTTGGCAAGGACATCATTGCCAACGCTGCCGACATGGTTGCTTTTGAAGAAAAATTTGGTGTTTCTATTGCTTCTTTGGGCAGCGATCCAAAAGTAAGCTACCTCTACTTTCTAGCTTGGCACTCAGAGAAAAGAACCGGTGCAACTACCGATCCTTTCGAGAAGTGGCTAGAAAAGATTGAGGGTGTTGGCGCTGGTGATGCCGACCCAAAATCAAAGGGTTAGGCGATAGTTCAGCGCACTGGTACATAGCCAGTATCGCCGTAGAAACCGGTATCAGCCCTCGCGAACTACTTGCGCTAGATGATCGTATGCTTTGGACGATCTACCGATACCTAGTTGCTAGGGCTTTGCCGCCAAAAAACTAATTTTTGCGCCACGCTACAATAGTTTTATGGAACAGCAACTAGATACGAAAATTGAGATTATCGGCCTACAAGCAGTAGTTCGCGAACTCAATAAATTCGATAAGTCGCTAATCCCTAGATTGCGTAATCGTATGCGCTCTGCCACCGAAGAAGATCGCGCTAAGGTCGTTCGGGTTATTCAGGAAACCACGCCATTACTTCAACAAGCTAGAAATACAGGCTTCTTTCACTTTGGTCGTTCAGCTTGGAACGAAGCAACTGTGGACATTGACCGGATCTCCGGTGGTAAGAACCTGCTAATCGCTATTAAGGCAACTGGCCGTAACAAGAAGTTTGGTTTTGATTATGCCGAATTAGCCGGTATCAACGCGCCTAGAATCGGCGGCGTATCTAGAACTTTCACGCGTGTCAATAGCAGTAAGAACAACATAGTTACTGCGCAAAACGGACAAGGTGCCGCGTTCGTCAAAATGCTAAATAATCACCTGCCGGCTAACCACACAGCCAAGCCCGGTCGTTACGCTTTTCAGGCGTTGGTTCGCCGTATGCCTTACATACAAAAAAAGATCATCAGAATTATTCAAGAATTTGGCGAAGAAACTTCTACTTACATTACTCAGAAAGATAACTAATGGCTATACGCATAAAGATCGCGGCCGAGTATGACCAAAGAGGACTCAAAAAGGCGCAACAAGAACTAGCCGACTTTGGTGATAAGGCCAAGAAAGCGCTAGCCGCCGTTGGTGTTGCTACTGCCGCCGTAGGTATTGGATTAGTCAAGTTCGGTGCTGACTCAATTTCTGCCGCTCAAAATGTCCAGCAAGCCAACAACAGGTTGGAACAGGTAGCTAAGTCTATGAACCTGTTTGGCGCGGAAACCGCTAAAGTTTCTCAGCGACTAATTGACTTTGCTGAAAAGAATGAAGTCTTAGTTGGTGTTGATGGCGAAGTTATCAAGGCCACCCAAGCCAAATTACTAACTTTCAAACAGCTAGCTCAAACTGCCGACACAATGGGCGGATCTTTCGACCGCGCAACTATGGCCGCGCTAGATCTAGCGGCCGCCGGCTTCGGTTCCGCTGAAAGCAACGCCACTCAGCTTGGCAAAGCGCTACAAGATCCGATTAAGGGAATTACTGCTCTAGCTAGATCTGGCGTCACTTTCACAGCACAAGAAAAAGAAAAGATCAAGGTTCTAGTTGAATCCGGAAAGATTTTAGAGGCTCAGAATCTAATCCTTGGCGCGATCGAAACACAGGTCGGCGGAACTGCCCAAGCTACCGCTAAGGCTAGCGACCGGATGAAGCTGGCTTTTGAGAACATCCTAGAAACAGTAGGCGCTCAGTTATTGCCGGTCTTTGAGGACTTTTCAGAAGAAGTTCTAAAGATCACTCCGGAACTAGAACAAGGATTAGGCCAAGCCGCAGAACAGGTCGCAATTATTTTGCGCGAGTCGGTTCTACCGGCGATCCAAGACTTTACTAACTGGCTAGCTTCGCCACAGGGAACTCAAACCATCAAGGATCTAGCTCAGGCTCTAGTAGATCTAATCAAGGGATTTGTTGATTTTGTTGGTTTCGTAGTCGCTAATCGCGAGGCGATCACCAACCTAACTATTGCGGTGGGTGGGTTCGTAGTCGTTACTAAGGTTGCGACAACTGTTAGCGCGTTACACGCGGCGGCTTTACAGATCTTGGCGGCCAAGACTGCCGGCGCTACCCTAGCGACAACTGGCCTAACAACGGCGCTAAGACTTCTGCCCTGGGCGGCGCTCGCTGTCGGCGCGGCTTCTTTTGTTCAATCGCTAGCCGATTATTCAAATGAGGTTTATGGATCTAAAGTCAATACTGAGGGTCTAAGCGAAGCTCAAATCAAGCAAGCTCGCCGCGTAGAAGATCTAAAGCGCCTACTAGGTCAATACCAATACGCGCTAGAAAATGGCACCGAGGCCAATAAAGAACTAGCTCGCGATGGTATCGCTAGGGTAACTTCTCAGCTAGAGGGTATGGGTATTATGGCGGCCGCCACTAACGGCGAGATCAACCGCTTCAACAACATAAAGCTAACCGGCCTAAAGAATGAGATTGCTGGCACGGCCGGCGAACTCAACCGGTTTAGAAACATTGCCGCTGGCTTCGTGCCGCAAAACGCTAAAACACCTAAGACCCCAGATCCGTTCGCCTTTGGCGGTAGCGGTGGTGGAGAAAGCGCGGCTGAAAAGGCCAAGCGTGAGCGCGAAGAAGCGTTCAAAAAGGTTCAAGAGCTTATCAGGCGTGCGCAAAAAGAGATAACAACGGCGCAAACTCAGTTCAACAAAACGACAGAGAAACTAAGGACAGACAACACCAAGGCCGTAGAGAAGATCGAACTCGACTTCGGCAAGCGCCTCGCAGACATAGCTAGCCAGTCACGTGCGCGCCTTACAGACGCTTTCAGGACGGCCGGCACTATTTCCCTTGCCGATCTATTTGAGGTCGAGGATACGCGTTCTGTGGCTAATTTGGTCAAGGGTCTAACCGAGAAGCTAAAGGGTCAGCGCAATCTACTAACTAACGCCGGCGCTCTAAACGCGGCCGGATTTACTCAAACTTTCATCGAGCAGATTGTTCAGGCCGGAACTACGACCGGTAATGAACTAGCCGCCGCGATCCTCAAGAGTACGCCAGAAACCCAAGCCGAGCTAAAGAAACTTTTCTTAGAGGTCGAAACTACCGCCAATACCGGTATGGATACTCTCGCGGCTCAGATCTATCAAAAGCAAGGTCTAGCCACCCAAGAACTAAAGGATCTATACGCCGTTACTCAAATAGAGCTATCCGAGGCGCTAATAGACCAACAGGCTAAATTCGAGGAATCCCTAAAGGAAGCCCAAGATGCCCTAGTCGAAAGCCTAGAAAAAATCAAGGAAACCCTGAAAGAGGATCTAGCTGAGATGGATGGCTTCTTCGGTGGTATGGGCGCTACTGTGGATAAGTTTATCCTAAAACTGGATGAGCTAATTGCTAAATACAAAGAATTACAGTTAGCTTCTATGATGACAGATTTCACGATCCCAGAAGTTCCAGCGCCGGTTACCCCACAGCCCATAAACCAAAAGACTCCGCCGCCGGTAGTTATCAAGGTTGAGCCGAAAGTAGATCGCACTCAATCCCCAGAGCAGGTCGGTAGAGATGTAACTAAGGTAATCAACAAGTACATTGGTCGCGGTGGTGGCTTGAAGATTGGAAGCGCGGCGGTCTAATGGCAGTTCCTACACCTAAAGTCGAGATTGGTTTCGATCTAACTGATACCGGTCGTGGCCCATTCCTAAAGTTAGATGATCCTGTTTCGGGCAAGTTAGACGATCCAAACTGGGTTCTAGGTGGAACACTTTTCTACGACGTAACTAGCAAGGTCAAGTCCATAGCTATCTCGCGAGGCAAGAACCGCGAATTAGATACCTTTGAAACTGGCCTAGCTAACGTCGTATTCAACAATCAAGATAGAACTTTCGATCCGGAATACACGCTCAGTCCTTATTACGGCCAGATTATCCCTCGCCGATCTATACGCATAAGTTCAGGTGGCGAATACATTTTCTGGGGTGTGGTCGATGACTGGAATTTAGATTACGATCCGAACAATGACAACACAGCGAGCGCCGCTTGTTCTGACGCTTTTAGCTTCTTCACTACCCAGACCCTAACTGGCGGAACAGCTACGCCACAAACTAGCGGTCAGCGTATCAACGCGATCCTGTCTAGTGCTGATGTTGATTGGCCGCTTTCTGATAGAAGCGTTGAAACCGGTATTCAAAATCTAGGTGCTGATGTTATAGCAGACGCTACTAACGCGCTGGATTATTTGCGTATTGTTGCCGCTTCTGAGCCAGGATCTTTCTTTGTCGGTAGAAACGGAGATGTTGTTTTCCGCGATCGCCGCACCGCACCAACTAGCGGTGGGGTGACTTTAGCTGACGATGGCACCGGTATTCCTTACTACGGTATGAAAGTTGTTTATGGTAACGAACTTCTATACAACCAAGTAGAAATTGGATCCGTAGCCGCCGGCACAGCCATCGTTACAGACACAGACTCGGCCGGTGAGTTCGGCCTCAGAAACCTAACTCAAACCGGCTTACTAATGAGCGACATCCAAGCCGTAGAAGATCTAGCGACTTACTACGCTCAAAAATACAGTAGCCCTGAGTATCGCTTTGAAGAAGTTAGCGTGGATGTTGATCAGCTTTCACCGGCTAATCAGGCCAGCGTTCTAGCGCTAGAAATTGGCGATGTCGTTCAAATAAAATTCACACCCGGAAACGTGCCGCCGGCTATAACCAAATACGCAGAGATTATCCGCATAGACAGCGGCATAGATCCTATTTCGCACACCATCACCTTTGGCTTCTCGACCCTAGATTTCGCTCTGCTAGTATTAGACGATTCGGTCTTTGGTAAGATGGACAACGGAAACGCTCTAGCGTTCTAAGGAGAAAACACAATGGCAGGTGCTGGTTACAAGGCTTGGTCGGCCGGTGATGTTCTGGCCGCCGCTGAGGTAAATACATACCTAATGCAACAGGCAGTTATGGTCTTTGCCGGAACTGCCGCAAGATCCTCCGCGCTTGGAACACCTAGCGCCGGTATGGTTTCTTATCTAACAGACACCGGAACTTTACAGGTTTACGGAACAGCTTGGGCAGATGTATCTAGTCCGGGTGACATCACTGCGGTAACAGCCGGTTATGGATTGACTGGTGGTGGCGTATCTGGCTCAGTAACGATTAGCGCCGCGACCGCGCTAACAACTTCTACCGCTACGACCTATACGCTTACTGCCGCAGATGCCGGTGCTTACCTAAGATTTACAAACGCGGCTACTATTACCGTATCAACAGCAACTGACTTCCCAATCGGCCAGCAGGTTCAGATTTTCAATGATGGAACAGCCCTAGCTATTACCACTAATGGCGCAACGATCGCCGGCGGTGGAACTTCGGTAACGGCCGGAACACTAACAGTCGGCAAGCGCTATGGTGCTATTTCGATTTTCTGCGTAGATACAGACAACTACCGAATTATCGGAAACGTGAGCTGAGTATGAGCTTTATTCTTTTAGGTATTCTGAATAGTCAGGCGGCTGGTGGTGGTGCCGCAAACGCTTATGATTTGCTAGAAACTGTAGATCTAAGTTCTGACACTAGCACCGTAACTTTCTCTAACATAAACACATATGCTTCTGATTACAAACATCTGCAATTGAGAATTACTACCAGACAGGCTGGACAAAGCAGCGACAGTATTGAAAGGCTAAGACTCCGTTTCAATTCAGATACGGCAGCTAATTATTCTAGCCATAGATTATTTGGCGAAGGGTTTAGCCCATCATCAGAATCCACAAGCGGTGCTGGTGGTACAGGAATAGACGCTGGTTTATCTCCTGCCGTTACTCAGGGTGAAATTAGAGCAGCAAACATTATCGACATTTACGATTTTGGTAATACAACAACCTATAAAACCACAAAGACATTGTTTGGATTTATAGGAGTAGGGCAAAGGCAGTTCGGAGTTCATAGCGGTAGCTGGAGAAGTACATCAGCAATTACCGAGATAACTTTGGGTAGTAGAACTGGAACTAGCCTTGCTGGTGGGAGCCGTCTAAGTCTCTATGGAATACGAGGATAGTAATGCCAACCGCAACTTATGATTTGATAACTAGCAACATTGTTTCTTCTAATGTGACGAGTATTACCTTTAGTTCAATTAGCACTTCTTACAAAGATTTGATTTTAGTAATAAAAGGAGTTGCCGCATCAGGCGATTTTTACCCACGATTGAGATTCAATGGAGTGACTAGCAGCTCTTACGACTGGGGGTCTATGCACACCACAGGTGCCGCTTTAGGCGGTAATTATGGAAACGAAACAGGCCTACAAATTGGTAATAATCAGTTTTTTGACAGTAACGAAAGTATTTGTGTTGTTCAACTTCTCAGTTATTCAAAGACAAGTGAACACAAAACTACAATTAGTAGAATTGGTCGAGCCGCCAATGGTAATGAAACTTTGGCTGGCAGGTTTCAAAGCAATTCTGCTATAACTGAGATACAGCTTTACAGCAGTAACGGCAATCCGCTAACTTCTGGAACCAGAGTTTATCTTTATGGGATCGTGGCCTAAATGACAATGACATTACAAGAAACAATCACTGTCGGTTCTGGCGGTGCTTCTCTAATTACTTTTTCGAGCATACCGCAAACTGGTAAGGATTTATTACTAACCCTAATGGCGAGAAGTACCTCCAATAGCGGTGGGGTAACAGATTATATGCCATTCAAATTCAACAACACTACTAGCGGTCGTGTTTATCGTTCTATGTATAGAAGCGATAATTCAACATATGCATCTAATGGTACACAACTTAGTACCTTTGCTGGGGCCACTGGTGCTGATGCTACGGCCAGCACATTTTCTAGCGTTTCTATGTACATACCAAATTACACGCTTTCAGGTAAAACTGAATTATTTTTAGAAGCCGTTACTGAAAATAACGCAACAGCAAGTTGGATAGAAATTTTAGGCGGTGCTTCATCGTCTAGTGGGGCCATAACTTCTATTGAACTTGACCTTTCATTTGGTAACTTTGCCCAATACTCAACCGCAAGCCTCTACATCATAAGTTAGGATAGAAACTATGTCAGATACCCCAGTCAAAATAATCGTGGATTTGAGCAAGCCAGCAGGCGAGCGCGAGTCCATCGTTCCACTTACAGCCGAAGAAATTGCCGAGCGTGAGCAGATGGCTATTCAGGCTCAGGCCGAGCAGGAAGCTAGAGAAGCCGAAGCCGCCGCTAAAGCCGCCGCTAAAGCATCAGCACTAGCCAAGCTAGAGGCACTAGGTCTAACCGAAGCCGAAGCACTAGCGATCGTAGGTGCGTAATGCCAGTAACTAACTCAGCCGTATCAGTCGGCACCGCTAGAACCGAGGTAGCTGGCCCATCCATCGCGCCAAAACTTGTTTATTTACAGGATGGCGATTTTGATGGTGACACCGCTGTTTATGTTGGTGGATCCGCAGTAACTACCGCTAATGGAATCAAGCTCAGCAAGACCAACACGACAGTCTTTCAGATTGACGCTGATGATGCCCTATTTGCGATTGGATCCGGCGCTACTTCGGCGGTGCGCGTTACTTCTGTATCATAGAACCTGAACTAAAGCAGGAACTAAAATGCCAGAAGAAACGACCGGCGTAAGGATTACGCAAAAAGACATCTACGAAAAGCTACTCGAACTACAATCAGTTCAGATTGAGATTGTGGCCGATCTAAAAAACCTAAAAGATCTGCCTAGCCGTATGAACAGAGTTGAGCAAAAACTAGCTCGCTTTGAGTGGATCGAAAAGTTGTCTTTCTCGGCGCTAGGCGCTGGTCTAACTGGCTTCGTGGCCGCAGTATGGAGCTTGCTGAAATGAAAATCCTCGCGCCGGTCAAAGGTAAATACCAAGTCACTTCACCTTACGGATGGCGTAAGCACCCTGTTAGCGGCAAGCGCCGACTACACACCGGCGTAGATCTAGTTACAGGCCGCGCTAAGACTGCCGTAATCGCACCCGAAGATGGCCTAATCATTGAGGCGCGTCAATCTACCGCTAAAGACGGCGGCTATGGCTATTACGTCAAATACAAAGGCATCTCTGGCGCTACGCACCTTATGGCTCACCTTGAAGAAGGATCTCTAGCGGTCAAGGCTGGCGATCGCGTAAAGCAAGGCCAGAAGCTAGGAATTATGGGAACAACCGGTGCTTCAACCGGTATCCACCTACATTGGGAAGTCCGTGGCAAGGTGCCGGTAGATCCTATAAAGTGGATGAACAAGCAGAATGCCTAGCTGGAAGCACCGGCGTAGGCTTATCTATATGAGTTTCGCCCTAGCCGCAACAATGATTATTTTCGGCGCGGCAACTTGGGCTTCGGATAGTTCGGTTTCTCGCGAACTGATAATTGGCGGCGTGGCTTTGATTTCTATTATTTTGACGGCCTATACTGCTTTTGCTACATACGAAGATGTAAAGATCAGTAAGGATCGGGAAGATGTTTAGTTTAGAGTTTTGGTCATACGCCGGTGAAAGAGCTATCAAGACAGTAGCTCAGGCGGCACTCGCGTTTCTCGGTTCTGGTTCTATCGGCCTATTTGCGATTGACTGGGCTGGCCTTGCTTCGGTTTCGCTAGGCGCAGGATTGCTTAGCTTGCTAACTTCCGTAGCGTTCAAAAAAGACTAACTAAGCCGGCGTAATAATCCTTGGCGCTCGCGGCCAGTCATACCACCCCATACGCCAGTAGTTTCTCTAGCGGCTAGCGCGTAGTCTAAACACTCTCTACTAAATAAACACCGGCCGCATAAAGCCTTAGCGGTTCGTTCCATTGCTTCGCGTTCGGCGTTCTCATAAAAATCTTCCGGGTAAAAAACTTTTGGCCTAGATCGGCACGGCGGCACAAAGCCTGAGCGCTCGTTCTCTGCGATTATGCGCTCGTTCAAGATGAGATACTTCTCGACCGCTACCGGCTTCACTTTTTTAGCCTATCTGGCCGGCCTAG
>Ga0315907_10003803_pt1 | contig 17417 bp, 10 predicted proteins | sample LakEriMetagenome_3_FD_203525 | JGI IMG/M metagenome (GOLD analysis project Ga0315907, IMG submission 203525) | Freshwater fungal communities from buoy surface, Lake Erie, Ohio, United States - Buoy 12 MA123 | ecosystem: Environmental > Aquatic > Freshwater > Lake > Lake biofilm | place: USA... | reverse complement strand
TGAGGGCATCGTCCGTTGGGGCGGTGCCTTCGGTCAGTACCGTCGTGCTGACCGCGAGGTCGGCATAACGAGCGTAGCGAAGGGTGTTCGTGCCCTTCACGAAGCGAGCTGGGACGTACATCCCTGGCATCGCGTGGACAGCACGTGCGCGCAGTTCCTCTTCAGCCCGTGCAGCAACAAGCTGCGTGACTAGATCGGAAAAGTTCGTCGTGCTGGTAGTTGTGGTAGCCATTGTATGCTACTCCTTCTTACTCAGCGAATGGATTTCCCAACGCCTTCAGAGCCTCAGAGATGCTCTTCGAGGTTGGCTTTTCTACAGGCGCGGCAGTTGCCCGACGCGCATTATTTGGATCCACTGGCGCTGGCTCCGGCTCGGCAGTCTGGGCAGTAGCAGAGGCAGCCTGACGAACAAAGTTTTCGAGCGCAGCAGCGCGGGAAACTTCATCCAGACCACCTGTGTCCTTCAAGAACTGATATGCGAGCGGGTATTCCCGTGCTAGGCGCTCCTCTTTCGCGGCTTGCTCGGCAGCAGCGGCCTTCTGCTCAAGTTCTTTAATACGGGCCTGAGCCCGCTCAAACTCGGTCATCGATGCCTGCTCCTGCTCTGCCTTCCAGCGAGAGAGCTCTTCCGCCTTAGAGCGAAGCTCATCGAGCTCCTTCTTCGTTGCGGTGAGCGCCTGATCCTTGCCTGCTAGGCGCTTCTTCCAAGTGGTGATGTCTGCCTCGCTCTCAGTGGCAGCAGCGACCTCCGCGACAGGCGCGGTGGACTCCTGCGACTCAGGGGCGGGGCTGTTCACGACTTCTTCAGCCACAGCATTTCTCCTTTTTACAACTTCCCCAACACAGCGCTGGGGTTATCTATTTGAAAGATTTCTCTGCAGACCTTCTGCAACAACTTCACTAAATTCTTTGATATCTTTGGATAGTGGATTGTTTATTGACTCGAATGCCTCTCCAAAACTTGCTGCCTGACCTATAAACGTACCGCCGATTAGGCTCTTTGCAAGCTCCTCTGGAGCCTTGGATAGTTGGGCCCCTTGTCCCTGTAGGGCTGGACGGAGGATGGATCGCCGAATCCACCCTGGGGCAGAGAACCCAAGGTTCTCCGGCATTGCAGGAATCATGATGTTTAGTGCGTACCCAAGCTCCGGCGAACGAACGATTGCACTAATGAAATCTTCATTTGATTCTGCGTTTTCTACAACCATCTCTTTAAACCTGGTGTAGTTTACAAAACCAAGTCCAGGGTGGATCCATCCATTAATTCGTGGCGCAAACATAAGAGTTAGGACTGCAGGGATTGCCTTCTGGGTCATGTATGAATATGGGTATATTCCTAGAACCGGGTGATTAATGCTTCTCTCAAACCAAGACCTCTGTGAAGCAAAGTACTGCATCTTGTCTGCAATTCTTGTTGCCCTGACCAAGGAATCTGACCATACGCCGTAAGCCACTGCAGCAATCTCACGCGCCTTTGATGGCTCCATCCCGATATCGGTCAAAGCCTTTGTGTAGAGGCCTGCCGTCTTGGTTGCCTCCGCCCCAAGGCGAGCCTCAAGGGCTGCGGGGTTTGCGGCTACCATGATATCCTCCAAAAGGAGTGTCGTTAGATCGTCTGCGTTGTTTACGCCCCAATGCTTTGCAAGGAGTGGCATAAACTCTGGAGCATACTTCGACATTGCGTTGTACCACTCTCGGTTAGCAAGCTGATTAGCGGTTGCAACCATTGATACTCGCTTATATTCGAGCGGATTTACCACATTCCATTGGGCTCCACGCGCTGCGTTTCGTACGGCACGGTTGACGTTGTCAACAAACCCCTTGCTTTCCTGCGCTGCTGCAAGGGTGGCATTTGCCGCAGCCTCACGGTTATAATACAAACCGTCTGAGACTTCGGTGTTTACGGTCCTGTTGTCGATGAACATCTTTCGGATCATCTCGGAGTCGGTGGTCTCGAGCCACTCTCGTCGGTATTCGACTCGGACATCGTCAACCAGCTTCATGATCCTAGTCTCAATTGGCTCTAGGATTCTTTGGAAAATTGGGTTACCTTTACCGAATCGGAATAGTGGGTAGAGCCTGTTGGCTACAGCTCCAATCACTGGGCGCCACGCCTTTGCCCTTCCGGTGAACCCAGTGGTCAAACCAACCACGCTAACGTCCCCAGCGGCAGCCTCAAGGATATCGTTGATTGGTCGATTGGTTGCAATATACTGTTCAAAACGCTCGCGGCCAAGTACTCGCTCAAAGATCTTCTCAATGTCGGTCTGCTCAAACCATAGACCCTGAACCGAGGTTTCCTTCTTATAGGCAAGGTTGGATACCTCGAGCATGATTTGCTCGGCCTCGCGTACAGAGATCCCCTTTGCAGTCATCTTGGTGACAAATCGTTGGACGTAATTGTTTCGAACAACCTCTGGACCGTATTTTCTAAGTTTGTCTGCAAGGCGGTCGAAACTGTTTGGGATGACCCGATTTCTTGCAACTCGTGCATCTATTGCGCTAACCTGAACATGGTCAAGAGTGTCAACGAATGGCGATGCCTGGCGGGTGAGGTACCTCTGCCCGTATTGATCGGACACCCAAGAAAGACGACGGATGACCCCATTCTCCGGAGCAACACCAAAACGATAGAGGCCTGTGGCATCCAGCGCCGGAAGGAGTTCCTTGAATGCGTCCGGAAGATTCTGTAGCTCTACCTCATTCATCTCTCGAGCCGCAATCTCTGGATGCTGCTTAATCCAAGAGATTACCTGATCCCATGAATATGGCTTACCGTAGAATTCAATTGCAGCTTCATCAAAATTATTGACAACGTTTGCTGCGATGGAACGAAGTTCGTCAAGGGCCTCGCCCTCTGCAACGGTTGAGATCTCCAGGGAGGCAAGGTCATCGATTTGAGATGCAGCAGTCGTAACTGAAGCCTTCTTGCCGGCAGCCGCCGCAACCCCCTTCGGGGTATCCATGTAGTAGGTACCATAATTCTTAAGCGAGAAGATCGACTCTTCCCCTAGGCCAGTTGCCTTTCGAATTGCGTCATCAGCGGTATTGTATACACGCGAGATATCAAGGTACAGGATTCCACGCTCTGCGTTGTCGTAGATCCCGATATAGTTTCCGTCACGACGAAGTTTCCCCTGATGCTTCTTGGCAAACTCCTTTAGCTTGTTTAATCGGAACGCCTCATTGCTGAAAAATAGATCCCTATCGATTCCAACCAATGGCTTTGCCACGTTAGAGTAAACGGCAACAGCAAAACCCTTATCCTCGCCGGCTACCTTTGCGGTGCCTCGAATGGGGTTGTAAGTTGCCCCACCATCTGGTGATACTGGGTACTTGGCATCGTATTCTTTAAGCCGCCCAACCGCCGCATCAAAGTCGACAACTTGACCACCGTCAGTTTTCCCCTCCAGGAGTTCAACTTTGTCAAGGATCTCACGTCGGGCATTCTGAGTCAGGGTCCGCTGGCTAAGGATTGTAGTCCTGGAATAAAAATCTGCTGTCGGTGCAACAAGGTTCTCATCATTTGTGATGAAGAGCCTATCGAAGACCTCCTTCATTCTTGGGTTGATGTCTGTCTTGAGGGGCGTATTGGTTAGCCCGCTCCACAAATTTGATAGCCAGCTTCTAATCTTGAAGAATACATCCTCAAGGTCCCTTATAGGTGCCACACCCGTGTAGAGGTATTTGGTAAAATCATCGGCAAACTGCTCCTCCGCCTCCCTGGTCCAGGCCTTTCCAGCAACACCATAAACCTCCATTGCGATGGCGTTGTCCTCGGGAGATAGTTGACGCCTAGCAACATGTCCAACCTCATGCAGGGCAGTTTGGACGTCTGCACCCTTGAAGAGTTGAATCATTGCCTGTCCGTCTTTTGTAAACGAGGTTGTACCAAGGACATCCTCGCCACGCTTCTGGAAGAATTGAGCTAGGATTTCAGGACTTACGCCACGGAATAGTCCTTGACGTTGGCCGGCCGCCGTTGTGATTGCGTCAACGGCCGTACCGATCTGCTCTGCGCTCGGTCTCTCCATTGCATCAACGCCACGGTTGATCCAACTATGCGGCTCAATGTTTCCTCGCTTTAGGTCCCAGAGGAACCATTGCTTTTGTGCGCCTGAGAGATCCTCAATTCCAGGGTACTCCTTAGCAAGTGAGCGTGCAAGCTTGTCTACCCACGTATTCATAACTTCCGACACGCTGCCCTTGTATACGCTGGCTGTCTGGACCTTGTTTTTCATATAGTCCGGCAGCTCATCGAATGCGGAAGTTACCGTTGGTGGCAAATCGATATTCCAGCCCTTCTTGCGGAGGATGGCCTCGACTCCCGGGGCACTGTAGCCAGCTACTTCGCTTCCTGCCTTCCTGGTTCCGTTTACAACGGTTTCACCAAGAACCGTAAATGATCGCCCCTCAGGGAGAACCTGCTCAAGCATTCCCAAAACATATTGCCGAACGGGGGCAAGTGTGCCGGCCTTGGCAAAGATATCAGAAACCAACTGCTCAAGCTGGTTTGATTCCAAGGCCTTCTCGAACACATAGGCGGACATTTGACGGTCGATGGCACCACGGCTCAATGATGGATCCATCACCTCAACGGCAAAGGTTCCAACCTTAGTGCCGGCTCCAGGGAGTAGGGTCAACCTTTCTGCAAGTAGCTCCGGGGTTTCCCCTGCGCGCATTGTAAACCACGACGGATTGTCGTTTGCAAATACTAGCGCCTTAATGGCGCGGCCAATGTTTTCCTCGGAAATTTCAATTCCACGGTATTCTTTTGGCCCGGAGGTTGGGAATTTTTTTTCTACGACACCAGGGATTTGGTTCTTAAATCGTGTTCCAATTTCCGTTGCGGAAAGACCAGATCGAACGTCGTCACCCCATCGAGCAGCAAGCTCCGCAAGGTCATCCTTACTTCGTACGCGTAGGACCGTGTAGAGGGCAGCATTTGGAGTAAGACCAGTATTTGCAGAAAGAAGACCAAAGGCAACCCGGTTTGCAACTTCTATTGGGTTCTGGAAATCAACTCCCTTTGATGCCCAAATCTTCTTATAGATTTTGATGCGGATATCCCCTGGCATCAATGCTGCGGCTGGCTGTGATTGAATAATGACCTCATCAATCAACCCAAACGGCTCTGCGCTATCAAGGCCCTTAAGTCCACCGGGCAAGGCAAACGGGATATCCGAACCTTCAAAGGTCACCAGCTCAACTGGGGACTTCTTGGAGAGCTCCTTGACCCCTGATGCATTTGCCGCCTCCACCATCCTTGGTGTTGGCTGGATCCGCTCAGCAATCGAAATAATCTCCTCTGGAGATGCATTTGCAAACTCTGACTTGGCCTTGACCAAGGTGGAGTTTAGGGTTTCAGATACTGCAACCGCATCGTCTAGTAGTGAGACCCCGTTAATTCCAAAGGTGTTCCTCGCGTACCAATCCTCAATCGTAATTCCTGCCCTACTTGCAGCACCACGGGCAATCTGATCAAGTACTGCGGTTGCCGCTGATGCCTCCTCCGGGGCAAGCCCAGGGAAGAAGGCCTTGGCAATTGCGGATCTCCTAGAAATTGTTTGAGGGACCTCTGCAAATGTCTTTGGAATTGAATTTCTTGCAAATGCTGTTGCCCTAATAAGTGACCCAAACGCCTTCATTCTAGCAAGGTCAATTACGTCCTGGAGCTCCCTCGAACCAATTCCGAGCTCCTTAAAGGCATCGTCTGCATAGGCCCTGGCTGCGTCCTCAGACATTCCCCATCCAAATCGTAGATTCCTTACCAGGAAGTCTTTTCCCAACGCTTCATTTTGTGAATACCGGATGATGGTATTCTTATCCCTAGAGAGGACGTCCACTGCTGCGTCGGTTGCAAACTGAAGGTTACTTCCACCCTGTGCCTCTCCAACACGAAGAAGGAATTCTGGGTCCCTAGCAACCGCAGCGTTTGAGATTGAGGATCCCAGTCGCCTACTAACATTGACAATTTCTGGCCGCTTAGAGAACACTCCATACTCAGGAAGTCCACCCTTGGAGAGTTCGGCTGTGAGGTCATCTATCTCCCGCGCCGGGATCTTGGCGTCTGTTAAGACTTGCCGGATGGTGACCTCGCTACCCCACTTTGTGTCAAGTGCCTCGTCAATAGTTTTTCCTGAGGTGACAAGTTCGTGGAGCCTCTTAACAATGTTTCTTGCCGTTTCATCGTATCGATTTCTAAATGTTTGTGTTGCAACTTGTACTAGCTCGGCCTTCGCAGCATTGGCAGTAGTAAGGACGATATCACCAACGCCCTTCTTGACGGCAACTTCCCCAAGGGTCTTGGACAATCTATCCATTGCCCATGAACCACCCTTCGTAGTCACAGTTCGTGACCACGCCTGAACAACCCCGTCAGTAAGTGCACTTGCAACAAAGCGGTTCTTCAAGTCGCCAATTCGTCCAAACGTTGATCCCCAAATCTTTCCCGGGATCTCCCATCGGTTAAAGAATTTAATGGTGTCATCTGCGGAGGACACAACAGCCCGCTGTGCGTCGACCGCTGCCTGGTCAGCATTCGATGCAATAAGTTGGGAAAGGCGACTTTTTGCCGCAGCGCGACCGGCGATAAGTGTCCTAAGCCCTCCGGCCCTAGAAATGGTAGATGCTCGAGCTGCAAGCTGGAACGGCTTACCGACGGGTACCAGGTTCAGTGGGTCAGATATCGCAGTCCAAAGGAAATTGGCAACACCGTTCTCACTAAATGCGCCATATTTTTCTGAACCCGGTTCTCCGAACTTGTTGACCCAATTCTCTGCAATTTCACTAATTGTTGCCCCACGTCGATACTCAGCAATAACTGAGTCTGGTGCGTTTCCCCAAAGTAGACTTACAATGTCAAACTTATTCTCTAGCGTATTTTGGATACGCGCACGAAGAACAGCCTCGGAGACCGTCTGCGACGGTCCAGTAAGCGCCTCATAGAACAGGTTGGTTGGGGCCTTTGCAAATTCTTCAACATCCTTTGTTTCAATCTTTGATGGAAGAATTTTTCCAATGGTTGCATCCGCAACACCGCCGACTGCTCCAATTGCCGGCTTGAGCAAAAGCGGACCAACAATTGGTGCACCCTCAAGACCTGAGGCAACGGCCTTACCAAGGGCAGTTCCGGTTCCAACAATGTTCCCTACGCTGGAAACAATTCCAGCACCTGGCTCGCTAACACCAACAGAAATTTTTCCAACCGAACTACCGGAAACACCAATGGACCCACCAAACCTGGGGGCCCGTGGTGCTGACGGGGTTGTATCCTGATCCGTTCCGCCGCCAACGATAAGTGGCATTACTTCGACACCCTTTCAGTAGGACGCGCAACCAGCGATGCCCTTGCGGCTTCTTGTTTACCTTCGGCCGTCAAGCTATATGCTTTTGCCAGTGACATAGACCTCCCTGTTGCAAATGAACCCTGAGACGAGACAGTTGATATCGGAACAGTTGGAAGCTTTTTAGCATCAACGGTTGTTGGGGCAGATGGCCTAATAAGGTTCCTAAAGTATGGGCTCGCTAGGCTTCCTGCTCCACCAGCGCCGAGGTAGGTCTCCTTTGCCTCTTTGGCAAATTCAGGAGACCAATCTCGTGGTTTGGTTGGGTTAAGATTAACAACATCTGGAAGATTTACTTGGCCAATTGAAGATGCAGCACCCAATGCTGATGGAACATTTCCGGTGATTGCACCAGCGATCGCCTGTCCGGCCAATCCTCCAATTGCGGCAAACGGATTTAGGGCTGAGGCAGCAAGACCAATTTGACCCAAAGTGTTTCTAGTCTGCTGTTGACGGATGTCATCGTTCAGCTTCCAAACACCAGGTTCGATCTCTGTATATTTATCCTGGTTAGGAGCCACAAAATTCAGGAACTGCTCACTATTTTGGAGGAGACCATTCTTGTATTTATCACCATAAACCTTAGATGAAAGCTCCGCAATCCTGGCGTCAACGATGGTCTTCGTGATGGAATCAACAACGTCGAGCTCAGTCATCCTAAAGGATTGTCGCTGTAGGTCAACGAGTTCAACAGAATCTGCTTTTTGTGCAATTTCTGCTTGTGCGTTAGCGACCGCTTGCTGCAAATCTGTTCCAAGGACCTGGGCCAGTTTTTGGATTACTGGGTTCTCAGAGTTAAGTAGTGTGGTGGAAAGAGATTCCGAAAGCTTCCTTAGGGCATTTGGGTTTCTGGTTCCACCAATGGATTCGTAAAACACATCGACATCAATGACCGGAATTGCTGGCAAGGATTTAACATTTGGATTTAGGTTCCTGCTTCCAACTGGAACAAGTGCTCCATCATTGGTTGCTGCAAGAACGGATTCAAAAGGATTTTGGTCAAATGATTGACCGTCTGTGGAAATGTAAATTTCTTTACCGTTTTCATAGAGATACTTGTGCCCCCAAACCTGTAGCTCCGGCTCTTGAGTGGTTGGGTTTACGCCAGGGATCCTAATCTCGTTGGCGGCAGCAACGGACTGCAGCATTGGATAATACTGACCATTAAACTTTCTAAGCGAGATCTGGTTTAGTTGGCCAGTCCCAGCCGCAACGTCAGAACCAACAATCGTACCCTGTGGCCCGGTTGCTGGCAAGTCAACTGTCGGACGCTCGAAGACACCGTTGACAAGTTGAATTTTCTGCGCAGCGTCTCCATTAAGAAGTCGCATGACATTGTTGTTGGTGGCCTCAATGCTTCCGCCCTTATAGAATTCCTGGATATTGTATTCCTTTCCATCAATGACGATGGTTACATTCATTGCCCCCTCAAGGGTAAGCTGATCGTCTGACGGAACCATTTGCCCGGACGCAACTGCGGCAGAGTTAAGAAGGTATGACATAAGGATTGTCTGGTCCTGTGAAAACTCTGGCGGAACAAGGCTCTTAATATCCTCTGCGGTAAGGCTTCCGTACCTAGTCTGCTGGCCATCTCGTCCGGTAAGAACCGGAGATAGGAATGATGCCCACTCATTCATGGCGTTCATAATGGCAAAATCGTCTTTTCCAGCTTCCTGGAGATCCTTTGCGTATTGTGTTGCAGCATCTGAAACTTCGTCCAGCTTCGATGCAGTTCCAGTTCTATAGTATAGTTTTGCGGACTTTTGGTAAAACTCTAGGTCCGTCTTGTCTCCAGTTGCTGCGTAAACCTTCTTCGCATTGTATACCAGACTATTCAGTTCGGAGTCATAGAATGACCTAATCAGATATCCACTGTCGAGACCCATCTTTACAAGTCGTTCGTCAATGTTTATTGCCCCAGAATCTACCAGTCGCATGTAGCTTGCAATAACCTCTGGGTTTGCAATGACATCCTCAATGGTAAACGGTTCTCCTTTGGCAAGTTTATCCATGGTCACCGTATCAACTGGTACACCGGACTGCGTTGCCGCAATGGCGTACAGGTTGAGGATACTTGCCTCTGCCTTCCCGGACTTTTTTTCGGCTTTTGCTACGGCTGCAGATGCCGCAGCGGAGGCAGCTCGTTGAGAGTTTACGGCAATCGCAGCCTGGATGGCTGTATCGAGCTCACTATTTCTTTCGATTCCTGAGGCAAGTGTCGACTGCCTAAATTCCCTAGCCCACTTAACGTAATCTCCATAGCTAATCTTCTTAGCAGTAAGGAGGTTATCCATCTTGCTTTTTTCTTTGTTCCACTCAGAAACCTTTGCCTCGTTTAGGGCGTTATTATATACCTCAGTCCCTGGTGTAAGGTTGTTAAGTGCAGACTGAACAAGTGACCGGTACTCTTCAATGCCGATCCTGTTCTGGGATAGCTTGGCACCAATCATGGTTATGTATGAGCTAGTTACTGATTCAAACGCCCCCTCATAATCCGAGATGTCTGAGCTGTCCGTTGAATCCTTTGCGCGACCGTTCAAAAACGATATGATTTGCGAGTAATTAGATCCGCCGGTCCTATTGAACTCCGAGATTAAGGAGTTGTAGGTTCTCTTAATGTCAAAGTTATTTGCTGCATTAATCTTCTGCGTTAAGGCCTGCCACTCCATTGAGTTTTCATCAAAACCACCAACGGAGGCAAGGCTCTTATAAAACGCAATTAAATCTTCGATTGTTGGGACTTTCCCATAAAGCTCAGTCCCGTCGTAAAATGCTTGCAGCAGAAGTCGCTCCTCAGCAGCTTTCTGCTCCTTAAGCAACGACTGAATTGTGGCGGAAAGATTTGAGGAACCTGCGCTCGATGTTCCAAACCTACCTCGTCTTGCCATTATGCTGGTACCTCATTTGTTCCTGTTGGCGCCGGAACCAAGTTCTGCGACCCAGGTTGCGCTGCGTTTGACGGCAGAGCCTCCGCCGGTAGCTGGGCTTGATTCTCTGGCTGGTTCAATGACTGATTCCCCGGGACGCCCCTCTGGAGTGTCCTTTGGGCATTATTAGCCTGCTCTTGGGTAAGCTCCATCTGCTGCTGAACCTGTTGCTGCTGTGCGGCAAGGTCCTGCATCTGCATCTGCTTAAATGTTCCCATGACATTTGCCATTGTGGCAACTGCGGCAGGGTTGAGGGTTGCATCCGTCTGTTCGTCGCGGATGAGTTCCTTCTCGCCAATAGGATCTTCCACGCCCACCCGATCCATTGCGCGTTCTGCGCTCCAGATGCGGTTCTGGACGAGGTTGATGGCTGTGCTTGCAAGCTCCAGCGTATCCCGTGGCGTGAGTTCTGGGGCGACGATCTCAATGCGGTATTCACCATTGATGATTGATCTTACTGCCGGGTCCTTCTCTTCCCAGATTCGTGCGCACATCTCCCAGACCTTCTTCATCCACGAGTAGAACACCTTGCGCTTTGGCGCGAGGCGTGACTCGTAGTTGGCGATGAGGGCTGCGATGGCGCGGGACGAACCGAGTACCTGCGCGGGCGCGAGGCCGAGGAGCAGGTCGTTGAGACCCGTCGCCACGGTCAACTCGCGGTCAATGCGGGCGACATAGGCTTCGATCTGGAACTGAGGGATGAACGGCTGGATGGCACGGAGTTCGTTGCCAGGACCAGGCGTTGCAACGCGACCCGGCTTTGGCAGCGCGTTCGGTGGTACCTCATCAGGAGCTTCGGCTCCGACCAACTGCCACATCTGACCACCGACGATGGACTGGATCATCTGCGCCATTGCAGTGACCCGCTCGTCCTTCTCGCGGAGCAGTTGCTCGGGATCGTAGAGCGCAGGCTTGCCGTATGGGCTGCCTGGGATCTTGCCGTTCGGGAGGTGGATGTACGGAATCTGTCCTGCGTACTCAGGGTGCGCGTCATTCTTGACGAGCGTGTTGCCCACGTAGATCGCATTGTACACCAACGGCGCCTTCCCTGGCGACGTCGGCACCTTGTACCAGTAATCGTAGACTTCCACCTGCATCTGCTCGTAGGCGGTCTCGCGGCGGAGCGGGTTGCGCTCAAAGGCGTTCGCCCAGACGTTGCCGATAGGATCGTCGTGGCTGCCACGGCTTGTGTAGGGGAACCACTTCTCGCCCTGCTTGACAGGGATCACGTTGACGCCGTAGTCCTCTTGGATGGACTGTGGCGACATCCCGTAGGTGTAGAGCGCCCAGTCTAGGCGGTTGTAGTCGCTGTTGCCGAAGCCAAGGTAGAGGTTCTCGGGTCTTTCGATAATTGAAACCTTTGGAATCCTTTCAACCGGATCCCAATATACCTTTGCTGCGGTGTGCCCGTAAAGTTCCTTTAGTAGTGCAGCCTGCTCATGCACGAGGTCAACGTCATTGGCATCCCACCACCTAAAATACAATCGCTCCCTGAGTTGTGCTGCTTCTCTATCTGATTGTTCTGATCCCGTTGGAACATAGTTCACAACTGGGCGAACCGCTTGGATCGCCGCAGGGATCTGGACGTAGGCGTGGTGGATGTTGACGGAGACGTGGGCGCGACCAGCGAGGCGGGCGCTTGGGTCTTCCGACCAGTGGTCTGCACCACCGAGCGTCATCGTCTCTGGGTGGTAGAGGTTGTCCATACGGCGGAACAGCGCCTTGAGGCGGTTCTGCTCTGGATCAACCAACTGCTTGCGACCAAGGATCTCCTGAAGCAGGGTGAAATCTTCCGACTGCTTCGGGTCAAGTTCCTGCGCAACAAGCGAGGACTCCAGCATCTTCAGCGATGCGGCTTCGCTTGGCGACAACTTCTCTACGTTTGGTTGGATGCGGAGGGTTCCAGAACCACCACGTAGACCAGCAGAAAAACCCCCAGGAGCGCGTCGGCTGCCCTTGGAGGTGGCGTTCATTGCAACAGGGGCGTTCGCCACTGGTGCGGTTCGTGGGAGCGGGGAGTTAGTAGCTCCGGCGGGTAGGCGGAGGGAGCCGCCGCCGGAGCTATTGATCTTCGTTGGTGCGGTTGCGAGAGGAGCGACGCGGTCCATTCGGTCGCGGATGACAGCGCCCTTCTGAAGTCGTCGCGCCTTGTCGATGGCCTTGCCGATGGCAGCAATCTGCTCTGGCTTGGCGACCTCTGGGTCAGTCGTGTACTGACCTGGTACGCCTCGCGTATCCTGGAATACTGCTGGAATCTTACGGACCTTAGCCATTAATCACTCACTCCAAAATAGGTGAAGGTGGGATTCTCCACGCCCTTCTCAGGATTACGCAGCGCGTGTCGCACGGCGATTGCTAGTGCCATCACGGCGTCTTGCTCAAGTTTCTTATCGTCAAGTCGGTAGATGAGGAGTTGCCGCTTCAGCTCGTCCCACGCACCGCCAATGGGGAATTCAATCTGACCCTTGTCGATGACCGCTTTCAGGTCATTGAGGAGTTCCACCTTCTTCGCCTTGGTGCCACCGAAGTCAAAGCCTCGGAGCGGGCGGATCATTGAGAACTCCTGCTGGAAGAGCCTGCCACCGAGTCCCGTGGAATCTACGATGGTGGTGCAGAAGGCGCCGTCTTGGCTGTAGAGGAGGTGTCCCTCTCTCACCATATTAACAACTGCGGAGATACTCTGCTTGCCGCTGCGCTTGCGAATGCGGACTCCACGGATCTTCCTGCGGTCGGTGATGTCTAGTGTGATCGCCCACGTCGCGTCGTGCGAGATCCCTGGGTCTACACCCTGCACGTAGCGGTGGTTCCGCACTGGTGCGATCTCTGCGTCTAGCGACTTGTACGCCGCGAGGATGGACTGGCTCCAGAAGAAGGCGTCCCGCGCCTCGATGAAGTAGCCGTCGATGTTCTGTGGGATGAGGTACGGCGCCTGTTGGCGAACCACATCGTCAAAGTTCTCCTGCGTCAACCCGTAGCCGATGTTGTCGCGGGTGGAGAGGCGGAAGGAGATGAACTTGTCATCCCTCGCTGGGTTCTCTGGGTTTCCCTTCTCCCAGAGTTCGGAGTAGTCGTTGATGCCCTCGCTTGGTGTGCCGATGAAGTGGAGCGGTCCACCAGTGGAGAGTCGGCGGAGGTTGAGGACCTCTTGGTAGATCATCACGAGGTGCGGCTCAAAGGCTGCCTCGTCAAAGGAGATGCCGTTCATATCCTTGCCGAGCAGTGCCTTGGCGCGATCCTGCGTGGTGCGGAAGTGGATGCTGGCCCCACCGACCACGGGGTGGAACTTGATCCAAGGATACTCTCCGCGATACTTCTTGGAGGTGTCGATGATCTTGCCAAGCTCCTTGGAGATCGGGCAGCCCCTGCCCTTCTGCGCTGGGTGGTTGCCGCCGAGGATTGCCTCAACTTCGCGGAAGACCAGTTCTGCGGTCTCCTGCTGGATACCTACGTGGTACCACTCGTATGGAGCGTTTGACCAGCGGACTGCGGACTCTGGATCGTTTGGATTGGGGTTCGGTATTCCTAGTTTGTATAGGGCGTGATGGAGACACACAACAGCCATAGCAAGAGTCTTTCCTGCACGGTTCCCAGCTGAGACGACCGTCGTGATGTAGCGCGGGCGGTAGTTCGTTTCGTCTCTTTCACTGCACGCCTTCCACCAATTTACCTGTCCGGGATTGCCTTGGATGCCGAGCCATCGGAGTGCGAAGAACTCAATGTCCGACCTGCCACGAGCGAGGTCAAGAGCAACATCGTTGCTGAGTGGCTTCAAGCCTTCTTCGCCTTGAGGCGACTGCTGATTGCTGCTGCCTTGCTCTTTGCATCAGCCTTGCTGCTCGCCCCCCAGGCTTGCAGGCTGAGGAGGAGTCGAGTCGGTCGTCCCTTCTCGTCTCGCTCTGGACCAGGCATACTGCCCATACGGGCAAGGAATGAGGCGCGGCGAGGATTGTCGCCCTTCTTGACTGGCGGACGAAGTGTCCCGCCCGTCTGTGCCTTGTAGGAGGCGCGTCCCTTGGCGTTCAAGCCACCCTTTGGGTTCTTGCCCTCTTTACGTTGCCACGCGGCGCTCTTTGGCATTACTTCACCTCGTTATGGTAATACAGGGTTCCTTTGAGGAACTTGATGGAATTGGCAACGGCAGCGATCCTGTCGATGAAGGTGCCGTCTGCTTCGTAGTGGCGGTCCGTGTATCCAGCCTTGCGGGCAACGTCAACCTTGACGATATAGTTGCCAGAGGTGGAGCTTGAAGACTTGAACTGCGGGGCGGAGTCTTTGGACCACCCGCAGTATACCACATCGTTGCCGAGTTCCGCTTGCCACATCATTTCCGCGATGTAGTGTGGGTCGTAGGAGTCGTCGTGGTTGAACCAGCCGATGTAATCAGATGTCGCCAAGTCAAGCCCCTTGGCCCGCTTGTCGTGACCCCAGTCGTTGAGGTTTGGCTCTGCGTAGAACGTGGCACCCGTGTACCGCTTGCGAGCCGCCTCCAGATCAATGTCACTAGCGAGGACAATGATCTCATCGGGCTTCCTACTCTGAGCGAGCAGCGCACCCACAGTCCGAAGCATTCCCGCTTCGTCCGCGTGAGCAATCACAATCGCTGTGAAGGTTGCCACTGACTCTCCTAATGATCTCGCTGGTAGAGATACCAGCGGTGTATGGGATGTAGAGCATCTCAATGCCCCTCTCGTCCAGCCACTCCTTGCTGATGCCGAGCTGCTCCATCAGTGCCGGACCAGTCCAGTCGTCGCCGTGGGCAATGTACGAGATCTTCTTGTCCTTAACGAGATCAATGGTCACGCCACTGTCCTCGTCTCCAACGTTGACGATTACCTCGTCTACCCACTTGCAGGCTCGCAGCGACTCCATCCGCTCACCAAGCGTGAGGACGGTAGGCCGCTTGTACCGAGCAGCGAACTCGTCCGTGTTGAGTGCCACGATTACCTTGCCGCGCTTGGCGCATTGCTCCAAGAAGGCGGCGTGTCCGTAGTGGAACAGGTCAAACGTCCCGCCGACGTAGACCCACATTAGATGTCGAACTGCTTCTCTGCGGCAGCCTTGTCCTCAGGGGACTTCTCCTTGATCCCGAACGCGCTGTTCTTTGGGTCAAGGAACTTGATGAGAACCTGAAGTCCTGATGCCAACCCTGCGGACAGCACCGTGCGGAAGTCTCCGCCCGTGATGTCTAGGAGTGGGATGCCAAGACCGAGGGCGACCGAGATGGAGACCGTGATGAAGGTCCGACCGAACTCGATGAGCGCCTCGTCTACGCCCGTGTTGTCAATAACCCAGCGGATGCCCGCCTTGATGTCGCTATACATTGTGTCTCCTTACTTCCACTCAACGATGACGACGTGCTTGTGAGGTGCGCCGCCCGTCTGCTTCTTCTTGCTTGCGGCAATCTGCTTGAGCTGATCTTCAGTCACGACGACCCCGAACTTCTCCTTGCCCTTGCCGCTGCGGGTCGGGCAGGCCCACTGCCAGCCGTCCACGGCGTCCCATCCACAGGCAGTCATGTGTCCGTACCCCTGCGCGATGTGCTTCTTGTCCTTCTTGAGCCAGTAGTTCTGCCACTTCTTGTGCCACTCGCTGATCTCAACAGGCGGGTAGTCCACAGCCTGCTGGACCCAGACGATGAGTCCGGCACCACGGTGCGCCGAGAGGACGACGTCGTCCCACGACTTGGCATAGCGTGCCTTGGCACCGAGTTCCTTGGCGGTCTTGATCAGGTCACCGAGGGACGAGCCGTTGTCGGACACGCCCTCCTTCTCCACGAACCCCGTTGCCTTTGCCTTCGCCTTGATGCCATCGCCAGCAGACGGGTCAACGGTGTACTTGGATGCCCACGCCACGGCAGCAGCCGTGCTGGAAGGACCGCAGTCATCAAGGATGCCGCCCTTCTCTACGTGGTCGAGTTGTGACTTGACTTTGAACTTCATCTTATTCCTTCCAGCGTAGTGGCCCTGTGACGAGCCATCCAATGGTCAGTAGTACAAAGAGTGTTGCCATCGTGGTCTGCGTCTGCCCTTCTGGCAGGACCACTACGGCGAAGAGGAGACCGAGGACGGTCCACGCTCCACCAATGAGGTCGGTAATGATGTTTCTAATCACGGCGGGTTCCCTTTCGGCTGCTACGGGGTTTGCTCATTCCATCGCCACCCCCGCCACCACCGCCTCCGCCGCCGCTGGGTGTTCCACCCATTGATCGGACTGCTGATGCTGCCGCTGAACTTGCAATCTGACTTGAAATGATTGCCGCCGCGACTGGCTGCGCTTCTTCTTTCTCTTCTACGTCGAGGTCGCTGCCAATCTCTGTGATCGACGCAAGACTCTCAAAGACCTCACCGATTGCCTCAGCAACCGCCTCTGCCGCCTCCCCTACGCTTGGTAGTTCGTTGGTTGGCTCTGGCTCTTCAGTGGGTTCTGGTGATGGTTCCTCAGTCGGCTCTGGCTCCTCACTAGGCTCAGGCGACGGCTCCTCGGTAGGTTCTGGCTCTGGCTCTTCGGTTGGCTCAGGCTCTGGCTCTACCGTTGGTTCAGGTTCTGGAGTCGGTTCAGGAGTTGGATCAGGAGTTGGCTCTGGCGACGGCTCTTCAGGCTCCTCAAACGACGGAGGATCTTCTGGAATCGGCGTCGGTTCGGGCGTAGGCTCTGGCGTTGGTGTCGGCTCTGGAGATGGATCAACAGAAGGCTCCGGTGTTGGGTTTGGGGTTGGTGTTGGAGCTGGTCCGACGACCCACGTCGTGTTGGAGATTTGGAGGAAACCAGCGCCGCAGCAGGAGTCTGTTGAAAGAATACGGAACCCGAAGGCGCCGCCAGCGGTGATGTATCCCTCCGATGTCCCGCTGGCCTGCTGGACGTGGTTCACAAGATCATACCACACATCGTTCCAAAGAACCTGTGGTCTGTCGTAGTAGGCGTTGTCCGTTGTCCAGAAGGACCAATCGAATGAGACCGTCTCTCCTAGGGAGGAGTCCGTCGTGATTGCTGTGATCGTGTTCTGCCACGGATACCCAGCGCCTGCATTATTTGATCCCTGGATCGTGATGGCACCTTCCTCAAGGGTAATGGTGCCGTTGGAGTCAACCTGTTGATCCCAGAGATTGGTGTCGTCTAGTGCGAGTACTGGACCCGCAGAGAGTGG
>Ga0315907_10003800_pt1 | contig 17445 bp, 15 predicted proteins | sample LakEriMetagenome_3_FD_203525 | JGI IMG/M metagenome (GOLD analysis project Ga0315907, IMG submission 203525) | Freshwater fungal communities from buoy surface, Lake Erie, Ohio, United States - Buoy 12 MA123 | ecosystem: Environmental > Aquatic > Freshwater > Lake > Lake biofilm | place: USA... | reverse complement strand
CCAAAGGACGATCCAACCCGCGGGTGGTCAAGCGACGAACAAAGCAGTACTTGCCGAGAAAGGGGAATGAACTCATGAACAACAAATACTGTTGGGCGCCTATAATCATTAAGTGAACAGCATTGGGCACGTACCACTATTTGTTCTTGAGCGAGTGGGATTCAACTCGTAAGCACGACTAGTTGACTGACGGTCGAAGGTGGTCGTTCTATTCTCCGCGCCACCGTCTTTGGCGCAGTATGTACAGCCAGCCATAGGCGACAACGTTGATCACCACCACCGTCCCGGCAAGCCACCACTGAATAGTCGGCGTCAAACCCGCCGGATAAATGATGGTAAGAAGATAGTGCTCGATAAACCCGCCTGCATATCCCGCGTCGCCGGCCGCACGCCGCAAACCATTCTCCAGCGGCGTCAGGGGACAGATGTTGCCAGTAGCCTCTATCCAGATGCCCCACGCCACTGCGGGCAGATGCAGCCACGGCATCAACCGCCAACGCCATGCCAGCAGCGCACCGAGCACCACAAAAACGATAAACAGCAAGTGGACGATGAGTACGGCGTCTGCGGCGAAGCGGTAGAACATTACTGGCACCTCGCAGCGGCCACTGCGGTCGCTCCAGTCAAAGGCGCGGGTCTCGACAAAGTCATTGATTGACGGTCGTCGCCAGCCACTTTTGCTCGAATCTGCCCGTCTTAGCTAGAGCTCGGCAATGCGTAGGCCCGCTGCATCGAAGCCATGGACGTGTTTATCTGCGACGTGAAACTGCACGTTGCCACCGACCGCCAACTCCAATGCGTCCGCAACTTGCGCACAGAGGCTCTGGCCTTTTTTCTCGAAGTAGACGTACGATGTAGTGCCGAGTCTTTCAATCGCAGTCACCACACCGACAATCGGGCCATGTGCGCTGATGACAAGGTGTTCCGGCCGTATGCCGATCGTTCTCACTTGCGTATCGTTGGCAAGGCCCTGCAGTCGGCCTCGCAACGCCTCGCTTCCGATACTTTCGCGCGGTATCAGGTTCATCGCCGGTGAACCGATAAACCCCGCCACAAACAGATTGGCCGGCGCGTTGTAGAGATCGAGCGGTTTACCGACTTGCTCAATCACACCATCGCGCAACACCACGATCTTGTCGGCGAGTGTCATCGCCTCAACTTGATCGTGCGTGACGTAGACCATCGTTTTGCCAAGACGTTTATGCAGCGCGGCAATTTCCACACGGGTCTTCAGACGCAACTCGGCGTCCAAGTTTGATAGCGGCTCGTCAAACAGAAATACATCCGGTTCTTGTACCAGAGCACGGCCGATCGCCACGCGTTGGCACTGTCCACCGGAAAGCGCGCCGGGCTTGCGATTCAGGTATGGTGCCAGCCGCAACATCTCCACCGCCATCTGCACCCTTTGCGCAATGACGTGTTTTGCCACACCGCGCATGCGCATGCCAAAACTGAGATTCTCGGCAACCGTCATATGCGGGTACAGCGCATACGACTGAAACACCATCGCCACCTTGCGTTCGCTCGGCGGTTGGGTGGTTACATCTCGGCCACCGATGGTGATCGCACCTGCCGTCACCTCGTCTAGGCCAGCAATCATGCGCAACAGGGTCGACTTGCCGCAGCCGGATGGGCCGACAAACACCACAAATTCGCCGCCGTTGATATCCAGATCGATGCCGTGAATCGTTTCCGTCTTGCCAAATTTTTTAGTGATGCCACGCAGAGTGAGTGCCGACATGTCGTTCAAACCTCCAATGAGTGTGCGGGCATGTTCGTGAGCCGCTGAAGCAGCGCGTCATCCCACCGAATGGGGATGCCGGCAGCCGATAACTTGCGCTGAAACTCACGCACGCGTTCGTGACCTGCATGAATGCCAGCAGGTGTTTGCCCGCACGTCAGTGCATAGTCGGCCAGGAGTGCCGCAACTTCACCGATCAACCACTCGGTCGGATGGGTGCGGGTTGCGGCATTCACCAAATGTGTGACGCTGATGTTTTTGCAAGCCGGAATCAGGTTATCGCAATCACGTGGGACAAAGCAGCCCAACGGCAGGGTAAACGGCCGCACCATCGCATTGATGCCATGCCCGGACACACAGGTGGGGTGGATATCCATGTTGTACCAAGCCACTCCCACACTGTTGTTTGCGTGGAATGGGATAAAAGCATTGGGAACGACAGCATTGGGCGCCGCAGCACCACCTTCGGTCGGCTGCGCAAGGATCTGCGACTGGGTGAGGCACTCGATTCCAACAATACGCCGTGACTCACGCACATAGACCTGCTGCGCAAAACCATCGGTGCCAAGCGCATCCGCCGCGAGCTGAAGCTGCGGATGACCGCGACCATCTTCTGCATTTGGTGCATCAGTCTGTAGCCAATAGACCAAGCTGGCGGTGAGCTCCTTCGCGGCTGCGACCACATCAGACTCGGGAATCGGGCCGTCAAGCAGCGGCGAAATGGCGTAGTCGTTCTGCGCCCAATTGATCAGCGAAATTTCATCTCGCGGGGTGCGCCAGTTGCGCGACGATACGATGCGACGGTAGCGCCACAAGTCCAGCGTCTGGCCTTCGCCAAACAAGGGCAACTCTATTGACTTGCCGGATCCTGCGCCGGGAATGGAATTGCTAAACAATAGATAACCATAATGCGGTAGCCGATATTGGCGCCACTCCGCATACGACGCCGGTTGTCTGATCGGTGCCAGTGGCTTGTCAGTGCGCGCCAATGCCACGACAACGGTGCAAGGCTGTTGGTCGAGTCGATCGGCGGCTTCCGGCGCATCCCTCTCGCCAAATTCTGCGTGTGATTCTTTGCCAAGCCGGTAAGGCAGGCCAGCCGCCTGAATTAGCTCTCCGGTATCAGTGGCGTCAAGAAACAAGCGGGCATGGATCGACACAGTTTCACCCGCAGCACTCAGGCAACGCACCTCGCGGATGCTTCGGCCATCCTGATCGGCCCCTATCAATCGCACATCGCGTAACAACACCAAACGGCCACTCTTGATGTGCGGCGACAGCAAATTTTCCAGATAAGCCAATGCCACCGTTGGCTCAATACAGAGACGACTCACCCACCCGTCACCCGGGTTACATCCTTCGGTCATCTCCGTGCGGTCGACAAAATCATCCAGTGCCAAGTAGTAGGCGCGCATCGTACGACGAAACGCGAGGTAACTTTCACTCGCGCCACCGAACTCAATTAAACGGTGCTCGTCCGGCGGAACCCCTTGCGCGGTCAGTTGGCCACCGATCCAAGCGAATTCATTCGTCAGCACCACCCTACGGCCAGCCTCACAAGCCCGCCATGCCGCCAGCACGCCGCCTAAACTGGCACCGATGACGGCGATATCAACGTCGTGGTGTGGTGTTCTCATCACGCTTGCAATGTTGATTGGGGAACGAGATGAATATCAATTTCGAACGTCCGCTGCCAAGGAAGTTGAATCGATCCAACGCGATAATCAAAGTGATGTTCGGCAAGCCACGCGTTGGCGGCAGGAATAAACATCTCTACAACAACGGCATGTAATTTCTCTGCTGAGACGGTAGATTCATCGATGACATGCCGAATACGTTGCCGCCAGACGGCTTGATAGAGATAGTCTTCAACCAAACGAAGGCAAACTACCTCTTGATTGGTTGGCGCGTAGTAGGCACCTCTCGCCAGCGCACACTGCGCCAATAGACTGCCAATACTGTTACTTGCGGTGTTCCATCCAGCATAAGCCGCGAGTTCTGAAAATGGGACGTAGGCGGGCAATTGTTCCATCAGCACTGGATCGCCGCCGTTGGCGTACGCCAAATCCACCACGGCAATGGCCTTTCCCGCTTGATGCGCACCGCGTAATTGTGCAAGCCACGCAGCATTGATGCCGCTTGTGCTCGGTAGCGCAATCTTCATCGCCCAATCGCCCTGTGCCGTGCCTTGTGTGTGCACCGCGAGTAGTAGATCGGCGCTGTCAATTTCATCAACGATGACCGCATCAACCACCGCGAGTTGTGCGGCGAGCGATTCGGTGACCGGCCGATCCTCGTAGCGCGCTACCAAGCGGTGAACGTGATCGGGATCGCTGTAGGTAACGCAGACTTTCAGAGGTGCGTTAACCCACACTTCATTGGCTACGTGTGCAACCAATGTATGCGCAACTTCATCGGCACCCGGGTAAATAAGCACCCAATCCTCCAATGTTCGGGCAGCGACTAACGCCTCTAGTTCACGACGTTCGGCGATGTTAAAGCCGAAACGTGCGGTATCGTCTTGCGGCAATACCAAGCCATTGATGCCCTCGTACTCCACCAAATCCATCACAGCGCGGGCCACGGCAAAGTTGCGCGCACGTGTCGCCAGATAATCGTCGCGAATCGCTTCTGGGATTCTGTTAATCGCCGCTATGGCTTGTACATTGGCTTCCGCGTCGCCTGTGACCTGATATTGATCACTGTAGTACGACCAGCGCCAGATCAGTTCGCCATATTGATCCCAATAGGACTTTTCTTCATCGTTGACGTTGTTATTCGAGATCCGCATCGTGGCTAAGAACGCATAGATCGGCTTATGCAGAAACGCTTGCTTGAGCTGACGCAACACGTCTAAACGAGCAAGCAAACTCTCCTTGGAATCTGCAATAAAGCGCGAAGGTACCAAGCCGCCATAAATGAGCATGTCCAACGAGACAACAAAGCCTTGCACCTCACTGGCCTGCGCCCGCAGCCAATCGGCGAGGACGTCACGCTCTGCGGGCTGACGAAAATGGCCCAACACCCTTACGGGTGGCACCACGAGTTCGATGCCGCCCGCCTTGGCAAGCTGCACAACTTGTGCGCGCACCACCGGCCTTGCATCCACCGGCAGGAGCGCCAACCGGCGGTTCTGCTGCGGGCTCGCTGATTCCACTAACACCGACATCTTAGCGTGACAATTTCGTGTGGCTTCACCAACGTCGTTGACCCTGCACATTGATCGCCACAAGCTGCTACACGTTGCCATTGCCCGGTCGACAGCGCAAACGACTGATCGACATCAGTTGGATTCCACAGCCGCAATTCAAGTGAATCACCGACGCGGCGTACGGCGCTGATTTGTAGATTCGGATTGTTGATTTCAGTACCAGCCGCCCATCGTGAAGTGGTCCCTCTTAGGCAGACTAACGGCCGTCGAAAACGTTGCGCCGCAGTCAGCGGGTGAACTGTAGGGCTACCAATCGCAATCTGAAACTCAAACACCTCGGTCCCCAAACACTGCGCTTCGGGTGTTGCCATATCAGGCCCCGCCCCCACCCCGCGCGTAACAAGATCGCGCCGCGACATCCAGCCCACACTGCGGACGAGGGTCACTCCGAGCATTTGCTCGCCGTTGACCCGCAACACCTCGTACTCATGCATCGCGCGTTGTAAGAAAACGAGTTCACCCGCGACAATCGTACTCAGCGAAGGATTAACCACCACGGGCATTTCTTGCCGGCTGACGGCCGTCGGATAGTCCGCATACTTGACAGGGTGGTCTACCCACTCGAAGCCAGAATCGCTGAAAGTGCGTTCAATCGGCGCGGGCAAGGCCACCATCAGACGCGTACGCTGATCACTGGCTCGATTTGTCCAATGGAGTGAAAAATCAATCGTTGGCGCGCCCTCAAATAGCCGTATGCGCAGTACACCTGTGTTGGACACCGTCTCGGCTGACGGCCCCGCTCGATCGGCAGATAAACTCTGCGGCGTCGTCAGCGTAACGGCCAGCACGAGTTCCTGCACCTCAGCCAGCGCGAGACAAGAAACCAGCGAATACCTTGTTTGTGCCACTTGATGTTGATTCGGTGGCGGAGAAAAATTGTACGAGTCGCCCGCATCTAATTCCGAAAAAAACGACAATGCGGGTATCAAGGTCTGACCGGTGAGCCTATTGGTGATCGATAACTCACCATGGTCGTCTAGGAAAATACGGTAGCGTCGATTTTCGATGGCGGCGGGCATGGCAGCCGCTGGTGAGGACCCAGTCGGAGGCGTTGCATCGTCAATCACACAGGCAAGCGCTTGGAGCCCAGGAATCTCACAACGCACCAACACCTCATAACGATGCCCCTCAAGCCGCTCAGGGAAATCGTCAATCGGCGAGCGCAGCGTTGTATCGGATTGGACATTGATCAATTGACAGTGAAGCGGTTCACCAGCCGACGTTTTCAGCGACAACGCAGTCCGCTTTTCGCCACGCAAGAACAAACTGATGACCTGCGTCCCTGCAAAGGCGATTGGCAGCGGATTAAACAGGGTAAATCTGGCGTCATCGGCGAATACATCGGCGGTCTCGCACCCTCTCCCGGGGTGTTGCTCAGCACTAACCAACCCGCCGGCAACCAATGCGCGGTCCACCAGCGCATTCAAACGTTGGTCGATCAACTGATAACGCGTCACCATTTCCCGATGCACCTGATCAACGCTGCAGCCACAGATGGAATCGTGTGCCTGCTGCTGGATCACCATGCGCCAAGTGTCTTGCAGATACCGGGCCGGGTACTCGTCCAATTGAAGCTGCGCCAGCAAAGGCTCGATGACACCGAGCAACCGATCCTCTGCGTCCTGATTAAGGCGCTTCAAGTAGCGTCGGGTCGACAACACATCGGGCAACACAAATGCCTGCTTATTGTTGCGTAGCGCCCCGCGAATCGGTTGGCGACGGCCCGTGGTTTGTGCCATGACGGTCTCAACGTGATCAGCCAGGGACTTTTCCGTCAGCCGATACTGTTTATCGGTGGCGTTAAAAGTCGCGAGACGATCGCCGGTGGCATCCACCGAAAGTAGGTGATCGCCACCCTGTGTCAGCAGAAGTTCGGTGGCAAGACTACGTGCGGCCACACTATCAAGGTAACGTGACAATGCCCCCTGCCAGTCGGCAACGTTTAACGGGTGCTGATAGTAACCTTGCGTTAAAAAGAGCGCACCGACTCGTGTGCCATCCGGCGATTGCCAATCAAACTCGGCGACAGGTGAATCCACACCACGCCACATCACCGCTGAGTGAATGCCGAAGTTGGTGAGCAGTTGGGGTATTTGCCCGATATGCCCGAACGTATCTGGTAGGTAGCCCACGTATTGGCAATTACCCGCAGTAACTGCGTCAGCGATACCGAGCTCTAAGTTACGTAACAATGATTCCCCGCAAACGAGGAATTCATCGGCCATCACATACCACGGGCCAAGTACGATGCGCTTCGCTTTCACCAGCGCCTGTACGCGGGATACCAGTGCCGGTTCCGCGTTTGCGAGCAGATCCTCGTAGGCAGCGGTTTGTCCGTCAAACAAAAACTGCTGCAACGTTCCCGACTCCAACTGTGTCACCACGCGGGATATCACGTGGATCAGGCGTGCGACAAAAATCTGATGTGGAAAGTACCACTCACGATCCCAGTGGGTCTGTACCACCACCGCAACCGGGCGCTTTTCTTTGGCGGCACTGCTCATCCCTTCACCGCGCCTTTCATCGCACCTTCAATAAAAAAGCGTTGCGTGAATGTGAAGAACAGCAGAATCGGAACAATTGAGAACACCGCACCCGCCGCGACCAAACGCCAGTCTAGCGAGAAGGTGCTGGCCAATCGATTGACACCGAGCGGCAGGGTGAATAGTGAAGGCTGATCGATGATGATGAGCGGCCAGAGGAAGTCGCCCCAGACTGCGATGAAACTAAACACCGCCAGCGTCGCCAGCGACGGTTTTATCAATGGCAACATGACAAACCACCAAATGCGCAGACGCGAAACGCCGTCCATGATTGCTGCCTCCTCAATGGCCACTGGGACGGATAAAAACGCCTGCCGCATAAAGAAAATGCCAAACGCGGTACATGCGTGTGGCAACACCAGGCCGAGGTACGTATTCTGAAGTCCGAGTGATACCGCCAGTTCATAGACGGGAATCATGAGCAGCTGGAAGGGAATCATCATGGATGAAAGCAGCACAATGAACAACACCGACCGCCCCTTGAAGGGGATACGCGCCAGCGGATAAGCTGCTAACGACGCGAGCAGGAGGTTCAAGGCCACGGAAAGGACGGCGACCAGCGCGCTATTCTTCAAGTAGGTAAAAAACGGCTGCGAATCGATGACGCGAAAGAAATTGTCGAGCGTTGGCGATTGCGGGATAAACACCGGCGGATAGGCGAAGATGTTTTCGTCGGCCGACTTCAGCGAGGTGGACAACAGCCATAAAAATGGTCCGACAGTAAACAACAGCACGATCAGGATCGCGAGATAACGGAGCAGCAATGGCAACACGGCTTGGAGGTTAGGTTTTTTCACGCAGAAACCGCAGATTGATGAGTGAAAACACGAGAGTCAGCAGGAAGAGGACAACACCGATAGCCGACGCGTACCCCATTTCAAACTCCGAGAACGCCGACTCGTAAAGATAGTAGACCAACGTTTTGGTCGAATCCATCGGCCCGCCCTGCGTCATGACGTACACCTCCTCAAACACCTTCATCGCGGCGATTGACGACATGACGGTGACTACCGCAATCGAAGGTCTCAACAATGGAATCGTGATGTGAATCATCTGCTGCCATGCGCTGACGCCTTCAACCTCGGCAACTTCGTACAGGTGACGGGGTATCGACTGCAATCCGGCCAAATAAATCACCATGTAATACCCCATGCCGCTCCAGATGGTAACAGCCATCACGCTAAACAGTGCATTGGCGGGATCGGTGAGAAACGCAACGGGGTCGGTCGTTACACCAGAAGCGAGCAATACATAGTTGAGAATACCCTGCTCCTCGTACACCCATTTCCAGATAAGTCCGCTGATGACCAGTGACGTGATAACAGGCAAGTAGATTGCAGCGCGGATAAACGTGATGCCAGGGATATGTTTATTCACCAGAGCGGCAAGAAAAATCGGTGCGATGACCAATACCGGAACAACCACCACCATGTACAACAACGTGTTCTTCAGTGCCGCCCAGAAAAACGGGTCGCGCCAGACGTTCAGATAATTTGCAAACCCGACAAATTCCGCTTCGCGAATCATATTGAAGTTGGTGAAACTCAAATAGATCGCTTTCAGCGCGGGATACAGCACAAACGTTGCCAGCACCACACAAGCCGGAATCAGAAAAAGATACGGTATCAACGGGTTGCCGGTGATTCGGCCGGACGATGTTGCCTTCATCGTGGCTCCATAACCAAACGCTCAAACACCAGCCGCGCGGCACCATACACGCCTGCATCACTGCCCATTGCAGCGACCGCGACCGGTACTTGAACACCTCTTGCGGCAAGGCCAGCCTCCAACATCGGCCACCAGTGTTCACGCGAATCCACCATTCCGCCACCAATGATGATGACATCTGGATCAATCATCCAATGCAGATTGAATACCTGCAACACAAGGTGTTCGCACCACCGCTCTAACGCGAGCGACGCGTTGGCGTCTCCTTGTGCGAACCGTTCCATCACCGCCGCGCCGCTGACCACGCTGTCAACCTGATCCTGCGCTGTGACTATCTGTCGGTAGACATTACCCAATCCCGTACCGGATACCAAGTGTTCAACCTTGACTTCTGTTTGCGAATGACGATCCCACATGCGGGCGATACCAAAATGTCCGGTGAGATGATGGCGGCCTGTTAATAGCCGTCCATTTGTCAAAACAGCACCACCAAGCCCGGTGCCCAACGTCAGCATCACCGCACTCGCATTTGCGCCCAATCCGTGACGACCGCACCAAATCTCCCCGACCAGCGCACAGTTGGCATCGTTGTCTGCGACCACCGGCAATTGATATCGGTCGCCAAAATGGGCACCAAGTGGTGTGCCCGCCCAACCTGGAATTTGTGGTGCCGAACTAACGACCAGCCCGCTGGTGGGCTCAATGACGCCAGCTGAAGACAGACCAATCCCGCAAACGGAAGTACCGGCCGGTACTTGTTGTTGTAACTCTTCGATAGTCGCCTCGATCACGCCCAGCACGTGGCTGGCTCCAAGTGAGGCATCGGTGGCATACCGTGTGCCGGCGAGCATGTTTGCATGCCGGTCAATGAGTGCTCCGCGAATTTTTGTACCGCCGATATCGATTGCGATAACAACCGGCGCAGCCACGGGTTTGGCACCATGACTCACGGCTGCGTCCCTGATACTGCGCGAGCGGCAAATTTGGTCGGGCAGGGCAATAATGCCGACCAGGTTGTATCAATCTCCGACAATGCTTGTCGCGTGGTCTTTCGGTTCAGCATGACCGCCTGCAGATTGCGTGCGTAGTCACTACGAAACTTATTGTAGTTCCGCATTGGTGGTACGAGCACTTCACCACGCTTCACCTGTTCAACCGAAAGCGCACGGGCTTCATCTAGCAAACGATCACCGCTTGATGTTGTAAAAAACGGAGCGTCATAACTTTTCACACTCGAAGGAAGAATCGGCACACGCCGTGCGAACTCCGTCTGATTGGCCGCATTGGTGAGGAATACCGCAAAACGAAAAGCCGCTTTCTTGTTGGGCGATTGGTCGAGCACAGCGATATTCATGGCGGCGATGTTTGGTGGTGATTCGCCGACGCCAATCTGCAACTTCACCCCAACATTGGCATAAAACGCGGGATTGTTGGTCTTGATGAACTGGAGAAATTGCATGCCGGTGCTCACCATCGCCACCTGCCCTGATAAGAACATTTCAACCGCTTTACGGTGGCCTTCGGTGACTACATTTTTCGGCACCAGTCCATCTTGGTATAGCTGTTGGTGAAAGTTAAAAACATGTTCACCGCGTTCATTCACAAACCCCGCGCGACAACCGTTTGCGCTGAGAATGGACGCGCCCATCGACACCAACGTTTCGAGCGGCGTACTGCCGTCAAGCGCCGGGAAGTATGCGTAACGTCCGGTGGTCGCCCTGACTTTTTGCGCCGCTGGCAACAACCCCGCAAACGTCGTTGGTGCTTCGACACCGGCCCTGGCAAGTAGTGTCTTGTTGTATAACAGCACACTGGTGGTTAGGTACCAAGGCAGGGCGAAGGTCTTGCCATCGAGCCGATTTGCCTTCCACGCGGCGGGTAGGTAGGCGCGAATCTCTTCTGCACTCAAGAATTTCTCCGGGTCTGCCAACGCGCCAAATTCGGCCAGCTTCGAGGCAAATTGTGGATTCAGATTCACCACGTCCGGTGCGGGCCGCCGTGGAGACGCCGAGGCAACCGCCGTGAGTGTCTTTTTCTCCATCTCAGACCACGGCACATCCACCCACTTCACACGAACATCTGGATTCTGTTTTTCAAAACTGCTGATGACGCCGCGAATGTAGGCATCATGAAACGGTGAAAGTTGCATCGTCCAGAACTGTACTTCCACGCCTGTGGCGAATGCCCCGCACGAGACAGCCATAGCAGCAGCGATGACCACAATCGAGTACCACCCGCGCCAAAGCGCGGCGAGACTCGCGGATAATGATGGAAAGGTAAGCTGACTAATCAAAACTGCGAACCCCAGAAACGACGGACGTTTCCAGCCATAATTGACTCAAACTGCCCGTCGATTGGACACTTTGAAGACACCATCAACAACTTTCGCGATTCCACCGCCATGAACTTTCGTACGCCTGCACTCATTGATTCTGCACTGCGAGGTCGCTTGGTGGTGTCCTGCCAGCCCGTCGACCGGGGGCCCATGGACCTTGACGGCATCGTGGTCGCACTCGCCGCAGCGGCCATCGCCGGCGGAGCGGGCGGGGTGCGTATTGAAAGTGCTCGGCGTGTCGCGGCAGTGAGCCGTGCGCTGGATGCACCGATAATCGGCATCGTTAAACGCGATCTCGCCGATTCACCCGTCCGCATTACGCCGTTTCTAGAAGACGTGGCCGAACTGGCCGCCGCTGGTGCGGACATCATTGCTGTTGATGCGACCGCCCGACTGCGGCCAGTTTCCGTCGCCAAACTTCTTGAACACATACGTTCGCTCGGGGTCCTTGGCATGGCCGATTGCAGTAACGTGGAAGAAGCACTCGCCGCACACCAGCTCGGATTTGATGTCGTTGGCACAACACTGTCGGGATACGTCGGCGGCGATATTCCCGCCGGGCCGGACATAGCGTTCATTCGCGCCATCTCAGCACGGATGCCGCGTGTGATGGCAGAGGGCCGGTTTAACACGCCTGCTTCCGCCGCCGCCGCCATTGACGCGGGCGCATGGTCAGTGACAGTCGGCACGGCAATCACACGCACCGAGGTCGTTACCGGATGGTTTGCCGATGCACTCAAGGCTTAAGCTTTCTGGCTACTGCGTCTTGGTAACTTTAGCAAGATACTTCGGCTTGTCCGGGTCGAAGCCGCGAGCGCGAGAAACTGCCTCGACCATCGGATAAAAACTCTGCACCACCGAAATAGGGTCAAGATCAACAGACCCCGTCTCCACGATCGGCAGGTTGACACCCGGTGTTGCTGCTGGCGCGGCAAGCAGCACGTGCGCGCCGCGAAGGCGCATTTCATCCGCAAGTGCCACCAACCCCGCGTGTGCCGGACCACGCGGTGCCAACACCAACAGCGGGTAACCCTTATCAATCAGCGCCATCGGGCCGTGCTTGACTTCCGCGCCGGAGAAGGCCTCTGCTTGAATGACACAGGTTTCTTTAAATTTGAGTGCCGCTTCCATCGCCACCGCGTGCCCGGTGCCACGGCCGATCACCAACATTTGCTCGGCGTCCTTTAGCACCTCAATACCCTGTGACCAATCTTGAACTACCGCACGCGACAACACGGACGGCAAGTCGTTGATGGCTGCGTCCAGCGCGTTATCTTGCTGCCACGCCGCCGTAACACGTGCACCGGCGACCAGCTGGGCAATAAAACTCTTGGTTGCAGCGACACTTTTTTCTTCACCTGCACAAAGCGGGAACACCCAGTTTGAGGCCTTGGCCAGCGGCGACTTTTCGTCGTTCACAAAGGCCGCCGTCTTTGCACTGCCGGCACTGAAGAACTGCATCGGCGCAACCAGATCAGGGCTTTGCCCGGACTGCGAAAACGCGGCGGCAAACAAACCCTCGGTCTGAATGTTCGACTGATACAGCGTAATTAAGGACATTGGTAGCGAGGTGACCAACCTGCCGAGCCGCGCCATGATGAGGTAAGCCATAAAATGTGCAGCGTGGTCGGAGCTACCACGCGCCACCGTAAGAATCGACCGGGGCGAGTATTCACGCAACACCTGGCCAAATTCCTGATACAGGTTAGGCTGTGATTGCAGTTGCCGCGCGACGGCGATCGGCGCTTCCCTTGCTTCTGCCAGCATCAAACTACTATTCATCAACAATCTCTCATTTAGAAGATCACGCTTTTGATCGCTCCTACCAATCATCTCTGGTAACCACTAAGCTCTTTGATCAGTCGCTCGCGGTCACGCGGCTGTTTAGTTCAGTTCAACAAATTGCCTTCGACCATGACGCCCTGGATTTCGAGCTCGCGATCAAGTATCACTACATCAGCCCAGCCTCCGACTCGGAGCCGACCGCGGTCTGTTATCCCCAAGTAGTCCGCAGCGTTTGTCGACACACGTTGCGAAGCGTCAATGAGATCCAAGCCTAGCGTGTTGACGAGATTTCGGAACGCCTGATCCATCGTCAGTGTCGATCCTGCCAGTGTTCCATCTGCAAGTCGAACCCCGCCCAAACACTTCGTCACCGTGTGGCGGCCAAGCCGGTATTCACCATCGGGCATGCCCGAGGCGGCGGTTGAATCTGTCACACAAAACAGTTTGGGAATGGCGCGCAGTGCAACACGCATTGCGCCAGCATGGACGTGTAAAAAATCCGGAATGATCTCCGCATACTCGGCATTCGCCAGCGCCGCACCGGCCATTCCCGGCTTTCGATGATGCATACCGGTCATGGCATTAAACAAGTGCGTGAACCCCTTCGCGCCATAAGACATCGCCTCAATGCCTTCTTCGAAGCTACCGGCGGTGTGTCCAAGCTGCACGGTAAATCCCGCTGCAACCAGGGAGCCAATCAATTGCATATTGCCGGGCACCTCGGGTGCCAGTGTGATGAGTCGAATGGGTGCCAGACGATGCAGCCGGATTACCTCCGCAAGAGCCAGCGGCCGTGCAAAATCAGGCTGAGCGCCCAGCATCGCGGCGTTGATATAAGGCCCTTCAAGGTGCACGCCGAGAACACGGGCACCGCGCCCGGTGCACATATTGTCTCGACGACAAATGTCGCCCAATACCGCGAACGCGTTCTCCAAGTCTTCCGCTGGAGCGGTCATCGTTGTGGCGAGTAGCGCGGTAGTCCCGTACTTGGCGTGTGTCTCTGCAATCACTTCCACCGAGTTACCACCTTCCATCGTGTCGCGACCGCCACCGCCGTGAACGTGAGTGTCAATGAAGCCGGGTAGCAAAATGGGGGTGGCTGAGTCGCGTACCGCCGCTGAATCTATTGGCTCTCCGTGTATTGAAGCCACTCTGCCGTTCACGTCAGTCTGCAATTGACCCGCAATAAAGCCTTCGGCGGTGAGGATGTTTCCCTTGATGGTGGCTGCCGACATGTCCTAATCGCGCCGCATCTCGGCGACAAAATCGTAATAGTCGTTGCGGCAGTAGGAGTGGGTTAACTCCACCGCCTTCCCTTGGGCGTTAAAGCCAACCCGGGTAATAAACAACACCGCCTGCCCAACATCAATTCCTAGTTGCGCGGCAAGCCTGGCCGGTGCGTTCAGCGCGCGAATGTGCTGGAGGGCACGAACGGGAATCTGCTGGCCGCGTCCAAGATACTCATAAAGTGAGCCTTCCACTTCAGCCGGGTGCCTGACAACACTCTGCGGCAGTACGCTCACCTCGTAGGCCATCACAACCTCGTCGGCCAGGCGCAGACGCTCCAGCCGGGCTACTTTGGTCGACGCTGAAATACCAAGGCTGGCCTGCTCGTCGGTGGTCGGCAAAACGACTGCACGTTTCAGCCACCTGGATGTCGGCGTATAGCCGCGTCGCGACAGCTCTTCGGAGAAGCTGGAGAGGCGTGACAACGCCTGCTCGAATCTAGGCGCGATATAGTTGCCGGAACCTTGTCGGCGTACCACCAACCCCTGCTCAACCAAGCGATCAATGGCCTTTCTCGCGGTGACACGCGAAACATTCAGGGACTCCGACAACAATCGCTCAGATGGCAAAGCTTCATCAACCTGATAGTGGCCGGCGCGGATGGCGTCGGCAATCTTTCGCGCGAGCTGTGCATACAGCGGCGAGTTGTCGCGCACGTCGAACTTGATATCCTTGGCGGTAGGCGTGGCGTATTTTTTCATAGCCGGAGTGCAAAAAAAAGACACCAGACCAGTCGCTTGCGTGCGGCTTGATGTCTTGCTCAATTAATGTATCAAGATAATACCAATTTAATACCAAATTTCGCAGGTCGGCCGATAATTTGAGCCTGCGGCACTGGCGGGCTTCAATTACAAATCACGAGTACCACCATACACAAGTACTGAGCTAGACTGTTCAAATCACCATGTCCGGAGTCTCTTTATGGTTGGTTCCGTGGTTGCCAGTCGCGCAATCTTTATCTTCACCACGATTTGCGCCTTGTTTCTGCTCGCCCCGCCGGTTGACGGCAAAACACTTCGTTGGTCTTCCAAGGGTGATGCGTCAACGCAGGACCCGCACGGTCAGGACGAAAGTTTTACCAAGTCCATTAACGGCCTCGTTTATGAACGTCTGTTTCAGCCGGGCAAAGATATGTCCGCCACGCCGTGGCTCGCGGTATCTTCAAAACAGGTCAGTCCGACCAAACGGTTGGTCACACTTCGCAAAGATGTGAAGTTTCACGACGGCACTCCTTTCACCGCAGACGATGTGGTGTTTTCTTTTGAGCGCGCGGCCAAATCGCGACAGTTCAAGACCTATGCCATTCCCGCTGGTATCGCCAAGAAAATTGACGATCTCACGGTGGAATTTACCACCAGCCAGCCTAACCCAATCAGCCTCACCTCCATCTCCGAAGTGCCGATCATGAGCCGTGCTTGGGCAGAGAAACATAAGGTGACGGCTGCGCAAGACTTCACCACCAAGGAAGTGACTTACGCGTCAAAACATGCGATGGGAACCGGGCCATACAAATTGGTTTCATTTGAACCCGGGGTTCGAATCGTGCACACCAAGAACGCCGACTGGTGGGGTATCAAGGAAGGTCGCTACGAAAGCAATATCGAACGCATTGAGTATCGTCAGATTACCAGCGACGTGACCCGTATGGCTGCGCTGAAATCCGGTGAGCTGGATTTTGTACTCGATCCGAGCCCGCAGGATATTGCGCGACTCAAGACGGACCGCGAGCTGAAAGTATGGGAAGGTGACGAACTGCGCGTGATCATGGTTGCACTTGATCAGGCGCGAGATGAGTTGCTGTTTGCCGATGTGAAAGGAAAAAATCCTTTCAAGGATCGCCGGGTTCGCCTCGCTATGTATCAGGCTATCGACATCAACGCGATTCAAACACAAGTCATGCGCGGTCTATCCACACCGACGGCGATCCCGTTACCCAACCCAAAGGGGGATGGTATTCCGGTCTCCTTCGAAAAGCGATTTGCATACGATGTGGCGACCGCCAAGCGCCTGCTCAGCGAAGCTGGATACCCAAACGGATTTGGTTTTACCATGCACTGCCCGAATGATCGGTACGTCAACGACGAGAAGATCTGTGTGGCACTCGCCAGCATGTGGGCACGGATAGGGCTTGCTGTCAAAGTCGATGCCATGCCGAAGGCGCAGTACTTCGCACGCACACCGAAGCAGGAGTTTTCTGTCTGTATGCAGGGATGGGGCGATAACAACAACGATGCGATGTTCACGCTCAAGCCCCTCTTCCATAGCAATAATGGCAAGGGTGCCGGTGAAACCAACTACGGCAACTTCAAGAATGCCGATGTCGACCGACTTATCCGTCAGGCGGAAGTGGAAATGGATCTAGCGAAACGGCAAAAGATGATCAACGATGCCGTCGAGATTATTCAGCGTGAGGTACACGTGATCCCACTTCATCGCCAGGTAATTCCATGGGTTGCTCGCGCAAACGTTGCGCTGGTACATCGCCCCGATAACAAATTTGCGCCTATCTGGATGAAACTCAACTAGCATCAAGGTAGCTATCGGTCTGTCGCGACGACCGCAAACCCAGCCGCAAACCAAGACACAAACGCCGCCTCTCCTCCCAAACACAGCCTGCAACCTATGGAGACCACCTCAACATGGCATTGACCTATCTTTGGGCCGGTTTTTTTATCGTCGGATTTTTGGCGGCACTGGGACAGTGGATTTTTCTGGGTGATACGGAGGTATTTAAGAAAATAGTCGACGGCACATTCGACTCGGCACGCGTTGGTGTCATGGACATTGCGCTGCCACTGGCGGGCGTGATGACGCTTTGACTTGGTATTCTTAACGTCGGCGAGAAAGCTGGCTTCATCGGCATGATTGCCAAGTT
>Ga0315907_10003799_pt1 | contig 17447 bp, 18 predicted proteins | sample LakEriMetagenome_3_FD_203525 | JGI IMG/M metagenome (GOLD analysis project Ga0315907, IMG submission 203525) | Freshwater fungal communities from buoy surface, Lake Erie, Ohio, United States - Buoy 12 MA123 | ecosystem: Environmental > Aquatic > Freshwater > Lake > Lake biofilm | place: USA... | reverse complement strand
CGGCCTGGAAGAAACTTGTCGAAATTGTCTGTACGTTTTGCCATAATTATGCTGTTTTACAACAGGTGAGGAACAAAGATAATCTTTATTTCAACAGAAAAGGGGTTAACCTTTGTTCGCAAGCTGACCACAAGCGGCATCAATATCTTTACCTCTACTGCGCCTTAATCGGGCATTCACTCTGTTTTTTTCGAGGTAATGCATGAAGTTCTCTACCTTTTGCTCATCTGGCTTTTCAAATTTGGCCAGATCGATAGGATTGTATTCGATAATATTCACCAGATCTGCTGGAACTTGTCTGTATATCTTGATCAATTCATCAGCATCTTTCAACGAATCATTAAAATCTTTAAATAGAATGTATTCAAGGGTGATCTCATTCTTTGTTTTTTTATAGAAATAATTCAGTGCGTCGATCAGGGATTTCAGGTTATTCGTTTCATTGATCCCCATGATTTCATTTCGTTTATCATCATTGGCTGCGTGTAATGATAAAGCCAATTTAAAGCGTACGCCATCATCGCCTAATTGACGGATCATCTTGGCCACACCAGCAGTTGAAACGGTAATACGACGTGGGCTCATGGCCAATCCATCTTCTGCAGTTATGCGTTCTATGGCCTTCATCACATTTTTATAATTGAGTAACGGTTCTCCCATTCCCATGAAAACGATATTACTCAACCGCTTTCCAGTAGCTTCTTCTGCCTGACGGTTTAATAGAGCTACTTCATCAACGATCTCATCAAATTCAAGATTCCGCTTTCGATCTAAATATCCGGTAGCGCAGAATTTACAACTTAAACTGCAGCCAATTTGAGAGGACACACAGGCCGTCATGCGCGTATCCGTTGGAATCAAAACACCTTCAATAGCATGTCCTTCATGTGTACGAAATCGTGATTTGATGGTGCCATCCAAACTTTTTTGGATCGTATCCATGCGGAGAGATGGCAAGGTAAACTCTGCCCCCAATTTTTCACGTAAAGCTTTAGGCAGGTTTGACATGTCTGCAAAAGATGCAGCATTTTTTTGCCAGAGCCATTCCCATACCTGTTTTGCACGAAAAGAAGGTTCATTCATGCTTTTCAGCGTGTCAGTCAATTGTTCCTGTGTAAGATGTCTGATATTTTGCACAAAGCAAAGGTAAACCCTTATCTTTTCATATACTCGGCTAGCTTGTTAAAAGCTACTTTTTCTTTTGTGCCGGAAATAAGGTTTTTTACTTCAGCTGTTTGCTGAGTTATTTCTTCAGAGCCAATGAAAACGGCATATTGTATGTTTTTCCGTTCTGCATATTTGAATTGCTTGTCAAATTTGGCTTTCTCGTGATAGAGCTCAGCAGAAATACCTTCCAGACGAACATGCATCATCACATTAAATGCAGCACGACTTTCTTCTTCTCCTAAATTGAAGAAAAGAGCCATTGTCCCAGTAGTTAAATGTTCGGGCATGAGATTCAGTTCTTCCATCACATCATAAATCCGATCAACGCCAAATGATATTCCAACACCTGGAATACCAGGCACTCCGAATAAACCAGTAAGATCATCATATCTTCCACCCCCACCGATGCTACCCATTTGAACATCTAGTGCTTTTACTTCGAAGATGATACCGGTGTAATAGTTTAATCCACGTGCAAGTGTAAGATCAATTTCAATGGTTTCTGAAAAAAATGAAAGCACGAACTTCAGTTCTTCCAGACCTTTTTGACCTTCTGCATCATGCCCGAGCAATTGTTCTGCCTGAGCTAATTTATCAGCTGAAGATCCATTGATCAATAGATATTTTTCGATGGTAGCTATTTGATCAGCAGATAGTCCTTTTTCAACTAGTTCCTCTTTGACTTTATCCAATCCTATTTTATCCAACTTATCGATAGCAACGGTTATATCCGTTAACAAGGAAGGCCCACCGCAAATATTAGCTAAAGCGGTTAGTATCTTTCTGCTGTTAATCCGAATACTTACCTTGATCCCCAATTTGGTGAATACATTCTTATAAATAAAGGCTAGTTCTACTTCATTCATCAAGGATGTACTGCCCACTACATCCGCATCACACTGATAGAATTCGCGGTATCGACCACGCTGTGGACGATCGGCACGCCAAACGGGCTGAATCTGGTAACGTTTAAATGGAAAATTGAGTTTACCGTGATTCATGGCCACATATCGAGCAAAAGGAATGGTGAGGTCGTAACGAAGAGCGCGTTCTGTAATTCCTTTACTACTCTTTCCGGATAGTATATTTTCAAAATCTGCTTTTGCCTGATCGTGTTTAGTAGGATTATCCAGGCCGTTATTTAGGATCTTAAAAATGAGCTTATCTCCCTCGTCTCCATATTTCCCCATTAGTGTTTCCAGATTTTCCATTGCTGGTGTTTCCAGTGGTTCATATCCACAGGATTCATAAACAGAACGGATAGTCTGGAAGATATACTGTCTTTTACGGACCACATCTGCAGAGAAATCTCTTGTGCCTTGTGGTAAATTTGCTTTTGTGCTCATTTTCTTAAAAGATTGGCTTATTGCCAGTATGCTAATTAGTTATTTTATCCATTCGCCGATTATTTTCTCGCATGCTTCATCCAAAATCGCGTAAACTTCATGATATCCATCTTCTCCGCCAGACCAAGGATCTGGAACATTCCTATTTTTCCCTGGGTGAACCATGTTAAGAATCAAGTCTGCTTTCATGGGTTCGAAATCTTTACCGGAAATCTGTTTCATAGCTGATAAAACATCCCCTGCCATCGCATATATCTTGTCGTAACGTATAAAATCTGCCGCTTCAAAATCTCTTGCCCTTTGTTGGCTTATATCTATGCCATTGATCAGGGCAACCTTTTGAGATAATGGATGCGGCGGTTCTCCTGTATGGTAGCCATTGGTACCAGCACTGTCCACAGTCCAGTCTAGTCCTGCTTTCCGGACTTTCTCCTGAAGAATTCCTTCGGCAAGGGGGCTTCTACAGATATTGCCTAGACAAACCATCAGAATTTTCATATGTACAAAGATAGGGATTCGGTTGGGCGAAGGGTAGCTTTAGCTAAGGAACTAACGGAATAATTCATGATTTCCTTACTTGCAAAATGCTTTTTCAGTATAGATTTTTACTTATCTTGCCCATCCCGCATATGTGGCTGGTATATGAGTTTAGAACAAAGAGAACAAAAAAATCAGCGTAACATCAAAATCGTGTATGATTTCACAATGGCATTGCTGTGGACCATACTTGGATTGTTTTTGTTGCTCTATCGTTATCTAGGCTTTGAACCAGATTATGATCCTTTCCTGGCATCGATGTTTGGAGGAGTGTGTGTGGTGTATGGGGCATTTAGATTATGGAGAGGTATTAAACGTAAGAAAGAAAATTGGTGAAATCTGGGATGAGTAAATATGGATGGATGATGTTGTTGGTTGCATGTGTGCCATTCGGCTGTGCGCAAAAACCTAAGAAGGTTTCAGATGAAACATTGTCGTCTGGGACTATTTATATTTCGGTTGATGAAAGTTTTAAGCCTGTTATTGACTCTCAGATCAGCGTTTTTTTGGCCTCTTTTCCAAATGCAACAATAATTGCCCATTATAAGCCGGAGGCAGAATGTCTTAAAGATCTTCAATTCGATAGTATTCGGATGGTGATAGTCACCCGTGGCCTTAGTGAAGAGGAAGTCAATTTCTTTAGGGATACGCTGGGCTATGCACCACGCTTTGGAAAAATGGCGTCTGATGCAGTAGCCGTTGTGGTAAATAAAAACGCTAAAGATTCGCTTTTTGTTGTTTCCGATCTTAAAGGAATGCTAAGTGGATCACTTGTTTCAAATAAGAGATTTGTAATGGATGGATTGAAAGCCACCAGCACCGTTCGGTTTGTTTTAGATTCTTTATTGCGGGGTGAAAAATTGGGAGGTAATGTTCAGGCTGCCAAAACCAGTGAAGCTGTGATCGATTATGTTTCCAATAACCCGGATGCTATAGGATTTGTTGGGGTAAGTTGGATAGGAAACAAGGAAGATTCATCTCAGCTAAGTTTTTTAAATAAAGTCCGGATTGCAGCATTAGGATGTGAACGATGTGAAGAGTCAGTATATGTAAAACCTTATCAGGCCAATATTGTTATGAAGCGATATCCAATGGTGAGAGGGTTACATTATATTTTAAAAGAAAATTATTCAGGTCTAGGTAGTGGCTTTGTTAACTTCCTAACTACAGAGCGTGGGCAGCTCATTTTTAAGCGAGCATATCTTGCCCCTTCCAAAATGGCTCTTACAGTTCGGAGAATGGACATGGAAGAAAGCGATTTTTGAATCTTATAACAATTAATTTCTTAATTTAAACCAACAATTAAAACAGGGTACATGACAAAAATCAAAATCGGCATTGTAGCAGTAGTTATGCTGGTGAGTAATCTGGTTTTTGCCCAATCATTGGATGATGCCAGAAAACTGATCAATTATCAGCGATATGCCACAGCAGTTGAAACACTGGAAAAAATGGTTGCCGCTAATCCAGCAAATGCTGATGTACAGTATTGGCTCGGACAAGCATTTATTGAGTGGAGTAAGGCTGATAAAGCAAAAGAAGTTTATCGTAAGGCTTTGGAAGTAAATGGAAGTAGTCCTATTCTTATTGTGGGGATGGGTCATGTTGAATTGCTTGAGGGTAAGAAAAACGAAGCCCGTCAACGTTTTGAAGCGGCCATCAGTTTAACAAAAGCAAAAGACGTTAATGTTTTGAATGCAATTGGAAAGGCTAATATCGACTTGAATGCAGATTATGACTATGGTATTGAAAAATTAAATCTGGCTACTACAATAAAAGGATTTAAAGAGCCGGATGTTTATGTAAATATGGGTGATATCTATCGTAAGAAAAGCGATGGTGGAGCGGCTGTGAAAGCATATGAGAAAGCACTTGAGATCGATCCAAAATATGCTGTTGCCCATTATCGAATTGCGAAGATCTATTATACCCAGGGAAAGGATCAAGAGGAAACGTTTACCAACTTTTTTAATAAGGCCATCGCTTCAGATGCCAAATTTGCACCAGCCTACTACGATCTTTATGTATATTTCTTTAGCAGAGATGTATATAAATCAAGGGGTTTTTTCAACCAATACAAGGAAAATGCTGACAAAGGCGCAGCCCTTGATTATGAGGAAGCAAGTTTATCATATGCGTCTGGTGATTTCAAAGATGCAATTGTAAAATCTGATGCCCTTATTCAACAATATGGCCAAAATGTAGATCCACGCGTATTTCGTTTAAAAGGATATAGTTATAATAAATTGATGGATTCTATAAATGCTTTACAATTTCTGGAACAATATTTTGCTAAGGTAAATGAAGATCAAGTGATCACTGACAACTGGATAGTAGCTGCCGAATTATCTTCTAAGGTTCCTGGTAAAATAACTGAATTCGATAAATATGTACGTAAAGCATTAGCTTCTGATACATCCATTAAAAGTAAAGTAGCCACCGTTCGAAAAGCTGTGGACATATTTAAAAAAGCAGGAAATCAGGCAAAAGTAGCGGAGTGGTCTATGGCAGTATTGAATGTAGCACCAACCCCCACTAAAACTGATCTTTATAATGCGGGATATGAGCATTATAAGTTGGGCCAATATCTGGTTGCAGATAGTTTATTTGATACCTATAAAGCTAAATATCCTGATGAGGTTTATGGATATTTGTGGAGTTATCGATCTCTAGCTGCTGTAGATACATCCATGAAATTAGGTCTTGCCATACCTGATGCTATTAAACTGGTTGAGATTGCGGAATTGGATAAGGTAAAAAATAAGTCCATCATTGTATCTACTTGTGGATTCCTGGCATCCTACCTTACTAATGAAAAGAAAGATTATGCAGGTGCGTTGGGCTATATCGAGAAAATTCTTGCTGTTGACCCTGCCAATGCCGATGCTCTAAAGTATCGGGAGATACTTCAAAAAGCAGCTACTAAACCTGGTGGGAAACCTTCAGGAGGCTAGTGAGCGGGCATAAAATGCTAAAAAATTAAAAAGCCGGAGAATTTCTCCGGCTTTTTTATGCCCAAAAGGTGTAAAACCAATAATAATCATGGGAAATCATAGCCTTGTCCTTAAATTTGCGGCACCAAATTCACTCGAGCATGAATCTCTTGCAACTATTGCAGATCCCGGCCGCTGATACCGTGAACAATGCGAGTAATTACTTCCCAATCGGAATACAACTGATTTTTGCCATTTTATTCGTGGCGCTTATGATGGTTTTGTCGCATTGGCTCGGTCCCAAACGTCTTACCTCTGATAAATTACAAACCTTTGAAAGCGGTATCGACCAAAAGGGAAATGCCCGAAAGCCAATGGCGATCAAGTATTTTTTGGTGGCGATCTTATTCGTTTTATTCGATGTAGAGGTAATCTTTTTCTATCCCTATGCGGTGAATTTCCGTGAATTGGGATGGGATGGTTTTTCTGCAGTTTTATTATTCGTGGGATTGTTTTTGGCAGGGTTCATTTATATCATCAAAAAAGGTGCACTCACCTGGGAAGATTAATGAGCATTAAACCGTTATACAATCGATAGTGTTATGATCGTATTACTACACATCAACTAATTAAACTATGGCTCGTCCGGTAAGATTTAATATTAAGCAAAAAGATACTACTGACTGGGGTATAAATTTCAATGTAGCTCAGGCTCCTGAAGGATATACCGGTGAAGGATTTTTTACTACATCTCTTGACAAGGTGGTAGGATTAGCCCGTAAGAATTCAATCTGGCCTCTACCTTTTGCAACCTCATGTTGCGGTATTGAGTTTATGGCCACGATGGGTTCCCATTATGATCTGGCCCGATTTGGTTCTGAACGAGTGGGATTTTCTCCTCGTCAATGCGACCTATTGATGGTGATGGGAACGATTGCTAAGAAAATGGGTCCGGTAGTAAAGCAAGTATATCTGCAAATGGCAGAACCGCGTTGGGTTATTGCGGTTGGAGCATGTGCGTCAAGTGGTGGAATTTTTGATACATACTCAGTTTTACAGGGTATTGATCAAGTGGTGCCGGTGGATGTGTATGTTCCGGGATGTCCTCCACGTCCGGAAGCCATCATTGACGGAGTACTAAAGATTCAGGAGCTGGTTCACAATGAAAGTTTACGTAGAAGAAATAGTGATCAATACAAAGCTTTATTGGAGAGCTACGGCATTCAATAATCAACGCAGCATATGGGTTTGAGTAACGATATAATAAAAGAAAAATTATCAGAAAAATTTAGTGATGTGATCACTGAGTTTGATGAAACCTATGGGATGCTATCCTTTGTGGTTAAGAGCGATCAAAATCTTAAGGTGATGAATTTGCTCAAAGATGAACTGGGTTTCATATTTCTGACGGATATCACTGCTGTTCATTACCCCGATCGTAAAGGAGAGGAGTTAGCTGTGGTGTATCATATGCACAATCTGGTAGAAAATATTCGGCTACGTTTCCGTATTTATGTTCCTATTGAAAAACCAGATGTCTATACCGCTACTGGAATATTTTCTTCAGCGAACTGGATGGAACGTGAAACCTATGATTTTTTTGGTGTGCATTTTGTTGGTCATCCCAATTTGAAAAGAATTCTCAACGTGGAAGAAATGGATTATTTCCCGCTTCGAAAAGAATTCCCACTGGAAGATCAAACCCGTATTGATAAGGATGATGATATGTTTGGCCGTTAAGCCGTCAATAAAATGAATTTTTCGCAATGAGCGACTTGAATCATATAAAACTACCTGAAGGATCGATCGAAAAAGAAACGACGACCCTCAATCTTGGACCTACGCATCCGGCTACACATGGTGTATTCCAAAATATCATTGAACTGGATGGTGAACGTATCCTGAAGGCCGATTCTACCGTAGGATACATCCATCGTGCTTTTGAAAAAATTGCAGAGCGCCGTCCTTACTATCAAATCACTCCGCTTACCGATCGTTTGAATTATTGCTCTTCTCCGATCAATAATATGGGATGGCATCTGACTTGCGAAAAACTACTTGGTGTTAAAACACCTAAGCGAGTAGATTATTTGCGCATCATTATAATGGAATTAGCGCGTATTGCAGATCATCTGATCTGTAATTCGATTGTTGGGGTGGATAGTGGAGCCTATACCGGATTCCTTTATGTTATGCAGTATCGTGAGTTGATCTATGAGATCTATGAAGAAGTTTGCGGTTCTCGTTTAACAACGAATATTGGACGAATCGGTGGATTTGAACGTAATTTTTCAAATACTGCGTTCCAGAAATTAGAACGTTTCTTAAAAGAATACCCTGAGGTATTACAGGAGTTCGAAAATTTATTTACTCGTAACCGCATCTTCATTGAAAGAACAAAAGGTGTGGGAGGTATTTCTGCTGAAAGAGCATTGAACTATGGGTTCACTGGTCCAAATCTTCGTGCAGCGGGTGTAGATTATGATGTGCGTGTCCATAGTCCTTACTCTTCTTATGAAGATATCGATTTCATCATCCCAGTTGGAACAACCGGCGATAACTACGATCGTTATCAAGTCCGTAATGCTGAGATGTGGGAATCGTTAAAGATTATTGAACAGGCATATCATAAAGTACAAGAGTTTACAGGGGCAGATGCTGATGTTTTTCATGCCGATGTTCCAGCATATTATCTGCCGGATAAAGCAGATGTATATTCTAAAATGGAAGCACTCATCTATCACTTTAAGATCGTAATGGGTGAAACAGAGATACCTGCAGGTGAAGTGTATAATAGTGTAGAAGGAGCGAATGGTGAATTAGGCTTTTACCTCATCAGTGATGGCGGCAGATCACCATATCGTTTACATTTTAGAAGACCTTGCTTTGTTTACTATCAGGCATATCCTGAATTGGTTGAGGGAGCAATGTTGAGTGATGCCATCATAACGATGAGTAGTTTGAACTTGATCGCAGGAGAAATGGATGCCTAAAGGTTGATTAATTATTTGAGATATAATTAAAACGTAATTGATGAAGTTTTCAGAACAAGCGTTAAAAGAAGTGGACAGGCTGGTAGCGCGCTATCCGGAAGAAAGACAGAAAAGTGCCCTTATCCCGCTGTTGCATTTAGCACAAGAAGAATTTGGCGGATGGCTGAGCCCTGAAACATTGGATTATGTTGCCGGTATTCTAAAATTAGAACCTATAGAGGTATATGAAGTAGCCACCTTTTATAGTATGTTCAATCTTCAGCCTGTTGGACATTACGTATTTGAGGTTTGTCAGACAGGACCTTGCATGTTGCGTGGAAGTGATCATATAATCGACTACATCAAAACAAAACTAAATATCAAGGTTGGTGAAACAACAGCAGACGGCATGTTTACCTTAAAGACAGTAGAATGCTTAGGCGCATGTGGTTACGCTCCTATGATGCAGGTAGGCAAGCACTATCGTGAGCATCTTACACCTGAACGTGTTGATCAAATTATAGACGAATGCAGAGCGAAGGCTGCAAAGAATAACTGATCCTATGGGAAAGAAATTATTACTTGAAAAGGCCCATGTAGAAGGCATCCGGAGTTTTGAGGTTTATCGCCGCGAAGGTGGGTATCGTGCTGTTGAAAAGGCGCTGAAATCTATGACGCCTGATGAGGTAACCGAAGAAGTAAAGAAAAGCGGATTGCGTGGTCGTGGGGGTGCAGGATTTCCTGCCGGTATGAAATGGAGTTTTCTCGCCAAGCCAGAGGGTGTTCCCCGCCACCTCGTATGCAATGCGGATGAGTCAGAGCCGGGTACATTCAAGGATAGATATTTGATGGAATTCATTCCTCATCTTTTAGTTGAAGGATTGATCGTATCCTCTTTTGCATTGGGTTCTAACGATACCTATATCTACATCCGTGGTGAATATGCCTGGATCGTGGATATTCTGGAACAGGCTATTGATGAGGCCAAAGCAAATGGATTCCTCGGACAAAATATTTTAGGTAGTGGCTTCAATTGTAATATCCACGTACAACGTGGTGGTGGAGCATATATCTGTGGGGAAGAAACGGCCCTGATCGAATCTCTGGAAGGTAAGCGGGGTAATCCTCGAATAAAGCCTCCTTTTCCTGCAGTGAAAGGGCTTTGGGATCGTCCAACTGTGGTAAATAATGTTGAGACTATAGCAGCTGTTGTTCCGATCATCAATAATGGTGGTGAAGACTATGCTTCCATTGGTGTGGGAAGATCAACTGGTACGAAACTGATATCTGCCTGTGGTAATATCAACAAGCCTGGTGTATATGAAATCGATATGACGATCTCTGTTGAAGAGTTCATATTCAGCGATGAATATTGCGGAGGTATTGCTAATGGTAAACGCTTGAAAGCGTGTATCCCTGGTGGTTCATCAGTACCTATACTCCCTGCCAATCTTTTATTGAAGACAGCCAAGGGAGAACAACGGACGATGAATTATGAAAGCCTCGCAGATGGTGGATTCGCAACGGGTTCTATGATGGGGTCTGGTGGATTCATTGTTTTGGATGAGGATCAGTGTATTGTTCGTCATACATTATCACTTGCACGTTTTTATCGCCATGAAAGTTGTGGTCAATGTTCACCATGCAGAGAGGGCACGGGCTGGATGGAAAAGATCCTGCATAATCTAGAATATGGTAAAGGAAAGCTAAGTGATATTGACTTGCTTTGGGAAATTCAGCGTAAGATCGAAGGAAATACAATCTGTCCATTAGGTGATGCAGCAGCATGGCCAGTGGCAGCGGCGATTCGTCATTTCCGGGATGAGTTCGAATGGCATGTTACACATCCTGAAGAAGCACAAACAAGGAATTTCGGATTGGCACATTATGCTGATCCTATTTATGTTCCTGCATAATTAACATAAACCTGCAGAAGGACACAGTCCTGATGCACATGAATAGTATATGTCTGAAGAAAAAAAATTATTCAAAGTAACGATCGACAACATCACCATTGATGTTGAGCCCGGTACTACGATACTACAGGCAGCTCGCCAGATAGGCGGAGATGTAGCACCTCCTGCAATGTGTTATTATACGAAACTGAAAGGCAGTGGTGGTAAATGTCGCACATGTCTTGTGGAAGTGAGCAAAGGCTCTGGTGCAGATCCTCGCCCAATGCCTAAGCTCGTGGCCAGTTGCCGCACCACCATTATGGATGGTATGGAAGTAAAAAATATTACCAGTGAGCGCGTAATCGATGCGCGGAAAGGTGTTGTTGAATTTTTATTGTTGAATCATCCGCTGGATTGTCCGGTTTGTGATCAAGCGGGTGAATGTCATTTGCAAGACCTAGGGTACAGTCATGGTAGCGAGGGTACTCGTTATGAGTTCAAGCGTCGGTTGTTTGATAAACATGATTTAGGCCCATATATTCAATTGCATATGACACGTTGCATTCTTTGCTATCGTTGTGTTTTCACTGCAGATCAGCTTACCGATAAACGGGTGCATGGAGTATTGTCGCGTGGAGACCATGCAGAGATTGCTACATATATTGAAAAATCATTAGACAATGATTTCATCGGTAACGTTATCGACGTTTGTCCGGTGGGAGCATTAACCGATAAAACATTCCGTTTCAAAAATCGTGTTTGGTTCACCAAGCCGGTAGATGCTCATCGTCATTGTGATAAGTGTTGCGGTAAGGTTACCTTATGGCAACGGGGAGAAGAAGTGCTGAGGGTAACCGCAAGAAAGGATGTATGGGGTGAAGTGCATGATTGGATCTGTAATGATTGCCGTTTTGAAAAAAAGAAAACCAGTGACTGGGTGATAGAAGGACCAACTAAAGTGAGTCGTCAATCGGTAATATCACAGGGTCATTATGTTGATATGGAGAAACCTAAAGAAACGATCAAAGACGTGATGGGTGGAAGAGATCCGAAGTTGTTGTTCGATATCCATACAGTAAGTCAGGTGAATCGTCCTGAGATTGATCTAAGTGAGATCAAAGGTCCGGCAACATCTGATGTATTCAATTCTGTGAACGCATTAAATCCTTCCAAATCATGATCCTTGCTTTTGATACATTAATGTTCTTGGAAAAATTCATTCTGATCGTTGTGGTGATCTTGGCTCTATTAGGCATAGCATTATACACCACTTTTGCAGAGCGTAAAGTAGCAGGTATCTTGCAAGATAGAAGAGGTCCGAATCGTGCGGGTCCATTTGGTTTGCTCCAACCTTTGGCTGATGGCGTAAAGATGATTATGAAAGAGGAAATCATTCCATTAGCTTCCAATAAATGGTTATTCATCCTTGGTCCGAATTTAGCCATGATCACAGCCATGATGACCTCGGCGGTAATTCCCTGGGGCAATCAAATAGAAATTTTCGGTAGGGTCGTTGCGCTTCAAATCGCGGATATTAATATAGGTATTCTCTACATATTTGGAGTGGTTAGCATGGGCGTGTATGGTATTATGATAGGTGGATGGGCATCCAATAATAAATTCTCATTATTAGCAGCTGTTCGCGGTGCCTCCCAGATCATTTCCTATGAACTGGCGATGGGCTTGAGTTTGATTGCTTTGTTAATGTACACGGGTTCTTTAAGTATGAAGACCATTGTTGAGCAGCAGATCAGTTCCGGTATTTGGAATTTCTTTGTACAACCATTAGGATTTTTATTGTTCCTGGTTTCGGCTTTTGCAGAATGTAATCGAACACCATTCGATCTTCCCGAGGCAGAAAATGAGTTGAACTTTGGTTATCATCAGGAATATTCATCGATGAAATTAGGATTCTTTCTTTTCGCTGAATATATCAATATGATCATTAGCAGTGCTGTAATGGCTACATTGTATTTTGGAGGATATGATATTCCATTCGTAAATGAAGCTGCACTTTCTGCGAAATGGGGAATGAGTACAGTGGCTGCATTAGGGACGCTAACCTTATTGGCTAAGATTGTTTTCTTCCTATTCTTTTTTATGTGGGTGCGCTGGACAATTCCACGTTTCCGTTATGATCAATTGATGAATTTAGGCTGGAAGAAGATGATCCCATTGGCATTGGCAAACATGTTGATCACAGGAGCGGTAATTCTGTGGTTACATAAATAATAAAATAATTTTGCTAACAATTTAGAATGCAAACATTAACAAACAGAGCGAAAGTACTTGAACAAAAACCGATGACGTTGATGGAAAGATTATATCTACCCAACATCGCTAAAGGAATGGCTATCACGTTTAGTCATATGTTCAAAAAGAGACCAACGATCAATTATCCTGAGGAAAAAAGACCTTTCAGTCCGGTATTCCGAGGGTTACATATTTTGAATCGTGATGAAGAAGGAAGAGAAAATTGTACAGCTTGTGGATTGTGCGCCGTAGCTTGTCCGGCAGAAGCTATAACCATGGAGGCAGCAGAGCGCAAACCAAATGAAGAGCACTTATATCGTGAAGAGAAATATGCGGCCCGATATGAAATCAATATGCTGCGTTGTATTTTTTGCGGATTGTGCGAGGAAGCTTGTCCGAAAGATGCGATTTATTTGTCTGAAACCTTTGCCCCTGCAAACTACACTCGTCAAAGTTTCATTTACGGCAAGCAGGATCTGTTGATACCCGATCCAAAGTCAGAGCCGGAAGAGTTTCAGCTGGCACAGGGCAGATTAGACAAGCATAAAGCAAATGTAAAAGCCCAAAAACAACCATAACTGACATGAGTATTACGGAAATTTTGTTTTGGTTCCTGACAGCACTTGCTCTTGGTAGTGCACTAATGGTAGTATTTAGTAAAAATCCGGTTCATAGTGTACTTTGGTTGATTGCGGTATTTTTTGCAATATCCGGGCACTATATTTTGTTGAATGCCCAGTTCCTGGCAATTGTGAATTTGATCGTATATGCCGGTGCAATCATGGTGTTATTCCTGTTCGTGATCATGCTGATGAATCTGAATACGGAAACAGAGCCTCAGAAAAATAGATGGCTATTGTATGCCGGATGGTTAGCTGGTTTCATGTTGATGCTGGTAATGGTTGCCTCTTTAAAAGAAGCCGAGACCAGAGATCAAATGGCCCTGGTTAAAGGGGGAGATATCGGATTGATCCAAAATTTGGGAAAGGTTTTGTTCCAAGATTATGTGCTGCCTTTTGAGATTAGTTCCGTTTTGTTTTTAAGTGCGATGGTAGGTGCGGTAGTCATAGGTAAGAAAGATTAGTAATTGATTAGTCAACAATCACAATATAAACTATGCCGATAAACTATTATATATTTCTTTCAGTAGCACTCTTTAGCATCGGGGTTATAGGTGTGCTGACACGCAGAAATGCCATTATTGTATTCATGTGTATTGAATTAATGCTTAATGCGGTGAATTTATTACTTGTAGCTTTTTCGAAAATGCATCATATGAATGCTTTAGCCTTAGATGCAGTATCTCGTGTAGGAGCGGAAGCGCAATTGTTTGTATTTTTTATAATGGTAGTGGCTGCGGCAGAAGTAAGTGTTGGACTTGCTATTATCGTGATGATGTATCGTAATATCCACTCTGTTGATATTAATTTTTTGAACAGATTGAAACATTAAGAAAATAATTCGATGACCAAACTAACGTATCTCATTCCATTGTTTCCATTGATAGGATTTCTGTTCAATGGTTTAGGAAGAAAGAGTATCTCAAAATCACTTTCTGGTATGATTGCCTCTTTGGCTATTCTTGCCTCCTTTGTGATTAGCTTGTTGATTTTTCTGGAAGTGAAAGTAGAAGGATTCATAGCTAAAAAGATCAAGCTATTTGATTTTATTAATACAGCGGGTATCAATATCCCTTTTGAATTTCAGATCGATCAATTATCTGCATTGTTTCTGTTGATCATAACCGGAGTAGGATTTTTAATCCATCTGTATTCAACAAAATACATGCATGAAGAAGAGCCTCAACACTACGCACGTTATTTCGCTTATTTGAATCTTTTCGTTTTTTCAATGCTGCTATTGGTATTAGGTGCAAATTATGTAGTGATGTTTATGGGTTGGGAAGGCGTAGGACTTTGTTCTTATCTTCTGATTGGGTATTGGTTTAAAAACCATGAGTATAATGATGCGGCAAAGAAAGCATTCGTGATGAATCGTATCGGTGATCTTGGATTTTTGCTGGCCATATTTTGGATGATCGGACAATTTGGGAGTACAACCTTTACGGATATCTTCCCGAATGCCTCCAATACAGCTCCTGCTGTGCTTACAGGTATAACATTATTATTGTTTGTAGGAGCAACCGGTAAATCAGCTCAGATTCCTTTATATACCTGGTTGCCAGATGCCATGGCAGGACCCACTCCTGTTTCAGCGCTTATTCATGCGGCCACAATGGTAACAGCTGGAATATACATGATCGCGAGAAGCAATATTTTATATACACTCGCACCACTTACACCAACGATTGTTGCGGTTATTGGTTTGGCAACCGCGTTATTGGCAGCCAGTATTGCCATACAGCAAAATGATATTAAGAAAGTATTGGCATATTCAACGGTAAGTCAGCTTGGATTGATGTTTTTGGGTTTGGGTGTTGGTGCATATACGGGTGCTGTATTCCATGTGATGACTCATGCTTTCTTTAAGGCTTTATTATTCCTGGGTGCTGGTAGTGTGATCCATGCCATGCATCATGAACAGGATATCCGTCATATGGGGGGATTAAAAAAATATTTACCGATTACGCATCTTACATTCCTTATCGGATGTATTGCCATTGCCGGTATTCCACCATTCTCCGGTTTCTTCTCTAAAGATGAGATCCTGATGGGTGCATTTGCGAAAAGTCCTGTTTTATATGTGATCGGAACATTCAGTGCATTGTTAACAGCATTCTATATGTTCCGTTTGTATTCACTAACTTTCCTGGGAACATTCAGAGGCACAACTGAACAGGAACATCATCTACATGAATCACCTACTGCGATGACATTCCCATTGATCGTTTTGGCAGTTTTGGCGGTTGTTGCCGGATTTTTAGGTATTCCGGAGGTATTTATAAGCGATGCGCACTGGTTACAACATTATCTGGCGCCGATCTTCGCAGATTCAACTGCACGTCAGCATGCACATGCCATTCCTCATTCAACCGAATATGCCTTAATGGGGGGAACTATACTAGCTATTTTGGTTATCATGATCTGGGCCGTTCGTAAGTTCTCTAAATATGAGAAAAAAGAGGGGCCTACTGAGGGGCTTGCTGGCGTATTAGAAAATAAATGGTATGTAGATGAATTGTATGATGCGATCATCTCTAGGCCAGTACGTGGTTTAGGTGGTTTTTTAGGTAATGTGATTGATAATAAAGTAATCGACGGAGTGGTGAATGGAACGGGAAGACTAGTTCAATATGGTGGTCGTCAGTTAAGATGGTTGCAGAGCGGTCAGGTAGGTTCTTATTTGTTGATCATGGTAGTCTCTATAGTGGTATTTTTCATCATTCAGAATTTTGTTAAGTAAAAAAAGAGGTAAACAAAAGATATGTTCGCTGCGTTTGACAATTTCCCCGCATTATTGATCTGGTTCCCCCTGGTAGGCGGACTGATCAGTTTCTTCCTTAAGGAAGAGCGCACCGTGAAAGCATGGTCGTTGTTCTCCTCCTTGTTAACATTAGGTTTATTGGTGACCTCCTTGTTCTTTACCGGAAAGGATCATTATTTACTGAATGCTGTTAGTTATGTTTGGCTTCCAGAGATAGGAAGTAGTTTCACAATTGTATTGGATGGCTTATCCAGATTACTGGTGATGTTAACTGCCATTTCCTTTCCGTTGATCTTTGGCGCAACGTACCATAACAAGTATAACAATCCGAATATATTTTATGGATTGATGTTGTTGACCCAAACTGGACTGATAGGCGTATTCATGGCCATGGATGCATTGGTATTTTACTTCTTCTGGGAATTAGCCTTGATACCTGCTTATTTCCTGGCTTCACAGTGGGGAGGTGAGCGCAGAATACAAGCTGCTTTCAAGTTTTTCATCTACACTTTTGCTGGATCACTTTTTCTGTTGATCGGCATTATCTATTTATATCTTAAAACACCTGATCAATCCTTCTCTTATGTTTCCTTCTTGAAAGTGGTTTTAGAAGCAAAAGAACAAGGTTGGTTGTTCTGGTTATTCTTTATCGCATTTGCGATAAAGATGCCGATCTTCCCTTTCCATACCTGGCAGCCCGATGCCTATGAGCAATCCCCAACTCCTGTTACCATGGTATTAAGTGGGATAATGGTGAAGATGGGATTGTTTGCCGCTATTCGTTGGTTAATTGTGTTGATGCCGGCGGCTGTAAAGCAATATGATAATATCGTTATAGGACTTTCTGTACTTGGCATGTTGTATGCTTCTTTTATCGCCATCAGACAGGATGACCTTAAGCGATTAACCGCATACTCATCCATAGCACATATCGGCTTGATGGCAGCATCCATTTTTGCA
>Ga0315907_10003797_pt1 | contig 17459 bp, 19 predicted proteins | sample LakEriMetagenome_3_FD_203525 | JGI IMG/M metagenome (GOLD analysis project Ga0315907, IMG submission 203525) | Freshwater fungal communities from buoy surface, Lake Erie, Ohio, United States - Buoy 12 MA123 | ecosystem: Environmental > Aquatic > Freshwater > Lake > Lake biofilm | place: USA... | reverse complement strand
AGTTGTTGGTCTCACTGATCGCATACAATCCTTTGTAAAGTAAGTCGGGGTCTGCAAATATCCTGTTTTTAAGCAGTCGGGCAAAATAGGTGCAATCCCCCCCGGTTAAAACCACGTTAAAGTTCGCGTATTTTTTGCTGTATTCTTCCACCATTCCTTCTATCTCCTTGGCCATTCCCAGCACCACTCCACTCAGGATATTGGTTTTGGTATCGTATCCAACAAGTGGAAACTCCCATTCTTTTTCCACCAATGGGAGGAGTGCGGTATAGTCGCGCAAGGATTTCAGGCGCATTTCCATGCCGGGTGAGATGCCTCCCCCCAGGAACTGGTGGTACTTGTTGATGAAGTTGTAGGTGATGCAACTGCCCAGACCGATCACAAGGTTGTTTTTTTCAGGGTAAAAGTGAACGACTCCAGCGGCCAGGGCCAGCCTGTCTGCTCCCATGGTTTCGGGTTTCCCCACCGGGACAGTGAAGTTTAGTCTGGATAAATGGTTAAGCAGATGAAAACGGGTTTTAGAAGCGAGTAAGGCTTCGATCCTGGGATCATGTTTGATCACAGAGGAGAGAATGGCGTTTTCGGGTCGGTATTCATCCAGCAATTGACCGGTTTTTTCCACACCATCATTCTCCAGCACATCGCTGTGCAGCAGTTTTCCATCTTCAAACAAAGCTGCCTTCATTCGGGTATTCCCAAGGTCGAGGCAAAGGGTTCTCATGCCGATCTGTTTTTACAAAGGTGGGGTAAATCAGCATAATGAGGTAATTTTACTGTCGGCATGAAGGAAACCATCATTCAGGAAGCATTGGCAGGGAATAAAAAAAGCATTGCCCGTTGTATTTCCCTGATTGAAAACAATGCGGAGGGAAACAGCGCCATCGCCGAGATTTCCCATCAGCCTTCTTCCATTCCCCTGATCGGTATTACGGGCCCCCCGGGTGCTGGCAAAAGCAGTCTCGTGGATGCGATGTTGGCGGTTTTTGCTAAGCAGAAATTGAAGGTTGCGGTAGTATGTGTCGATCCTTCCTCTCCTTTTCATACAGGGGCCTTGTTGGGGGACAGGATCAGGATGAATCGCTGGCATGATCATGCTGATTTTTTCATCAGGTCTCTTTCCAGCAGGGGAACCACCGGAGGTCTTCATCCCATGATCAAGGAGATTACCGGCTTTTTAAAACATTGTTCCTTTGATCTTGTTTTACTGGAAACGGTGGGAGTGGGGCAGTCGGAAGTGGATGTGGCAAAACTGGCCAACCTGAAGGTTTTGGTGCTGGTACCGGAAGCGGGTGATGAGATCCAGTTCATGAAATCAGGCTTGATGGAAGTAGCGGATGTATTTGCGGTGAACAAGTCAGACCGGCCCGGTGCAGAATTGTTTGCCAAACGGCTGAGGATGATGGCAGGACACCGACCGGTCCTACTGGTTTCAGCGGTCAACCAACAGGGTATTGAAGAATTGATCGCGGCATTCCCCGTTTCAAAAAAATAAAAAAACAAAATAGCATCATATGGAAGAAATGATCCCCAACGAAGGATTTCCGATCTCAGCCAAAGCTGAACCCTGCTGTGTCAAAGTGGAAGCAGGAAAGACCTATGCATGGTGTACCTGCGGACTCAGCGAGAAGCAACCCTTCTGCGATGGTAAACACAAGAAGATAGAAGGCAATCCCTATGCAAGCCTTAAGGTAACTTTTGAAGAAGAGAAGGAAGTATGGCTTTGCCAATGCAAGCAAACCAAGACGCCGCCATTTTGTGATGGTAGCCATCGGAACATTGGGTAAAAGTTTTGAAGAACAGGGTTGCATACATACTGCTCTATGGATTCTCACTGATTCCCCTCAAGGGTCTGTATTTTATCAGTGATGTGCTGGCTTTTCTGGTATACCATTGGTTCGGCTATCGAAAGCAAGTGGTGTTGTCAAACCTCGCCATAGCCTTTCCGGAGAAATCCTCCAAAGAAAGAACTGCGATCGCAAAAGCCTTTTACCGCAACTTCACGGATGCCATGCTGGAGTCCATCAAACTCATCAGTGCTGGCAATGCACTGATCGATCGCATGTTTGTGTTCGATCCTGCGCTAATGAAGGTATTTGAGGGGACTGAAAAAAATATTCAGATCCATGCCTTGCACAATTTCAATTGGGAGATTGTCAACCTTGGTATTTCCAAGGCATTGAAACAACCATTTCTGGGAGTATACCAGCCCATCATCAATCCTTTTTTCGAAGATTTGTTCAAAAAGATCAGAACAAGGAATGGTACCATCCTCATACCTGCTAATGATTTCAAGAACAACTTCATCCCCCATCAGGGCAAACAATATATTTTGGCATTGGTGGCCGATCAAAATCCCGGAAATCCGGCCAAGGCATGGTGGTTGAATTTTTTCGGTAAACCTGCCCCCTTTGTCATGGGACCTGAGAAGGCTGCCCGCACGAGGGATACGGTGGTGGTATTTGGTACCTTCTATAAAATAAAAAGGGGGCTATATACTTTTTCAGCGCAGCGCATTACAGACGACCCCGCTTCCTTGGAACCGGGTGCACTCACGAAGTTGTACATAAAATACCTGGAAGACAGGATTCGGGAACGCCCCGACAATTATTTATGGAGCCATCGTCGCTGGAAACACCCTTTCAAGCCTGGGTATAAAGATTTGGTGTTGGAAGAACTGAATTTATCCTGAGTCAATGCAGCAAGTCTCGGATGATCTGGTTGAGCAAGTTCAACCTGTTTGCATTCAGTTTGTAGTAAACAAACTTGCCATCTCTTTCGGGAACAACAATGCCGGCTCTTCTGAGTATGGCAAGGTGCTGACTCGCAACTGACTGTTCCATTCTCATTTCTACGAAGATCTCGGTTACAGTGACATGCCCCTTTTCATCAATCATCTTGATCATGTCTTGTCTGAGTGGGTGATTGATCGCTCTGAAGACCAGACTTGCCTTTTTGATGCTCAATTGATCAAGGATGGGTGCGATGGTTGACAATTGATTTGTTTTGGGTCTAACGATTGAACGATCCTGCTGATCGCCTGTGATGGGTTCTGGCATAGGTGGTGTAGGTTGATAGGTTATGCTAACGAAGATAAGGTCTTTTCTATTTATTTTCCGGTGTGGAAATCCTTGGTGTAAAAAGGTTCACTGTAGGCCAGGTCTGCAAATTTTTCTTCGTTGAATGCCTGTATGGAAAGGATGCTGAGGGCGCTTGCGTTCAAATCAGTTTTAGGAAAATGAGCATGAGGGTTTTCGCAAATGGCTTGCCATTTTTGGGCACCATCACCCACAAAGGCGATGGATTGATGCAAGAGTCTTTCCTGGAAGCTTGACGGGTCCAGAATCATGGCCTGAGGATCCATAACCGGATGCAGGGATTGATCGTAGAGGGCCGTGAACACTTCCATTCTTCTGGCATCAATCATGGGACAAATTAGCTCAGTTGCTTGATGTTGGTTGCACTTTGCCATCCATTCAAGGGTATTGATCAGGATCAGGGGAAGCTTCAAGGCAAAGCAAATGCCTTTGGCAGCGGATAAGCCAACGCGGAGACCGGTATAGGAACCCGGACCATTCACTACGGCCACTGCTTGAAGATCTTTCAGTGCCATGTTCATAGAAGCGCATAATTCAGCAATGGCGGGTTGCAGAAATCCCGCATGCTCTTGTTGTGCAGGGTTGATGCGTTCCCCCATCAGCAGTCCGTCGGCACTGATGCTCACCGATGCTTCCTGCAGGGCGGTATTGATTTGAAGGATCCTGGCACTCATCTCTGCAAAAATAGGTTGGGAGAAACCAATTATCTTCGCTCTACAAAATATTCTTCATGGGAAAACAGATCATCAATACCGATAAAGCGCCTGCGCCTATTGGTCCTTATAACCAATCCGTCAAAGCCAATGGTTTTCTTTTTATCTCCGGGCAAATAGCCATAGTACCCGCAACGGGTGAGTTAGAAATGGAATCAATTCAATCAGAAACCCATCAGGTGATGAACAACCTGAAGGCGATCCTGACAGAGGCTGGAACTGATTTTTCTGCTGTTGTCAAGACCACTATTTTTCTTTCAGACATGTCCTTGTTTGCTGCTGTCAATGAAATTTATGGCAGTTTTTTTTCCGGCGATCATCCGGCTAGAGAGACCGTAGCGGTTAAGGGTTTACCCAAGGGAGTGAATGTGGAGATCAGCATGATTGCTGTTGTTTGATCCAGTTGAATTAATTTGCTGTCGATAGAGAAAAATAAATGATAATGAATATGCAGAAGTTGATCATTTTATTGGCAATTGTTGCTTTATCATCCTTGAATGAAATAATGGCACAAGGTTGTGTAGCCATTCGCGGATTGGGTGCCTATTCTTGTGGCAATGCAGAAGATGTCAAATATTCATCGGGTTGGACGCTCACAACCAACACGAGATACTTTAAATCGTACAAGCATTTTGTTGGTATGGTTGAGCAAAAGGAAAGAGTGGAGCTGGGTACGGAAGTCATCAACCATACGTTTGGACTTGATCTTTTTTTCCAAAAACATTTGAACAAGCGTACAAGCTTTGGATTCAATGTTCCGGTCATTTCGAATGCCCGTTCATCCTTGTATGAACATGGTGGCAATACCGGTGGTCCTTCTGCCAGGAGAACCACCCATTCCTTTGGTATTGGAGATATCCGGACAGCTGTTTACTATTGGCTGCTGGATCCTTCCAAAGGCAAGAAATGGAACTTGCAGGCAGGCCTGGGCATCAAGTTGCCAACAGGTGATTATCGTTACCAGGATTATTTTTACCGCAATGATACCACCAGAACGCTTGGGCCTGTGGATCAGTCGATTCAGTTAGGCGATGGTGGAACCGGCATGACATTGGAATTGAATGGATATTATTCTTTTTCCCATGAATTGTCTCTTTACGGCAACTTCTTCTATCTCTCCAATCCAAGGGAACAAAATGGGGTATCTACCGCACGCGGAGGAGTACCTACAACAGCACAACTGCAGTACGGAAGCAATGTCATGAGTGTTCCGGATCAGTACATGTACCGTGCGGGAATGAATTACATGAAGGGGAAATGGACAGCCAGTCTGGGTATCCGCAAGGAAGGAATTCCAGCTGAAGATATCATAGGGGAGAGTGGAGGATTCAGGAGGCCAGGATATGTGGTATCCGCAGAACCCGGAGTCGCTTATCAAACCCCCAAATCCACTTTCTTCTTCAACCTTCCGGTTGCACTGCAGCGGAACAGGACACAAAGTGTACCCGACAAGATAAGAACCCAAAGGACCGGCACTTATTTCAAGGGGGATGCAGCATTTGCAGATTACCTGATCAATGTAGGAGTAGTGGTAAGGTTGTAGACAACCGATTTCATCTCCCAATATTGAACTATCTTACTTGTTCATTGTTTTATCCTCGAACATGACAGATATTTCAACAGTTTACCAGGAGCAGCGAAAATATTTTGATACCGGAGCAACCCGCTCGATCGTATTCAGAAAGGAGCAATTGTGCAAACTAAAGTCGGCGGTTATGGCACACGAGGCCGAAATAACCGCTGCCCTATATCAGGACCTGCGGAAATCGGAGTATGAGGCCTTCGGTTCAGAAACCGGTCAGGTGCTCAAAGAAATTGAATTTACCATCAAGCATCTTGATCAATGGGCAAAGCCTCAGTCGGTTTCCACCCCTTTGATGTTTCTTCCCTCCAGCAGTCGCATTTACCGTGATCCATTGGGCACCGTCTTGGTGATTGCTCCCTGGAATTATCCCATACTCCTGACCCTGAGTCCTTTGATCAGTGCCATCGCCGGTGGCAACACTGTTGTTGTCAAACCCAGTGAGGAGGCGCAACAAACTGCATGGATGATCGAAAAGATTATTCAGTCGGCTTTTGCATCTTCTTATGTCCATGTTGTCCAGGGTGTTGGTGGTGAGGTGATACCTGCCATGATGGAAACTGTACGTTTCGATCATGTGTTCTTTACCGGCAGTACGTTTGTGGGACAAAAGATCATGGAGATGGCGGCAAAGAAATTGGTACCCGTCACCCTTGAACTGGGGGGGAAAAGTCCCTGTATCGTTGATGCATCTGCCAATCTTGAATACACTGCCAAAAAAATCGTTTGGAGCAAATTGATGAATGCCGGACAGACCTGTGTGGCACCGGATTATGTATTGGTGCACCACAGTGTTAAGCAGCCTCTGTTGGAGAAAATGGTGGAGAACATCAGCAAGATGTTGGGCGAAGATCCCCAGCAATCTGTGGACTTTGGCAGGATCATCAACAACAAACGCTTCAGCAAACTGGTCAGCTACCTTGAACAAGGTAAAATTGTTTCAGGGGGTAGGCATGATGAAACGGATCTCTATCTTGAGCCCACCATCATGGAAGGGGTGGACATATCCGATCCTGTGATGCAAGAGGAAATCTTTGGTCCCATTTTACCCATCATCACTTATAAAGATCGTCAGGAAGTGGTGGACTGGGTGGAGAAAAATCCCTTTCCATTGTCGCTCTATATCTATGCCGATGATGTTGAAGTGCAGGAGTATTATATATCCCGCATTCGGTTTGGAGGATCTTGCATCAACAATGGCATCATCCACTTGGGCAATCCCCATCTGCCCTTTGGCGGTGTTGGGTATAGCGGAGTGGGACAATACCATGGAAAGTTTGGATTCGAAGCATTTACCCGACCCAAGTCGGTCTTGCATTCCCGTTCCTGGTTTGATGTGCCGGTATGGTATGCGCCTTACAAAGGAAAGACCTCCCTGTTGAAAAAAATATTCAAGTATACCTGATGCGTTTTATTCAATCCAGATATATCAGCACCATCACCCTGGCCTTGTTTGCCATGATTGCTTTTTGGGCATGCAGTGCTGCCAAAAAAAATTCAAGTATGAGTGTGAGACAATCGATATTGAGATCCGTTTATCCTGCACTGACGGGAATGACAAGATTATTGGGCGTCAACAGCAAAATCCTTGTTGCTGGCGATGGTGTTGATCCCAAAAAATCTGTATATGATATTCCCTTTGAGCTGATCGATGGTCAGCCAGCTTCCCTCAGCACATACAAAGGGAAAAAGATCATTGTGGTGAATACCGCCAGCGACTGTGGTTATACCGCGCAATACGAGGCATTGCAATCGCTCTATGCACAAAGAAAACAAGACTTGGTCATTGTTGGATTTCCTGCCAATGATTTTAAAAAGCAGGAGAAAGGCACCAATGAGGAGATCGCCTCTTTTTGTAAAAAAAATTATGGAGTGGAATTTCCCATGGCCATGAAAACCACTGTTATCAAAAGCAAGGACCAACATCCACTGTTCAGTTGGTTGTCTGATCCTGGAAGCAATGGATGGAACAGTGCACCACCCTCCTGGAATTTTTCAAAATATGTATTGGACGAAGAGGGTAAGTTGATCGCTTATTGTGATCCTTCGGTTGAACCCCTCAGTGCAGCATTCCTCAAAATAATTGACAGACCCAAACCATGATAACAACGAATGATGTGACAGCGCATCCGCTGGTACTGGTGGATGAGAATGATCAGCCGGTTGGACTGATGGAAAAAATGGAGACACACAGAAAGGCTTTGCTGCACAGGGCCTTCAGTGTATTTCTTTTCAACAAAAAAGGAGACATGCTCTTGCAGCGAAGAGCCTTGAAGAAATACCATAGTGGGGGTTTGTGGACCAATGCCTGTTGCAGCCATCCTTTCCCCCATGAGACGCCGCAGGAAGCAGCCAGGAGAAGGATCCGGGAAGAATTGGGTTTTGATGCTGAAGTGAAACCGGCTTTTCATTTTATCTACAAGGCTGCTTTGGACAATGACCTGACGGAATATGAATATGACCATGTTTTATTGGGACAATATGATGGCCTGGTTTTTCCCAACGAAGATGAAGTAGGGGATTATTGCTACCAATCCATGGAAGATTTGAAGGAAAATCTTTCCACGCATCCGGATAAATACACTGCGTGGTTCAGGATAGCTTTTCCGCTGTTGGAAGAACATTTAAAAAAATCCGCATTCGAATGACAGCAGATAAAGCCATTGTCATCGGTGCAGGAATAGGCGGCATTGCAACAGCCATACGGCTTGCTAACAAGGGTTATGCAGTTGAGGTGCACGAGAAGAATGAAGTGGGCGGAGGTAAACTTTATCTGATCGAAAAAAATGGATATCGCTTTGATGCAGGACCCTCTCTGTTTACACAACCCGCTAATCTTGAAGAGCTGTTTGAATTATCAGAGGAAGACATAGAACCCTTTTTTGAATATGAAAACGTAGACATAGCCTGTCGCTATTTTTACGAGAACGGCAAAATCGTAAATGCCCATACTGATCCAAAGGCATTTGCAAGCGAAATGGAATCAGTACTACAGGAGCCAGCCCAAAATGTATTAGCGTATTTGAAGGATGCTGAAAAAGTATATGAAAAGGTGGGCACCATCTTTCTCAATCACTCTCTGCACAAAGCGGCCACTTGGCTGCACCCCAGGGTGATAGATGCTTTGAAGGCTCTCCGTTGGCAATACCTTTTCAAGACGCTGGATGGATTCAACCGAAAGGCTTTTCAGACTGAAGAGGCGGTGCAGTTGTTCAATCGTTTTGCCACCTATAACGGAAGCAATCCCTACAGCGCACCTGGCATGTTGAGTTTGATACCCCATCTTGAGCAAAACCAGGGGACTTTCTATCCCAAAGGAGGCATGATCAGCATCCCTAAGGCAATGATGGCGCTGGCAGAAAAAAAGGGTGTCAGGTTTGTGCTCAACAGCAAAGTTGAGAAAATCGTCAAAGAAGGAAATAAGGTAGTGGGCATTGAAGCCAATGGAAGATTTCTGCCCGCACAGGTGGTGGTGAGCAATGTGGATGCTTATTACACATATCTCCAACTGCTGTCAGACGAAAAGGCTGCCAAGCAGATTTTGAAAAATGAACGAAGCAGCAGTGCTTTGATCTTTTATTGGGGAATGAAGAAGGAATTTCCGGAATTGCATCTGCACAATATCTTTTTCAGCAAGAATTATCAGGAAGAGTTTGATCATCTTTTTCGGCATAAAAAATTCTATGCAGATCCAACTGTTTATGTCAATATCACTTCCAAGATGGAGGGTGGACAGGCACCGGAAGGAGGGGAGAACTGGTTTGTGATGGTGAATGCTCCTGCCATGTCAGGTGCAGATTGGAACAAAGAAGTAGCAGCATTAAAGGAGCAGGTGCTGAAAAAACTTTCCCGAATGTTGGGTAAAGATGTTGCGGCTGCCATTGAAGTGGAAGAAGTACTTACTCCTGCCGGTATCCAATCCAGAACCGACTCATATCTGGGTTCTCTCTATGGTACTAGTTCTAATTCCAAGTGGGCGGCTTTTCTAAGACATCCCAACTGGAAAGACACGCTCAAGGGATTGTATTTTACTGGAGGCAGTGTTCATCCGGGGGGAGGCATCCCCCTGTGTTTAAAAAGTGCAGCAATTGTAAGTGAGCTGATCCCCCCAATAAAGAGCTAAAAGCGCCATGATCACCCGAAATCATTTTAATATTTCTCTTTTCATTGCCTTGCTTGTACATATAGCCGGGGTTATTGGCATCGCATTTTTCAATCGATCGTTTTTTGTGGCAATGACTCCTGTTAACCTGCTGTTGATGTTTTTTTTATTGACCTGGAATGAAATGTCTGTCAACAGGCAGTGGTTGATTTTTTTAGCAGTCGCATTTTTTACGGGATTTGTTACGGAGATCATTGGCGTAAACACAGGTTGGCTATTTGGACATTACGCTTATGGAAGTCTACTGGGTCCGAAATTGTTGGGTGTACCTTTTTTGATCGGCATCAATTGGTTTTGTATTGTTTACTGTTCATTGCAGTTGGTTTTGAACTGGATTCCTGCTTTGAAGGCACAATGGATGGGGGCATCGCTTTTCGCTGCTTTTTTTGCCACCCTTTTTGATTGGATGATGGAACCAGTTGCCATGGTTTTGGGTTATTGGCAATGGGAGAAAGGGGTGATCCCTTTGTATAATTATGTTTGTTGGTTTTTCATCTCCCTTCTCCTGTCCATGATTTATTTTCGGATCAGTCTGTTTCAAAAAAATGCCTTTGCCATTCCATTGTTGATGATCCAGTTTCTGTTCTTTCTTGTGCTGCGCATCCTCATTGGATGATCATTTTCTGCTGAAGGGTATTTTTTGGGGGAACTTGTAATTGAAAGCTGTTGCAATTGAACATGCTTTGATAATTTGTCCCCAGTTTATGAACCCTTCACAACAACCCCCAAAACTGTCACCATCTGTTTTGCGTGCCTTGTCTCCGTTTTCCGGAGAGTTCATTGCTATCTGGGATGAAAAGGGGCAAGAGTTGGTTCATTTCAATGAGGCATACAAGCATATTTTTGGTTTTCAGGATGAGGCTTCATTTCAGGCAAGAGCTGGCTTTTTTTCATATAGAAAAAATCCGCTTGATGAGGAGCTGGGTGCTTTGATCATGGATACGATCCATAAAAATGGTCATTGGTCAGAAGAAGTTTTGTTCAAGCGTCAGCACAATGAGTTTTTTTTGGGGAGACTTGATGTTTCCAAATTTGAAGAAGCAGGCATTGTATACCTGGTGCAAAGGGTCATCAACATCGATACGCAAAGAATATTTTCTGAGAATCTGTTCAGGGAGATCAAAAAATTTGAAGCCCTTTTTCAATATGCCACGCTGCCGATCTTATTGGTTGATAAATCCGGTACCATTATTTTGGCCAATCAACAGGCCATGGACCTGTTTGATTATGGATCATCCGTTATCACAACACTAAGGGTAGAAGATCTTATTCCTCCCAGGTATAGAGACAAACATATTTCACACCGAAACGGATATGACAAAAGACCTGAAAACCGTCCGATGGGTAGGGGAATGCAATTGATGGCGGTAAAAAAAGATGGAACTGAGTTTCCAGTTGAAGTGAGTTTGGGTCACTATACAATTGAGCATGAGCCCTATGTTATTGCCTTCATCATTGATATCAGCAAGCGGGTAGAGACGGAGAATACGCTCAGGTCACAAAAGGAAGAGGTAGAAAAAGCCAACCGTGAGATCGAAGATTTGAATGCAGAGCTGGAACACAAGGTTGAAGTACGTACACATGAACTGACGGAGGCGTTGAGCAGAGAAAGAGAGCTGAGCGATCTGAAATCAAGGTTCGTTTCCATGGCTTCCCATGAATTCCGAACTCCGTTGAGTACGATCCTTTCATCCATATCTCTTATTGGGAAGTATACGGGATCGGATGAGCAGGACAAACGTGACAAGCATATTTTACGGATTCGTTCTGCCGTAAGCAACCTCACCGATATCCTCAATGAATTTCTTTCCCTTGGTAAAATTGAAGAAGGAAAGATCCAAGTTCATCTTTCTGAATTCAACCTGAAAGAACAAATGAATTTGATCATCAGTGAGATCCAGCCCATCTTGAAAGTGAACCAGAAGATCCAATATGAACACAATGGACATGATCAAGCCAACCTTGATGTTTCGTTGGTTCGCAATATCATGATCAACCTGATCTCCAATGCAATCAAATTCTCACCCGAAAAAGCCACCATATGGGTATTGAGTGAAAATAAAGACAACAAGATCACCATCTCTGTTAAGGATGAGGGACTGGGAATACCAGAGGATGACAAGAAGCATCTGTTTGAAAGATTTTTTCGGGGGAAAAACGTGGTGAACATACAGGGAACCGGTTTGGGGCTTCATATTGTTTCCCGGTATATTGATCTCATGGGAGGAAGCATCCAAGTACAAAGCGAATTGGAAAAAGGAACGGCATTCACTTTAAATTTTAACATATGAAAACTATTTTGCTGATCGAAGACAATTCCGAGATCCGGGAGAATACCGCCGAGATCCTGGAACTGGCCAATTATCGTGTAGCAGTTGCGGAAAATGGAAAAGAAGGAATTGAAAAAGCTCATGCTGTAAAGCCGGATGTCATCATTTGTGACATCATGATGCCTGTGCTGGATGGTTATGGTGTATTGCATATGCTGAACAAGAGTGAAGAGCTGAGGGATACTCCGTTCATTTTTCTAACAGCTAAAACAGAGCGAAATGATTTCAGAAAGGGAATGGAAATGGGAGCAGATGATTATATCACAAAACCCTTTACAGAAATAGAATTGCTCAATGCCATTGAACAACGTATCCTGAAAGCAGCAATCCTCAAAAAGAAATATGAAGGTACTCAAAATGGCATGCGTCAGTTGTTGGAGGATATTGGGAAAAAAGATGCCTGGGAAGAGTTGGCATCTGGAAGGAATATCAATAATTACCGCAAGCGTCATGTGATTTACAACGAGGGCAATCACCCCAACCGGCTTTTTTATGTTAAAAGCGGAAAGGTTAAGTTGTACAAGACCAATGATGATGGCAAGGATCTCACCATTGCCCTTTTTGGCGAAGGGGAGTATTTCGGCTACATGTCTTTGTTGGAAAATACCACCTATCAGGAAACCGCAGAGGCATTGGAGGATTCAGAGATTGCCATGATCCCCAGGGAAGAGTTTGATGAACTGATCCGGGAGAATCCGATTGTCATGAAAAAATTCATTCAGATCCTTGCCAGCAATGTAGTCGAGAAAGAAAATCAATTGTTGGGATTGGCCTACAATTCCCTCCGAAAGCGGGTTGCTGATGCATTGGTTTTGTTGCGGGATAAATTCAGCAGAGGAGAGAAGCTGTTTTCCATTCATATATCCCGTGAAGACCTTGCGAATATTGCCGGTACAGCAACAGAATCTCTTATCAGGACACTCAGTGATTTCAAGGCAGAACGATTGATCGATATCAAGGATGGAAATATCGTCTTGCTGAATGAAAAAAAGCTTGAAAATCTGTTTAATTAGTCAGGGAAGAAAGATAAGTGTTGAAGTCATCTGATAGCACCAGATGTTCCTGTCTTATTTTGCCCATTTGCTCCTTGATGTGATGGTGATTTTTCTGAAGTTCAGCAGATTGGGGTGATGAAAGATCCCATTTGTTTTCCCTCCATTTTTCTGATTGCCTTCTCAGTTCATGGATCATGTGATCATAGACATCATCCTTGATGATGAATTGATTTTGAAAATGCTCTGCCAATGCGATTTCCTCACGGCCATGTACATGGTCCATCATCTCTGAGAGGTGATTTTTCATGTGAATATTTTCCTGTTTCAGGTACTCAATGAGCCTGAGCCAGGCCGAATTTTCGAACCAGCATTGTTGGATATTGCTACTTACCCATTTGTTCTTTACCATCATAAGCCTAACATTTAAAAAAAGCCATCCCGCCTGCACCTGCAGGTCGGGATGGTGCGTGTCAAATCAGTGTACACTGATCTTTTGGTGCACTGTTTTTCTTGCTTCTTCTTTTTTGGGTAGATGAAGCTTTAGTTCACCGTTGACATAATTTGCATCGATTTTATCAGCCATCGTGTCTTCCGGGAGGTTAAAGGATCGAGAGAAAGATCGGTAGCTATACTCCCTTCTGGTATATTCTTCCTCTTTTTCTTCCTTCTTTTCGTCTTTTTCTGCGCTGATGGTGATCAATGAACCATTTACATCAATTTTAAAATCACTTTTTTCCAGTCCTGGTGCCGCCATGCAGATGTCATATCCCTTTTCAGTTTCTTTTACATTCACTGCGGGGGTGTGTACCGAGAAGGGCCATTTTTCATCCAGCCACTCGTTCCAGGGTTTCATGATATCTTCAAATACCGAGGGCCTTAACAAAGAAGACCGCAACAAGGACCTACCGTTTCCTGCCATAATCATAATTTTTTTTGTGATGAATATTTTTTCCATCACAAATCTATTTCTCTCCACCGCTCATTCCCATAATGTCTGTCAATGCAAAAAATGATTGAAATCACTTTTCCGCGCAATGGACAATTCCTGCTTTTGGGTTTAAGGAGTACTGAAAAAATTATCCATATGAGTACCAAGATCCGAACAGTTCATCCTAGAGTTTTTTAATTTTTTGTAGCAAATTATTGGGGGGTAGAAATTTTTAACTTTTCAAACAGATTCGATAATGCATGCATGACTAACCCAAATGAGACACCGACTATAATCAAAATTTGTTCCATAAGGCCAACTGCTGAAAAGGAAAGTTTTAATAATATGGTTGAAATAACGAAACTTGAGTTTCGAATTATAAGTGAATAATCATCAGTATAAAAAAGTGAGAGCAGAAGGATAATCACATCGCTGATGATTAAAAAAGAAAAAAAATGTTCAAAGAAGACTCCGTTGATATCAATAGCAGTTTGAATGTTGTGTTCTGCTGAACTATTTAAAATCCAGTCTACCAGAGAATATGCTGCCAGTATAAACGATATCACAAACAGGAAAAACGAAAGAATTTTCTTCGCAAAAATGAATTTTTGTATGGCAGGCGATTCTGCCCCCTTTGCATTCATATACACAGTATTGTATCTTTTGCTTATTTTGTAAAAAACAAAAATTAGTCCAAATACGATTATGACTGTTCCCAGGTCATACCAAAGCTTATTGTAAAATTGACCAACTGAATCTGAAATTTCTAGATTCAGATTTGTGATATCTTTAAATACCCCACGGATTAGAATCAATGTTATGATTTCATATTGTTTGCCAATATATATGCTCGTTGATTGTGGTAAATAGTATAAAAGTAAATACGCTTCATAGGCCAGGAGAAAAGAAAAGGGTGTATAAATTGCATTTATGGGTGATGACAATAATTTTTCAGTATGCTCTATTGGGTAATAAATATTGACGAAATAAAGTACTAGATGAATGAGGAAGCTGATAATGGCAATATACAAGGTCACCTTACTAAATAAATCTCGAAACTGTGGCGTAAAAAAATAGCCTAGATTCAGTGCTGATATCATTAGAGTTGTTTCACATAATTTACTAAGATTATTGCAGAGCCGCTAGAATACTTTTGATTTCAGCGGCAACTCTTTGATTTTCAATTGTTTTTTTTGGATATAAAAGGAAACGCTTTTTTCCGGGCATAAAAAATATTACACTCATTTAAGCTTTATGCTTAGACGAATCTTAATTGCATCTTATACAGCAACGCGTAATGCTTTCGTATTTTCTTCTTTTGGATCAAGATCAGATGGCGGTTGCAAGGTAGTTCAGGTAGTTGCATTTGAGGTCGAGGAATCTCCTTTCCACATTGCGGATCCGCTCCCGCAGGGCGTTCTGGCTCAGCAGGGTATGAACTGGGTAAGCGTTGCCACGGCTCTCACTCACCAGGAAAAACTGTTGTTCAGCCAGTTGCTTTTTGATATCGGCCATGGAAGATTCCTGTTCGTGCATTTGGTGTTTGAGGTGGTTCACTCCTGAAACGATCTCTTGATCAAGGTTGGGTTTGCTGTCGAATATGGCTGACAGCATTCTCTCCAGATCAGGGATCTCCCTGCTTTGACGGGTGATCATGTCGTCCCATGCATCGTTCTCTTTCATGAAGAGCTCAAGAATTTTCCCATCCATACGGTTTGATTTAAAGGTTCTTCGGCAAAGTTGCGATCTGAAAAAATCAAGGAAGATGACCAAGGGAAAATGGAAACATGATTTTCGTCATGTTTTACTACCTCTCTTCTGCTATTAGCATCATTTTTTGAGCTCTTTTCTAAATCGATAGGAAGCAGATAGTGTTATGTAGCTTGTGCGCTTTGTAAATCCCTTTTCTAAATAAAATACTTCCTTTGATGCCCAAAGTTTTCTCCATTCTGCCCTCAAAAGAAAGTTGGTATTGGGCTGGTAATCGAGGTTCATGGAATATCCTGAGCCGGTAAGTGCATTGCCGGTACTTGTTTTAACGATCACTGAATTCCGGTCATCATAATGTTCAATTCTCGCAGCAGCCTTTAGCTTGTCATGGAATGAATAGGACGTGATCAATACCGGAGAACACCAATGGTTGTATCGGTTGTCCTTTTTGCTTTTCTGTTCAGCACCTATGTCCAGTCCAATTGTATATGACCAGCTTCCGCTTTGGCGTTGCCAGAAAAAATTATTGAAATACCTGATCTTTCTTTGATCATCAGGGGAATCCGAACCCGCAAAGAAACTCCAGTTCAGCTTGCTGTCTGAATCGATTTTATTGATCCATTGTAAGCCCAAAGAGGGAAGTGAGTTCCCTTTTACGGGAAGGATCTTTTGCCATCCGGTGAGAAGAAAAAAATTCAGTTCCTGTTCAGCCGATAGAGGATAGTTCATCCGAATTCCACTCAGGTAGTAGGGGGAGTTTTCTGCCAGCAATGATCGTGAAAGGGTATTGTTGTCAAACGCATGGGTGCTTTCAAAACCGATATAGGATGGGAAGATGCCAGCATCGATCCAGATATTCTTTGGTTTGCTGACGAGAATGCCCAGGGATGCGTTCAACAGGGGTCTCAGTGAGGAAGGTTCTGCACTGTAGTTATCCTTTACATAGGTGCCGGCGTGAAGCGCAGTTTTCATGCGCATCTTATTGCCCTTGTACTCTATGTCAAGGTATCCATGATTCAGCCTCGGTGATCCAAACCTGTTGTGGTTGTATTGAAAATCAGAGATCTTTCCTCCTTTTTTTCCATTGGAGGATAGGGCAATAAAACCTTCTGCATAACCGGAAAAAATCCATTGCTTGTCTACGCTGTCCGCAGTTTGTTGTGCATGGATGGACAACGTGATCAAGCAAAGGGAAATACAGAAATATATTCTTCTCTTTGTTCTCATCTTACAAACCCCTTTTACCATTTCTCGCCCAGGTACCACCTTGGCTTCTTCGCTATCGGTGTGAGTCCGAATTTTTTGATGCATTTTTTGATGAGGTCGATGCCTTCATCGATGGAGTCGGTCACCAGAAATAATTCCAGGTCTTCTTCGGAAATGGTTTTCAGTTGCCGCATCTTTTCAATATAGTCGAGCAATTCCTTGTGGTACTCGCTGTTGAAGATGATCACGGGGAAGTCCTTGATCTTGCGGGTCTGTATCAGGGTCATGGCTTCGAAGAGTTCATCCAGTGTTCCGAATCCACCCGGCATGATCACGAAGGTGTAGGAGTATTTGATGAGGAGGGTTTTGCGGACAAAAAAATACCGGATGTTCACCCATTTGTCGAGGTAGGGATTGGGGTTCTGCTCAAAGGGCAGCACAATGTTGCAGCCGACAGAGCGGCCGCCGACATCCTTGGCCCCACGGTTGGCGGCTTCCATGATACCCGGACCGCCACCGGTGAGGATGGCAAAGCCCAGCTGGGCTGCTTTTGCAGCAAATTGTTGTGCCTGCTTGTAATAGGGATGGTCCTCCGCAAAACGGGCGGAACCGAATATGGTCACACAGGGACCGGAGAAATGCAGTGCCCGAAAGCCTTTGATGAATTCGGCACAGACGTTGATGACAAATTTTAGATCCGCCCATCGGGAGCGGGGACCTTCCAGGAATTTTATTTCG
>Ga0315907_10003791_pt1 | contig 17465 bp, 19 predicted proteins | sample LakEriMetagenome_3_FD_203525 | JGI IMG/M metagenome (GOLD analysis project Ga0315907, IMG submission 203525) | Freshwater fungal communities from buoy surface, Lake Erie, Ohio, United States - Buoy 12 MA123 | ecosystem: Environmental > Aquatic > Freshwater > Lake > Lake biofilm | place: USA... | reverse complement strand
ACCTTTGGGCTCGATCCAATAAACGCTTGGGGAGAGAATACCTCTACTTTTTCAGAAGCAATTCTGTCTAAGCAAGTAATCTCTGTGAACCAAGAATCCCCGTCTCTTTAGAGCGGGGAGTGTCAAAACAGGTTTGGCAAAATACTTCCCTAACTATTCCCCAATCTTTCCCCGATTTAAAATGATTTCCGGTCTTAATTATCTGAGCAAAGCTAGTTATCGCTGTATCTTGAGTTTAGGCAGTGCCGGCAGTATTTTAAGTCTCGCTAGTGCCAGCAGCATTTTAAGTCTGGTTAGTATCGGCAGTATGCTCAGTATTGGCAGTGTCGGCAGTATTCTCAGTATTGGCAGTGTCGGCAGTATTCTCAGTGTCGGCAGTGTCGGCAGTATCTTTGGCATCTTTCAATATCATTCTCTGCCTAACTATCCAGAGTAGTTCATTAGAACTAATCCTCACCGCTTCTTTACTGTGGGGCGATCGCTTTTTATGCAAACAAAATAGAAAGGTTATTAATCGGATTAAGGGATTTATGAGGCTGCGGCAAAACTAACACGACGATAAATTTCTAGCAAGGGAAGTTCAACGTTTAAACTCTCCAGAGGGATTATTTGACTAAGTTGATCGTAGGTTTGTAGTTGCCAGCGATCGCTCTGTGCGAGTCTGAAATATTGCTCAATGTAGGGTTCAGTTTGGCTAACGAGCAGATATTCACAAAAACTTGGCAGGGAACGATATTTTCTAAATTTATCACCTCGATCATAGGCTTCCGTGGCGGGGGAAAGCACCTCTACAATAAATAAAGGATTAAGAATTTCGTCTTTGCGATCGCCGTTAAATTCTGGTTCATGGTTAACAACCATGAGATCGGTATAGGTTCCACAATTATATTCAGGAATCCACAGCCGCAGATCGCTGTTATACAGACGAAAATCCCTATCTCTTAATAAAAATCCCAAAAAAACCGAGATATTGATCGCGATCGCGCTGTGGGTTGCGGTTCCTCCAGGCATAAGAATCATTTCTCCATGGCAATATTCATAACGTTCCTGAGAAGTTTCAGCGATCACCCGATATGCTTCCAAAGTGACAGGGGTTTTGGTGACTGTCGCAATAGTTGGTTTTTCTTGAGCGATAATCATGTTTGTCTTTCTCCGATATTCTAAGTGGCTGGTTATAATTAAATTAATAATGGATTTTAGGTTCGATCCCCCCTGCCCCCCTTGATAAGGGGGGTGCCGATAGGCGGGGGGATCCCCCTTAATAAGGGGGGCATCTGATAATTTTTAACCCCTACCCACTTATTAATTAATTTTATGGTTATTTTTTAGGGATTGTGGGGAAGCGATCGCTTTTTATCAAAATAGAATAGAAAGAGCGATCGCAGTTTTTCTGAGGTGAGAGAGAAAAATTTTTTAAGAGCAAACTATCGTTAATTTGATTGTATGTATTATAATTGAGTCGTTAAATTTAAACAAAATACTATACTGTCCTCATCGAGGTTATTGTTGATGAAATCAGAGTATGATCTCGCTAATATGAAAAGTCGTCCTAATCCTTTTGCTCAACAACTCAAGCGGCAGGTCACTTTACCTTTAAGGATTGATGTCATTGATTTCTTTGAAAAAAAAGCAAAAGAAAAAGGAATTTCTTATCAGGAACTAATTGATTTATATCTTCAGGATTGTGTGACAAACGACCGAGAACTCACTTTTTAGCGATCGCTTTTTATCAAAATAGAATAGAAAGAGCGATCGCATTGTGAGCATCAGTTAATAAAACAATAAAGTTCGGGGTCAGGTACTCAGGTTTGCTAATTGTTCCTGAATATTAGCTTGAGTAGAGAGTTTTTCGGATTTTTCCCATAGAGCGTTAAAGATACTTTTATCTGTCTCGACAACTCTTGTTTGATAGGAAATATAACCTGTTTCTGTTTGACGATTCATAGTTCTTCTCGCTGTAAAAGAATTTCTTGGAACAGATAAGTTTTCGCTAATCAATAGGTTGGTATCATCCCAACGATAGCCTTCAACATCTTTGGCTTTTTCCTGACAAATCCAAGCAACTTCTATGCCAGAGTTAAGTTGTTCCTGAATCACCTGTAAATGCTTTGGAGTCGGAACTTCAGGAAGAATAAAAACTCGTTGAATAGAAATCTTCCTTTTGATTAGTTCTTCGTTAACTTCCCAGAATTTTTGACCAAGGGGATTATCCCACCAGATGGAATCTGTCATCGAGTGAACAGCCAAGATTCGAGATTGACTTTGAGGATCAATGTGTTTGAGTAGTTGAGCAACCTTTTCTAAACGAGATTCGCCGCTAATTTCAATGTTAATTTCAGGCATAATTGTGTTAGTCAAAATTGTGCAATCAAGGAGGGTTAGATTATTTTCATCTAATTTAACATCGGTCAAGTTAGCTCCCGTTAGATTAGCTTTGCTCAAATTGGCATGACTTAAATCGGCTCCTGTTAAATCAGCTTTGCTCAAATTGGCATGACTTAAATCGGCTCCTGTTAAATCAGCCTTATTTAAATTAACCCCCAAAAGATTAGCCTTACTGAAGTTACATCCCATCAATTTTGCGTCGGAAAGATTGCCTTCACTATCCATTAAATTAACTTGGCTGAAATTCAGTCCCCGAAAATCTCGTTCGCCAATTTTGTGAAAATATGTCAATTCTTTTGTGCTATGAATATCGGGGTGATATTCCTTGGGTGCATAAACGGCAATCATCGCTTTGACGTAGGCGAAAAAATGAGCCTTGAGAATATTTTCATGGGTGTGGATGGTAATAACTTCTTTACCATCATACTCAACCGCCGCCTTGACAGTTATGGCTCCTTGTTGACCCGGTGTCAAGTTGGCTAAATAGATAGATTTAAGGATATGTTTAACCTCAACTAAATGAGCTAGAGCCTCATTAAAAGCAGTACAAAGTGCATCTACTGAACCTTTTTTAAAGGCTGATTCAGTGTAACGCTCTTGGGTTTTTGTATTACATAGGATAACTGTCGCGGAAGTTAAATTGTTATTGGCACAAAGAATTTCAAAGTTCTCAATTTTCCAGCCTTGAAAAAGGAAAAGATTATCTTCAAAGAATAAGTTTTGTTGAGGCTCGTTTTCTAAAAGCTGATTGAGTTTTACTTTTTCATTTTCCATTGCCGCTTTACCGAGATTTTTGAGAGTTCTTTCGATAGAAGCTGGCGAGGTATCTTCCCCTAAAAACTGTAAGAATAAGGAAGGAGAACCCACAAAAGGATATCCACTGGCAATGAATTCTCGATCTGCGATGGTGATAATACCTGCTAGGCTATACTTTCTGGCAATCTCAACTTGAATTGCCGTTTTTAAATTAACGTTGGGATATTTTTCTAGGTCAATTTCTTTCAAGTTAACTTGACCGACGTTAATCTTACTCATAAGTTCAATGATCGAACGATTGGCATATTCTTGAGATTTAAGATTTTTCATACTATGCCAAATTTTGATTAATCCCATTTCCCCAATGTAAGGATTAATTTTTCCCTCTAAAACAAGTCCCATAACCCTAGTAGCTTCCCTGTTAAGAGTCGTCTGATTTCGTAATAAAAACTCTTCAATCAGAGCAGCGTCAATTAAGACTTTTGGAGCTTGAGAATTGTTATCTTTTGATGGGAATACCTCTAAGTTATCTAGAAAAAAATCAATATTTATACTAGGATGATTAGTCACTTTACGCAAACTAAGCTTGATTTCGTACTGCACAAAATCATCAGATTCGTTTTCGAGATTATTTCTCAAATCCCAAAGTTTTTTAATCACTTGAGGCTCAGGATATTCTCCTAATTTCCTTATGATTTCAGCACGGATATCGCTATCCTGTTCATTGTCTAGTTGAGCTAACAACCCATTAATAATGTCAGCACGGGGAGTGACCGATGTTGGTATCTCGCACAATAACTCTGTGTTTTCCATTTTTAAATCAATCTCCTTGATTGGTGGTCTTCTCATCCGCACTAATTGTGTCTGACAGTAAAAGACTGCTCTAATTGAGAATTTTCAGCGTAGCGTGTTGGCAAAACTCTCACTAATTCATCGTCATTAATGTCAACAAAATAGCCCTTTTTAAAGAGAATCCTTCTTAGGGAAGTAATTCCCAGACGCTCACTTTCATCTAAATCAAGGTAATCCTTAAGATGGGATCCTAGATTTTTGTTGAAATCCGCGTTTAGATTTTTGCCGCTGCTATGATTGGACATTTCAGCGAGGTCATCGGCGGAATAAAGTCCTGTAGCCGCCAGATAAAAAATAATTTTGTATTTTTCAGATAGGGTTCCGATTTCTTCCAACAAAGCTTCTAGTTTGGGTATATCCAAACCACAGTTTCTTGCCTGTTTTTGGGCATCACACAGTGACAGGGGCATTTTGTATTTTTCAGATGCGGGTTCGATTTCTGCCAACAAAGCTTGTAGCTTGGAAATATCCAAACCACAGTTGCTTGCTTGCCTTTCGGCATCGGATAGGTTTTGGGGCATTGACGAGAGCGTCTTCATGGCTGTATTTTCGAGCTAGTTCGCATATTTTGAAATGGAGTACCAACAATTATTGTTTAATGATAGCAATAATTGTTGGTTTAACTTTGCAACAATTGTTGGTTTAACTTTGCAACAATTGTTGGTTTAACTTTGCAATATTTATTGGTTGATATCCTTACGGTAAGTGATTATATTATGGATACCATTAAAAAAAATAGAGCGATAGTAAAAAACAGTACAAAAAAGCTGGTCGAGTGTTGGCGCACTGTCCAGCCTGAATTAGGTAAACGTTCTACCTACCGCTTCCCGTCTTGATTATCTCCACCCTGACGTTTTGCTAGTTCGTTGATGGTGTAGATAAAAACGTAGTCGTAGGGATGAATCTTCCCGACAGCTACGCCGTAAGCAAGGGAGCTTAGGAGCATGACAGTGAGTAAGTGCTTCATTGATTGACCTCCTGGCTTCTTAGTCCACTAATAAGGTTTTTAAGTCTCCTGGTGGGCTGTTGAGAGGGCTAATCCCGATGATGCGAAGCTAGGAGAGGGCCAGCATCCTCGCGGGTGCTGGCTCTTTACTCATCATTATCATCCCCGCATCCTAGCTTATTAGGGCAGATTGAGTCAAGCTAATAATGTTAGGGATTCCTGACACGAGGAGCAAAACACTACTAGGCAAAAACAAAGATCCTGATCAAATCAACTGCCACCTTAGCCATGAAGACACTTAGCCACAAAACAGAAGATTTGAGTATAGCCGATGTCTCATCCGATTACCCCGATCAATGGGTGGTCTTAGAGATCACTGGTCGCGACAAATATGGCTGGCCAGAGAAAGGTAAGGTTATTGGGTATTCAGACGATAAAAGTAAGCTGATACAAGAGACTAAACATTTGAAGGGAGACTTATATTTGTTTTATACAGGTCTTGTTGACGGTGGTAGGGTTGCTTAAAAATGTTAGAATCTATACAAAAAGCACAATCTCCTTTAGCTTTGGCCCCTCCGTTGGCAGCTGCCATTAAACGAGGCGAAGAAGCGAAGAAACGGTTCCTATCTCAGCAAGGCGGAACCTTAACCAGCGCTGAGGTTTGTAGTGTTTTAGCCTGTAGTTCTTTGGAATTAGAAACTATGAGGCTCAATCATCAGGTCTTAGGTTTATCTGTCAACGAGGAATTAGTTTATCCCGCTTGGCAATTTATTGATGGCAAAGTTTTGTCAGGTTTAGACCAAGTGTTAGCCGTTTTAAAAGAAGATGGTGCTTGGACACAAATGCTCTTTCTGCTCACGGGTGATATTCGTTTAGAGGGAGCAACCCCGCTAGAAAAACTCCAAAAGGGAGAAATCGAGCCAGTGGTTTTGGCCGCTAAGTGCTACGGGAGTCATAGCGCAGCGTAATGGGTTTGCCTCCTTTTCCCCTCCCACCAGACGATTTTAGTCAGCGTCAATTGCCCGTCATTGAAACCCCAGGCCCCTGGCTAAGATTAAATAAAACCGGACACCTTTCTAGTCTTCATTTTGACCGCAGTGGTAGCGGTCGTTTCGATGGGCCAAATCAGGGCTATGGGCTTCTCTATGTGGGTGATGAGTGCAGTACCTTTATTGAATGTTTTGGCCGAACATTTGACGGAGCCGTAACCGTTACAGCCCTAAGAAATAGAAATCTTTTTAGAATTAGAAGTGATCGCGCTTTACTGTTGGCCGACTTAACGGGGCCGGCCCTTGTTCGCATAGGAATAGATGCCCGCATTTCTTCTGGTGATTATGAATATTGTCGGACTTGGGGGCAGGCAATTTGGGAACATCCCCAAGGAGTAGATGGGATTAGATACCGTTCTCGTCATGATGATAGTGTCTATTCCGTTGGGCTTTTTGATCGGGTTAGAAACCATTTGCAAGAAGACAACTTAGGTAATTTATACGATGATAATTCATCCTGTTTAGGTGAAATTTTGGAGCATTATGATTATGCTCTTATTCAAGAATAAGTATCTTTTTGCAATAGGTGCATCTCATTTTTGTCAATCTACCAATTGGGATTTTTACGGGGAAACTCTCTTTTAAAATCGGGCATTACTTCCGATTTTATCACTCAATCCAAGCCTTTGGGGGGTTCTACCCCCCAAACCCCCCGTTGGGGGCGTGGCGCCGCCCCCAAACCCCCCGCGCATTAGCTTTTCGGTGGGATGCTTACACGCGATTGTTCATATTTTTGTACCAATTTAAGAGTCACTGATAAGTGCTGATTGTCGGTATTTCTGCAAATGTGAGATGCACCCTTTGCAATTAGACGCAATCTCCCCTATTCAGAACGGCCAAGTGTTAGGGAATTTTCTGTTAAGTTAATAGCAGCCCACTCGTCGCAAAACTTCAGTGATCACTGATTACTGATCACTGATTACTGATCACTGATCCTCTTGCCCTATTTTGGTAAAATCAACTATAATGGGGAGAAGTTAATTTTTGCCAAGCTTGAGCAGACTTAAACTAATCCCTCAGTGAGCAAGCAATTGAATCCTATGCTTAAAATTGCCCTTTTTGGAACCAGTGCCGATCCTCCTACTGCCGGTCATCAAGCCATACTAAAATGGTTATCGGAACAGTACGATATCGTTGCGGTTTGGGCTGCCGATAATCCCTTTAAAAATCATCAAACCAGTCTCGAACATCGTCTGAGGATGTTAAATTTGCTCATCCGGGATATTCAACCCCCAAGGGATAATATACAACTGCGACGAGAATTAAGCGATCGACGTAGCTTAATTAGTGTGGAAAAAGCGCAAGCAATTTGGGGAGAACAGGAGGAATATACCCTAGTCATTGGTTCTGATTTAGCTGGACAAATTAGGCACTGGTATCGTAGCCAAGAATTACTAGAAAAAGTCAAAATTCTCGTGATTCCTCGTCCCGGATATCCTATTAACCAAGATGATATTGAACAACTGCAAACATTAGGGGGTGATTGTCTGATTGCCGATGTCTTTGCTCCGGCTGTATCCTCAACAGATTATCGAGAAAAAGGCGATAAACAGGCTGTTCCTGCACCGATTAAAGATTATATCGAAGGTCAAAAACTTTACGCATGAAATCGCCAAATACCCTAGCTAATAAATCTCTAGCTGATTTTAAAGTGGGAGTTGATAACGTGATCTTTTCCGTTGATACCCAATTAAATCGGCTGCTAGTGCTTCTGATTAAACGACGGGAAGAACCTTTTAGTAATTACTGGAGTTTACCCGGAACTTTAGTGAGAAATGGGGAATCACTGGAAACGGCAGCCTATCGAATTTTAGCCGAGAAAATTAGTGTCAATAATCTCTATCTAGAACAGTTATATACTTTTGGCAGTCCAGAGGGAGATTCCCCGGCAGCGGCCGAGAGTTTTAGGGAACGTTATCTATCGGTGAGTTACTTCGCTTTAGTGCGGTTTGAGGAAGCAAAGTTAATCACTGAACGGGATTATAATATCACTTGGTATATGATTGATAAAGTGCCAGATTTAGCCTTTAATCACGGTCAAATTTTGGAATATGGCTGGCGAAGATTACGCAATAAAGTAGAATATAGTCCCGTCGCTTTTGAGGTTTTACCAGAATTATTTACTTTAAATGATCTTTATCAATTTTATGAGACAATTTTAGGTAAAAATTTTAGTGATTATTCTAACTTCAGAAATCGGCTATTGAAATTAGGATTTCTCAAGGATATGGGTTTAAAAGTCTCTCGTGGTGCCGGTCGTCCTGCTAGTTTATATCGCTTTGATGAAAAAGCTTTTGCTCCCTTTAAAGAGCAACCGTTAGTTTTTGTTTAAATAGGAAAAAATATGAGAATTGCTATCGCTCAATTAAATCCCATTGTTGGAGATATCGAAGGAAATGCCCAAAGAATTTTAGAGGCCGCTCAAACGGCATTTAATCAGGGAGCGGAATTACTTTTAACCCCGGAATTATCCCTCTGTGGTTATCCCCCCAGAGACTTGTTATTAAATCTGGGTTTTGTGGAGAAAATGTCTCGACAATTGCAATTATTGTCCCAACAATTACCAGAAAAGTTAGCCGTCTTAGTCGGTTTTGTCGAAAAAAATCCCTCGGCAACGGTCAGGGGAGAAAAGCCGTTATTTAATAGCATAGCTTTGTTAAAAAGTCAAGAGATTAAACAAATTTTTACTAAACGTTTATTGCCTACCTACGATGTTTTTGATGAGGATCGTTACTTTGCTTCTGGGAAAGAAAGTCAATATTTTCAAATAACAGAAAATAATGTAAAAATCGGTGTAACTATCTGTGAAGATGTTTGGAATGATGAACAATTTTGGGGTCAGCGTCAATACGCGGTTAATCCCATCGCCGATTTAGCTAATTTAGGAGTGGATTTAATCGTTAATCTTTCCGCTTCTCCCTACAGTGTCGGTAAGCAAAAATTGCGAGAATCTTTATTATCCCATAGTGCCACTAGATATAATTTACCGATAGTTTATGTCAATCAAGTGGGAGGTAATGATGATTTAATTTTTGATGGTGACAGCGTGGCTTTTAACCGACAAGGAGAAGTGATTTATCGCGCTCAGGCATTTACTTCTAGCCTAGAATTGATCGAGTTTAATCAAGATTTGTTACCCGCAGTTATTCATCCTTTACCCGTCGATGAAGATGAGGAAATTTATCGAGCTTTAGTCTTAGGAGTGCGAGATTATGTGCAGAAATGCGGTTTTAAACGGGTAATTTTCGGCTTGAGTGGTGGCATTGATTCCAGTTTAGTTGCCGCTATTGCCAGCGACGCATTAGGTAAAGAAAATGTTCTCGCTGTGATGATGCCTTCTCCCTATAGTTCCGACCATTCGATTAGCGATGCAGTGGCTTTAGTTAATAATTTAGGTATCAAAAGTGAGAAGTTAGCAATTCAAGAAATTATGACTGCTTATGATCAACTTTTAGAGCGGCTTTTCGCTGGGACTGATTTCGGTATTGCCGAAGAAAATCTTCAGTCACGCATTCGCGGTAATTTATTAATGGCTCTCTCTAATAAATTCGGTCATTTACTATTATCCACTGGCAATAAATCAGAAATGGCGGTGGGATATTGCACCCTTTACGGTGATATGAATGGTGGTTTAGCAGTGATTGCCGATGTGCCGAAAACGAGGGTTTATTCCCTCTGTCGCTGGTTAAATCGGCACGGGGAAATTATTCCCCTTAATGTGATTAATAAAGCTCCTAGTGCTGAATTAAAACCCAATCAGAAGGATCAAGATTCTTTACCTCCCTACGAGATTTTAGATGCTATTTTAGCACTATTAATCGATCGCCATCAATCCACCGAACAAATTATCGCCGCCGGCTTTGAGCCTGAAATTGTGCAGAAAGTGATTAAATTAGTTAAAAATGCCGAATTTAAGCGCAAACAAGCTCCCCCGGTCTTAAAAATTAGCGATCGCGCTTTTGGCACTGGTTGGCGAATGCCTATCGCTAGTCGCTGGGGTTAGGGGGGTTTTTCAGTTATCAGTTATCAGTTGGGTTTCATACTTCAACCCAACCTACGTTCTTCATAATTCATAATTCATAATTCATAATTCATAATTCCCACTTTTCTAGGGGTATTCGTGAGAGAGGAAGGGTAAAGGGATTAATTCTCCTGTTGCCTCGCCGATTTGTACTTTTAAACCCTCTCCTCCCGCTTTTGTTTTCACATAACCCAAGCCAAAATCCTCCAGCACACTGGTGAGTAAACCGACTTTTTGCGCTTCTAAAATAATCGGGGTATTGCTGGGGACGGGTTGGCTAAGTTTTATGCCCCAAAGTCTTTGTTTTACGCCTTTATAGGTGTTGAGACGGGCGATAGTTTCTTGACCAATATAACAGCCCTTATCAAAAACGATCGCTCGCCATAAACCGGCCTCTAACGGGTTATAATCTTCGGTTAATTCTCGCTCGACTGCTGGTCGGCCTTGATGGATTCTTAGGTATTCCCACACCTGCTCATCGGCGGGAGTAACGCCATTTTTAATTAAATTTTCCCAGAGGGGACCGGCTTCGGCGGCGGCAACGATTAAAGTGTATCCGGGTAGGTCTAAGCCGGTGCCGACGGCCACTCTCAGGGCGGGTTCAGAAAGGAGATAATGACTATGCTGCACCCCCGTTAAAATCTGCTCTGGAATGGCGATTTTTTGCAGGTATTGCCCGCTTTCAGTACCTATTAGGGTGACAATGGCAAAATTATCGGTTAAGTCGCTAATTTCCACCTTATCGAAGGGGAAAATATAGCGATCAATCAATTCCAGTAAAAATTGACGACGTTGGGGAGAAACGAGGATGAGGAGGGAATCATCGCCAGCGTAAACTGTGACAAAATCGAGAGTACGACCGGTAGAGTTAAGGAAAATTGTCTCACAACCCTGACCCGGTTTGAGGCGATCGATCGCGTTACTGGTTTGATTGTGGAGAAAACGCAGTCGATCCTGGCCTTTTAATTCTAATAAACCCCAATCGGAGCGATCGATTAAAATTGTTTGGGATGCTAAATTTTGGGGATCATTACTGTAATCTTTGAGAAAATTAGCGGCATACTCTGCCTTGATCGTTTCTAAATCTGCTTTCATTGGGGTAAATTAGCGAATAATCGGTTAATAATGCGCTCGGTTTTCGTTTCCAAACTCTGCCAATCTAGTTCACCGGTGGGGTCGAGGAGACTGGTATCGATGGTGACGCTCTCTCCCTCATCGGTGGGATAATCGAGAAAACAGACTTGAAAACAAAGTTCCCAAATATTTACAGTAACGGAGCGATCGAGATAAGTCAAACAGAGCAGATAACTGGGATAGGGATCTTGAATTTCTGTATAAGTTCCTTTCCAGAGGGAATTTTCTAACTGTTTACGCAGATTATCCAGCACCCGAATAAATGCCGGCTGCATTAATAATTGTGCCTGTTCCCAAGCGGTAATATCTTTAAATTTTGGATTCATCTTATCAGTTATCGGTTATCAGTTATCAGTAAACAGTAAACTGATAACTGATAACTGATTTAGGCTGTTACGAGGGTTGCTTCCTTAGCTGCCATCATTTTCATCAGGTCTAACATCCGGCAGGAGTAACCCCATTCGTTATCGTACCAAGAGACGACCTTAAAGAAATTGGCATTAAGTTGAATGCCAGCTTTAGCATCAAAGATACTGGAACGGGGGTCAGTGATAAAGTCACTCGATACCACTTCCTCATCGGTATAACCGAGGATACCTTTCATCGGACCTTCGCTGGCGGCTTTCATAGCGGCGCAGATTTCCTCGTAACTGGTGGCTTTTTCGGTTTTAAAGGTTAAATCCACCGCCGAAACGTTGGGAGTTGGCACACGGAAGGCCATACCGGTTAATTTGCCTTTTAGGGAAGGAATAACTAGGGTTACTGCTTTGGCTGCTCCCGTGGAGGAGGGGATAATATTTTGACCGGCGCCGCGACCACCGCGCCAATCTTTTTTCGATGGACCATCCACGGTGGGTTGAGTGGCGGTCATCGAGTGTACCGTGGTCATTAATCCTTCCGCTAGTCCGAAGTTATCGTTAATAACTTTGGTGATCGGGGCTAAACAATTGGTGGTACAACTAGCGTTAGAGACGATCAGATCCTTAGCGGGATCGTACTCATTATCGTTAACGCCTAGTACAATGGTACGAATTTTGTCGGGATCTTTGGTGGGTGCGGAGATAACCACCCGTTTGGCCCCGGCTTCTAGGTGTTTTCCTGCCCCTTCCGCGGTGGTAAATAAACCGGTGGACTCGACCACATAATCGGCCCCAGTTGCACCCCAGGGCAGTTGAGCAGGGTCTTTAATCGAGTAACAGGGGATAAACTTACCATCCACGACGATGCCATCTTCTTTTGCTTCTACCGTACCCTGAAAACGTCCGTGGGTGGAGTCGTATTTGAGCAGATAGGCAATATTATCGGAGGGAACCAGATCATTTATACCAACAAACTCGAAATCAGGATTTTGGATACCCGCCCTAAAAACGAGGCGACCGATACGACCGAATCCGTTGATGGCGACTCTTACTTTTGTCATGAAAAAAACTCCTTTGCAGCTGCGATAAGCTTAGGCACGATCAAGAAAAAACAATCCGAGAATTGATTAGCCTGTAGAGAATCACTATATATGCTAATCAGCTTTTATTGATCGCTAGATGAAGTATAGAAAGATTTTAAGTTTCAGTGCTTCCAAGATAAAAAATCATCAATTTGCTACCCTAGTCGTCCTCGCCACCGGCATCGAGAAAACCTGATTAGGCCTTGGCCGACCAACGAGAGTCTGATTATATAGCCTTTTGGGAAAAGTTGACATTAAAAAATCATTAAAAGCTTTCTGAGAATGATTGATACCTAAGTTAAGAACATATTAATATGCCTTTAAAAGCCATTTAAAAACCCCGCCCGACTGACATAAATTCCCCTAGCCGGATTGGCAAAATATAGTTTATTTTAATAGTTTTTTGCGCCCCAAAAGGTTACACTCTTGATTACAGTTTTAAAACTGACCGAGGGTTAACCCTCTCGATGGAGAAATTGTCTATCAACTCTCTTAATCTCATCCTTCATAGATATTGGAGAAATATTCATGGTATTCACACCAGAAAGACCCTTAACAGAACAAAATCCCCTTTCTCAAGACGAACTCTATAAAACCCATGCCTATTGGCGCGCTTGTAACTATTTAGCTGTAGGTATGATTTATCTGCGCGATAATCCCCTGCTCAAAGAACATCTTAAACCCGAACACGTTAAGTATCGTTTGCTCGGTCACTGGGGAGCAAGTCCAGCCTTAAGTTTTACCTACGTTCACCTCAACCGTTTAATCAAAAAATACGACCTCGATGTGATTTTTATGGCAGGTCCTGGCCATGGGGCGCCGGGGGTACTCGGTCCGGTTTATCTAGAAGGAACCTATTCGGAAATTTACCCCGATAAAAGTGAAGACGAGGAAGGATTACAAAAATTCTTTAAACAATTTTCTTTTCCCGGTCACATCGGTAGTCACGTCACCCCCGAAACCCCCGGTTCTATCCATGAGGGCGGCGAACTGGGTTATAGTGTTTCCCATGCCTACGGTTCTGTTTTTGACAATCCCGACCTAATTACGGCCGTGGTGGTGGGTGATGGGGAAGCTGAAACCGGTCCCCTTGCTACCGCATGGCACTCGAATAAATTCCTTAACCCGATTCGCGATGGTGCGGTACTGCCAATTTTAAACTTAAACGGTTATAAAATCGCTAATCCCACCATTCTCTCCCGTATTTCGACGCACGAGTTAGAAAGTCTCTTTGTTGGTTACGGTTACACTCCCTACATCGTCGAATGTAAGGAAGATGAAGACCTCATGCACTGCCATCAAAAAATGGCCGCTACCCTAGAACACTGTATCAATCAGATTCGCTCCTATCAACAGGAAGCTCGCAGCACGGGTATTGCTAAACGTTACCCCTGGCCGATGATTATCCTCCGGTCTCCCAAGGGTTGGACGGGTCCGAAAAACGTTGATGGTCATAAAGTAGAAGGATTCTGGCGCGCTCACCAAGTCCCCATGGGTGCCATGCAGGAAAACCCCGACCACTTGAGAAAATTAGAGGAGTGGATGAAAAGCTATAACCCGGAGGAATTATTTGACTATACCACGGGTAAATTTAAGCCAGAATTTAAAGAACTCGCTCCTAGGGGTCATCGTCGCATGAGTGCTAATCCGCACGCTAACGGCGGATTGCTGCGGAAAGACCTAAAAATGCCCGATTTTCGTCAGTATGCCGTAGATGTCACCCACCCGGGCCAAGTGGAAGCAGAAAACACGGGAGTGATGGGGGTATTTTTGCGGGATGTAATGCGAAATAATATGACTAATTTTCGCGTTTTTGGTCCCGATGAAACTGCTTCTAATCGTTTAGCGGCTCTCTATGAAGTGACTAAAAAAGCTTGGTTAGCTGATACCTATCCAGAGGATTTAGATGGTAGCCAATTATCTCCCGATGGTCGTGTGATGGAGATGCTGAGTGAACATACTTTAGTCGGTTGGTTAGAGGGTTATTTATTATCCGGTCGTCACGGTTTATTTCACTCCTACGAGGCTTTTGCCCACGTTATTGATTCCATGTTCAACCAACACGCTAAATGGCTCGATATCTGCAAAAATCATGTGCCTTGGCGTGCTTCTGTTTCCTCTTGGAATCTGTTATTATCCTCGGTGGTTTGGCGGCAGGATCACAATGGTTTTAGTCACCAAGACCCCGGTTTTATCGATTTAGTAACCAATAAAAGTGCCGACGTGGTGCGGGTTTATCTTCCCCCCGATGGGAATTGTTTATTAAGTGTGGCTAATCACTGTCTCAAGAGCAAGGATTACACTAATATTATCGTTGCTGATAAACAGAAACACCTGCAATACTTGACCATTGAAGAAGCAATTAAACACTGCACCAAAGGTATCGGCATTTGGGATTGGGCAAGTAACGATGATGATGGAACTAATCCCGATGAACCAGATGTAATTATGGCTTGCTGTGGGGATATTATCACTAAAGAATCTTTAGCAGCAACGGCAATTCTGCGGGAGGAATTCCCTTACTTAAAAGTTCGCTTTATCAATGTGGTTGATCTGTTTAAATTACAGTCGGAAAGTGAACACCCTCACGGTTTATCGGAACGGGATTTTGATAGTTTATTTACCCCTGATAAGCCAATTATTTTTAATTTCCACGGTTATCCTTGGCTGATTCATAAACTTACCTACCGTCGCAGTAATCAGGAACGTATTCATGTGCGCGGTTACAAAGAAGAAGGGAATATTAATACTCCCCTAGAATTAGCGATTCGTAACCAAGTTGATCGTTTTCATTTAGTAATCGATGTCATCGATCGCGTGCCAAAATTAGGTTCTGCTGCCGGTCATGTGAAAGAACGGATGAAAAATGCTATTATCGATAATCTCGATTATGCTTTTACCAATGGTATCGATAAGGACGAGATTACTAACTGGAAATGGCCCTATTAATTAGGCTAGAAAGTGGTTTAGGTGATGATAATTTATTAGTTTACCGATAAATTTCATCTTCCTATTCCACTTAAATAGATTTAATTTACTGATCCAATTAAAATCATCAATATTGCGAGTTACAATTGTTAAATTATAAACGAAAGCTGTTCCCGCAATAATGGCATCTCCTAAGGACATCTTTCTGATTTGTTTTAAAGTTACTGCTTGGTTAATTACAGGTTGAGAGATGGGTAAAATTTGAGAAGCATTAAAAAATTCTTCAAAATAGACTTTATCCTGATGAGTTAACCGATGGTAGCCTAAAACTTCCAGATAGGATAAAGCAGATACATAAGGAGAATTTTCTGCAATAAACTCCCGGAGAAACTCATTTTCCAATTGAGCGGCATAGATAATAATATTACTATCTAATAACATGATTTAATCCCGATCAGGAAGAGAGCGATCGCACCGATTTTGTTGTTGCCACTGTTGGGTATCAACATCAGTAAAAGTATTATTATTAGCAATTTTTTTCAAAGCATTGGCCATTTTTTGACCGTTAGATCGATTTTCACCAATAATATTTTCTTCTAGTAAGGTAATATAAACATTAACAGGATATTCGGAGTTGATTTCAGGGGTTTCATCAAGCCATTGAAGGGTATTATTTTTCAAAATTGCTTTAAAGGTTTTTACCATAGTTTTTTCCGCCGTTAAATGATACAGGATAAATGATTCAGACTAGCCCTAACCCAATTTTAACACAAGACCAACCCAACAAACTCCCCTGAACTCAATCTTTTAAATTAACGTCTTTGGATCATTTCATAATCAAAAGTTCATTACCAGAGCGAAAAATTACGCAAAATGGTGATAGTAACTTTACCTGTTTTTAAGGCAGGCTAATTTATCGACGATGACTGGGTGAAAATTAATCATTAAATCAATTTATAACAAGCAATCGAGGGTTTTACTCTTGTGTTAATGTACCTTAAAAAAGTAGCTTTGGCTTTATTTTAGCTTTTGGAAATAAAATTAAGATAAAGTGTACTAGAATAGATAATTTATTCGTTTGAAAAAACGCATTCAATCATCTATTTTAATAAATGTTCTATTTCTTCATCTGTAAAACCAAATTGTCTAAAAATTCGTAAAACATAAGCAGGGGACATTTCTTTTGCACCTATATCGATAGGAACGATTCGATGTTGATTATACAATACTCTACAATATAAACGATGATCACCTTTTCCTTCTCGATAAAATTGACAGCCTCCTTTTTCAAGAATTTTGATTAGTGCTTTGGGTTTAAGAGAAGGAATATTTTTAGGCATAAACTCAGCAATTCTCATTTTAAAAAGTAACAAGTGATACAGACAGAAACAAAGCTTTAAGCGAGCTACAAAATGCGCTCCCGCGAGTGCGACTGCATCGCAGAGAAGTGAGTATATAGAGTATTTATACTCAAAATATTTGAAAGATGGGATAAATCTAGAACAAAAGTTCTCTACATCAGAAAGAGAACCAAATAAAAATTGATGATTGTTGTCTGTTGAGGTAAAATTATTAAGTTGGAAATATTAATTAATCAAACTGTTCTGCGATGACGAAAAAGGCTGTGACTTTAGAAATTCCTGAATTAATACAATTTTTAGTTCAAGAATTACATGACTTACCCGATGACAGAAAACCAGGAAACAATACCAAATATCAGGTAGAAGATGCAGTTAAGGCGGCTTTTTCGGTTTTTTTTACTCAGTCACCTTCTTTTTTAGAGCATCAACGTTTGATGAAAAGTAGTAAAGGAAAAGATAATGCTTCAAGTTTATTTGGTATCAAAAAAATACCTTGTGATAATCAAATCAGAAACCTGTTAGATCCTATCCCAGCTGCCACAATATTTGGCTCTTTTCAACAAGTCTATCAATGGTTAAAAAAACAGGGAGT
>Ga0315907_10003790_pt1 | contig 17466 bp, 16 predicted proteins | sample LakEriMetagenome_3_FD_203525 | JGI IMG/M metagenome (GOLD analysis project Ga0315907, IMG submission 203525) | Freshwater fungal communities from buoy surface, Lake Erie, Ohio, United States - Buoy 12 MA123 | ecosystem: Environmental > Aquatic > Freshwater > Lake > Lake biofilm | place: USA... | reverse complement strand
GTTGGCGATGGCCGTCCTCCTCCGCCGCCATGGCGTCCAGGACCTCGGCCGTCCCGGGATACTCGCCGCGCACGCGCTCGGCATAGGTGCGGTAGATCCGGGCGTCGTCCTCCTCCGACGAGATGGCGAGCGCCACGATCGACCGCTCGTCCAGGTCGCGGAATCGGGTCCGTCCCTGCAGCCACGCGAACATCGTCATGCCTTCTCACCCTCCATCGGCCGGGCGCCGCCCGCGCGCGCCGTCCCGCCCCGTTCCCCTAACCCGATGTGCGGAACATCGACAAGCCGCCCGTCGTCGCACGCGAATTGAGCGGCGCATCCCATCGTGTGGCGTTAATGTATAGAGAGTGAATGCTCTGCGGAGGGTCGGTGTCGCCGGAGGGCGTCCGGCCCGGGAGCCGGGGCGGACGACAGGGGGCGGGCAGGGACCCGACGGCGACAGGTGCCGATGATCGAGGATTTTCTCAGTTTCCTGGACGTCGGGCAGGGGCAGCAGTCGCTCCGGACGCTGAGCCGCCGGATCCTGCAGAAGTGCCGGAAGATCACCTGCGCCGAGGCCGGGACGATCTTTCTCGTGCGGCGCCGCGGACAAACGCGCGCGCTCGAATCGATGAGCGTCCAGAACGACCGCATCCGCCTTCCGGACCGGTCCTTCCTCGTCCCCTACGATACGCGCTCCATCGCGGGCTACGTCGCGGTGACCGGCGAGGTGGTCGTCATCGAGGACGTCTACGCTGTCCCGCTCGGCCGGCCCTACAGCTTCAACCGCGCGGTCGACATGGCGACCGGCTACCGCACCCGGTCGATCCTCACCTTCCCGCTCCGGAACTTCCAGGGCCGGGTGATCGGCGTTCTCCAACTGATCAACCGGCTGGGGGAGGGGGGCGAGAACCTCCCCTTCGAGCCGTCGCACGAGCAGATGATCGCGCCGGTCAACGCGGTCCTGGGGCGCGCGCTCGAGCAGGCCGAGATCCTCGATGTCGTCGCCGACGCCAACGAGAAGCTGCGTCAGCGGAACAAGGAACTGCGCGAGGAGCGGGCCCGCGTCGTCGCATTGCAGCAGGAGACGGAGGAGGCGTTCCGGACGTCGGTGCGCCTGCTCGCCCGCGCGGCCGAACTGCACGACAAGGACACGGGCCAGCACATCGTCCGCGTCAACGAATACGCCCACCTGCTGGCCCGCAAGGCCGGCCTGTCCAAGGTGTTCTGCGACGAGATCCGCTACACCGCCCAACTGCACGACGTCGGCAAGATGAGCGTGGACGCGGCCATCCTGCACAAGCAGGGACGGCTGACCGGGAACGAGATCACCGAGCTGCAGCGCCACACCGTCTACGGGTGGGAGATCCTGCGCGCGTCCGACCGCCTGAGCATGGCGGCGGAGATCGCGCTCAGCCATCACGAGCAGTGGACCGGCGGCGGCTATCCGCGGGGCCTCGCGGGGGAGGCGATCCCCGTCGCCGCTCGCATCGTCGCCATCGCCGACGTCTACGACGCGCTGCGCAGCAACCGGCCGTACAAGGCCGCGTTCAGCCATGCCCGCGCCGTGGAGATCATGACCGGCGGCGACGATCGCATCCGGCCGGCGGACCATTTCGATCCGCGCCTGCTCTCGATCTTCGCCCGCCAGCACGCCGAGTTCGACGCCATCTGGACGCGCTTCGACGACGAGACCGCTGCCGCCGCCGCTGCCGCCGCCCAGCCGATCGTCCCGCCGCTGGCGTCGACCGGGCCCTGAGCCGCGGGTCAGCCGGTGCGCGCGGCGTTCCGTCGGGCCGCCGTGAGCTGGGTGGCCGCGGCGGTCAGCGGCCGGCTGTCGACGATCTCGAAGTCCAGCGAGGTCAGCCGCACCTTCAGCTGCCGATGGGCGTCCTCCACGGTCGGGGCGGCGACGACATAGGCCGGGTGCAGGTCCGGCAGCGTGTCCTCGGTGTTGACGGAGCCGACCGAGGCGATCGAGCGCTGGGTGCGCCCGTCCGTCCGGTCCGCCACCCGCAGGTACCACAGCGGCAGCGTCGCCGAGGGGTTCCGGTCGAGGATCCAGAGCGAGACCGCCGGGATGCGCCGCACGTTCACGAGGCGCCGTCGCTCGCTGACGTAGCCGTCCTGGAGCTTCTGGATCCGGAGCTTCAGGTCCTCGACCAGCTTCTCCGCCCGCTCCGAGGCCTCCTTGCGCCGCTCCACCTCGACGGCCAGCGCCGTCGCTTCCCCCTTGAGGGTGCGGGTCCGCGCCTCGAAGATCCGGATCTCGCGGAGCACGTTCCGGTTGCGGTAGACGGTGATGGCGAGCAGCGCCAGGAGGGCGGCGAACTGGATCGACTCGATCATCGCACCATGCTCCGCTCGGCGTCGGAGGCGGGCTCGCCCGTCTCCCGATAGAGGTCCGCCGCCACCGGCACCGGCACCGGCACCGGCACCGGCACCGGGACGGCGTCGAGCGGCGACGGGCCGTCCCCGCCCTCCGCGCCGAAGGTCGCATCGTCGTAGACCGCGTCGTCGCCGATCTCCTCCGACGCCTCGGCGCCGCCGCTGCCCCGGTCGAGGTTGACCGGCGCGTCGGGCGACACGCCGATGGGCGCGGGGAAGGCCACGCCGAACCGGTGCAGCGCCTCGCGTTGGCTTCCCGCCCAGACGAGGGCGAAGTTCGGCAGGCGCGCGATCTCGGGGTGGAGGTGACCGAGCCGCGTCCCCTCGGCCCCGCTGGCCCCCTTGCGGGCGCCGTTGCCGACGGTCGACAGGAGGCGGATGCGGAAGCGACTGCGGGTCTTCCCCCTCGAGCCGATCTCGTGCTCCACGGTCAGCGCCTGGCCGAGTTCGATCTCGATCTCGTCGCGGACCCAGCGCAGGCGCTGTTCGAGGGTCGCCACGATCTGCTCCTGGGCGACGATCGACGCGCGCTGCACGTCCTGCGTCTCGATCTGCCGGCGGCGGTCCTCCTTCAGCTGGATGAGGAGATTCTCCTCGTCCCGGAGCCGGCCGAGGTGATGCACCCGCAGCGCGTGGCCGATGACGTCGGCGATCACCACGGCGGCCATCGCCAGCATCAGCAGAAGGATCCCGTGCCCTTCCAGAAAGCCGCCGCCCATCCATGCCTCCTCAGACGCCGTCCCGGCCGGCACCCCGCGCGCGGCCCCCGGGGGACGGATCAACAGTTCGAAAAATTACATACTATTTGGGAGCAATGCGAATCCGGATACCCGAAAAGAGCAGCTAACCCATACGGTCGCGCGCATTGACGTACGTCAACGCCCGGTCGGCGTGCCTGCGCCATCATCCCCACGGACAACAGCCGATCGAGGACGCGCGCGGATGGCCGGACCACGGAACACGATGACCAGCACGCTGGTCGGCGTCGCGGGGCTCGTCGCCCTGCTGATCTTCATCGTCGTCGAGGGGACGATCGATCCCGCCGCCTTCGTGAACTTTCCGGCGATCGTGATCGTGGTCGGCGGGAGTTTCGTCGCCCTGCTGATCTCCTTCCGGACCTCGGAGGTCGCGCGGGCGTGGCGTTCGGCCATGGCCGTGTTCCGCGAGGTGAGGGGTCTCGACCAGGAGATCGCGACCGTCGTCGCCTTCGTGACCGCGCGCCAGCGCGGCGACATCCGGGGGGCGGAGACGCTGGTCGAGGGGACCCGCGACCCGTTCCTGCGCCTGGGGCTCCAACTCGTGCTCGACGACACCCCGCTGGCCGACATCCAGCACGTGCTCGCCTGGCGGATCCAGAAGCTGACCGAGATCGAGATGTCCCAGGCGCGGATCTTCCGCTCCCTGTCCGATTTCGCGCCAGCGCTCGGGCTGCTCGGCACGATCATCGGGCTGATCGGTCTCCTCGACGGCCTGGGGACCCAGCCGATCGACGTCATCGGCAAGCACATGTCGATCGCCTTCACCACCACGCTCTACGGCGTCCTCCTCGCCAACCTCCTGTTCCGTCCGATGGCGATCAAGCTGGAGCAGCGGATCCAGGTGCGCGTGCAGAAGATGAACGTCCTCGTCGAGGGCATCGCCCTCGCGCGCCTCGGCCGCGGGCCGATCATGCTTCGCGAGACGATGGCCGGCTTCGCCGCCGAGATCGACGAGGACGACAATGGTTGAGGGCCCGGTCGGAACCGCCGACGGTCCCGTCGCTCCTCCGGTCGAGGGTGGCCGGCCGGGTGCCGTTCCGGCGTGGCGCCTCGCGCGCACGGCGGCCCGGCCCGACGAATCGTCCGGCCCGCCATGGCTGGTCACCTACAGCGACCTGATGACGAACCTGCTCGTGGTTTTCGTCATGCTGGTCGGCATAATGCTGATCCGACCGCTGGTCCCGCCGCCGCAGCCGCCCGTCACCGACCCCGACGCCCAGGCGACGCCGCTGGTCCTCCGGCCGTTCCCGGCCACGGTCGCCGATCCGCCTGAGAGCGCGGAGGATCCGGCGGGGCCCCCGGGCCGGCCCGCCACGCCTCCCCCGCCCCCCGTGGCGCCCTTGGCCGCTCCTGCCCCCCCGGTTCCGCCGCCCGTCGCCACCGCCCCGATCCCGGTGCCGACGCCGCCGGACGGCGTTCCCGTCGAGGCCTGGGCGAGCGGCGTCGCGCGATGGCTCTGGGACGCGATGGCGACGGACGCGATCGCCGCCGACGCCGCCGTCGCGGTCGACGACCGCGTGGTCACCGTCCGGCTCGGCGACCGGGTGCTGTTCGATCTCGGCAGCGCCGACCTGCGGCCCGACGCGGCCGCGACGCTGCACCGGGTGGGGATCGCGCTGGCCCGGGTCGGCGCGGAGGTGCGGGTGGAGGGGCACACCGACGATCTGCCCATCGCCACCGCGCGCTTCCCCTCGAACTGGGAACTCTCCACCGCCCGCGCGGCGGCGGTCGTCCGCGTGCTCGTCGGGGCCGGGATGGCGCCGTCCCGGCTGTCGGTGGCCGGTTTCGCCGACGCCCGGCCGCTGCGGCCCGAACCGACGGCCGAGGCCCGCGCCGCGAACCGGCGGGTGGAGATCGTCGTCACGCCGCGACCCTGACCCGCCGGCGCCGTCGGCGGGATGACATCCCGCGGCGCGCGCGCCATCATGGGGCGGTCGGCACGGGGAACGGTCCATGAAGATCATCGACGGAGGTCTTGACGACGAACGGGTTGTCGCGCTCCTGCGCCACCACCACGCCACCTGCCGCGCGGTGACCCCGGTCGGCAGCGCCCACGCCCTCGACCTGTCGGGCCTGCGCGTTCCGGCGATCCGATTCTGGTCCGCCTGGGACGGCGACACGGTGCTGGGCGTGGGGGCGCTGAAGACCCTGTCGCCCGACCACGGCGAGTTGAAGTCCATGCACACGACCGAGGCGGCGCGCCGTCGCGGCGTGGGATCGGCGATGGTGCGCCACATCGTCGAGGCGGGCCGGGCCCGCAGCATGCGGCGGCTCAGCCTCGAGACCGGCTCGTTCGACTTCTTCGCCCCGGCCCGTGCGCTCTATGCCCGCCACGGGTTCGTCGCGTGCGGCCCGTTCGGCGACTATCACGCCGATCCCAACAGCACCTTCATGACCCTCGCGCTCTGACGCGGGCGGCGGGCGCCGCGCCCCGCGTTCCGGCGCCCCCGGCGGCTGGGGCGGCCGGTGGCCGGGGTTCCCGTCCGCTCCGATTTCCCTATGCGGAAAGGAGAACTGGCGGCACCCGGAACGATCGTCCACGCTTCCGCATGTTTAACCCCACCCGAACCGCGTCCGCCGGAATTCCCATGACCGAGGCGACGAACGCCACCCGACGTCGGGCACTTTCGGTCCGTCGCTATCTTCTTGCGCTCGTGCTGTCCCTGGCGCTGCCCTGCGCCGCCTTCGTCGCCGTGCTGATCTCCGTGTACGTGGACAGCGAGCGGGCCCGGCTCACCGAGGAGGCCCGGACCGCGGTCCTCGACCTCGCCCGCGCGATCGACCGCGACGTGACGTCGATCACCGCGATGCTCGGCATCATGATCGCCGCGCCGACGCTGCGGGCGGGGGAACTCGACCGGTACGCCGATCTTCTGCGTGTCGCCTCGGACCGTCTCGGCGGCCCCGTCGACCTGGTGTCCGTGGACGGCGACGCCGCGGGCGACGGTCCCCGTGTCTCGGGCGTCCTCTCCTCCGCGGACCGACCGCGGGCGTTCGAGATCGCCGTGCCCACCGACCGTCCGGGAACCGTCCTGCGGGCCGAGATCCCGGTCGAGCGGATCCGCGCGACGATCACGGCGGCGGGCCTTCCGCAGCCGTGGACCGTGGCGGTGGTGGACCGTGAGGGGCGCGTCGTCGCACGGTCGAGCCGGCACGACGAATTCGTCGGCAGGCTCGCGACGGCCGACCTTCGGCACGCGACCGCCGGCATGTCGGGGACCTGGTGGGGGACGACGCTCACCGGACAGAGCGTTTTCGGCGCCTACGCCCGCGCCCCGTCGTCGGACTGGCGCGTCGCGGTGGGGGTGGCGCGGACGACGCTGGAGGCCCCCCTCTATCGCGGTCTCGGGCTGCTCGCGCTCGTGGGCTTCGTCCTCTTCGCGCTCTCCACCGTCCTGGCCCGGCGGGTTCAGCGGCTGATCGTCGGGCCGCTCGCGGCGCTCACCGGGCGGGCGCGCGCGCTCGGGCGCGACGAGCCGGTGCCGCCGCTGGCCAGCGGCATCGCCGAGGCCGACGCGGCCGGCGAGGCCCTGTCGCAGGCCGCGGCCGACCTCGCCGATCGCGCGCGCGAGCGCGACGCCAGCGAGGCGGCGCTCCGCAGCCTGGCCGAGACGCTGGAGGCGCAGGTCCGCGAACGGACGCGCGAACTCTCCGAGGCGAACGCGATCCTCGTCGCCGAGGCGACGCGCCGCGCCCGCATGGAGGACCAGATCCGCCAGATGCAGAAGATGGAGGCGGTCGGCCAGCTGACCGGCGGCATCGCGCACGACTTCAACAACATGCTGGCCGTCGTGATCGGCAGCCTCGACATGCTGCGCCGGCGCATGACCGACGGCGACGAGCGGCAGCGCTCCTTCGTCGAGAACGCCCTGAACGGCGCCGAGCGGGCCGCCAACCTCACCCGCCGCCTCCTCGCCTTCTCCCGCCAGCAGTCGCTCTCGCCCGAGGTGCTGGACGTCAACCGCCTCGTGACCGGCATGTCGGAGATCCTGCACCGGACGATCGCGTCCGACGTGCGGATCGAGACGGTGCTGGCGAGCGGGCTGTGGAACGTCCACGCCGATCCCAACCAGATCGAGAACGCGATCCTCAACCTCGCGCTCAACGCCCGCGACGCGATGCCGGCCGGCGGCCGGCTCACGATCGAGACCGGCAACGTCTGGCTCGACGACGCCTGCGCCGCCACCCAGGTCGACGTGGCACCGGGCCCTTACGTGATGATCGCCGTCTCCGACACCGGGACCGGCATGACGCCCGACGTCGCCGCCCGCGCGCTCGATCCCTTCTTCACCACCAAGGCCGTCGGCAAGGGCACGGGCATGGGCCTCAGCCAGGTCTTCGGCTTCGTCAAGCAGTCGGGCGGGCACGTGAAGATCGACACCGAGGCGGGGCAGGGCACGTCGGTGACGATCTATCTTCCCCGGCCGCCCGCAGCACTGGTGCCCGACCCGCCGATCCCCCTGTCCGTGCCGGCGGAGCCGGTCGACGGGCGCGAGACCGTCCTCGTCGTCGAGGACGAGGAGGCCGTCCGCCGCTTCACGGTCGAGGCGCTGGTCGACCTCGGCTACCGCGTGCTGGAGGCGCCGGGGGCCACCGATGCGCTCCGCCTGCTGGAGGCGCGGGCCGACGTGGCGCTGCTGTTCACCGACGTCGTCATGCCGGGGATGAACGGACGCCAGCTGGCCGACGCCGCGCGCGGCGTCCGGCCCGACCTGCGCGTCCTCTACACCTCCGGCTACACCCGCAAGGCCGTCGTCCACAACGGCGTGCTCGATCCGGGGGTGCAGATGATCGCAAAGCCCTATACCGTCGAAGAGCTGGCGCGGAAGATCCGCGAGGCCCTGTCCGGGCCGGGCTGATCCTTCGCCATCCCGACACGACGGTGGCCGCACCGATGATCCCGCTCTCCGTCCTCGACCTCGCCCCGGTGCCCCAGGGGGCCGACGCCGCTACGGCGCTGCGCAACACCCTCGACCTCGCCCGCCGGGCCGAGGCGCTGGGGTTCCGCCGCTACTGGCTGGCGGAACACCACAACATGCCCGGCGTGGCCAGCGCCGCGACCGCTGTGATCGTCGGCGCCGTCGCCGACGCCACGCGCACGATCCGGGTGGGGGCCGGCGGCATCATGCTGCCCAACCACGCGCCGCTGGTGGTGGCCGAGCAGTTCTCGACGCTGGCGGCGCTGCATCCCGGCCGCGTCGACCTCGGCCTCGGCCGCGCGCCGGGCACCGACCAGCGCACGGCGCGGGCGCTGCGCCGCGACCTCGACGCGGCCGACGACTTCGTCGGCGACGTGCAGGAGATCCAGGGCTGGTTCGGCCCGGTGGAGCCGGGGGCCCCCGACCGCGCGATCCCCGCGCCCGGCACCGACGTGCCGCTCTGGATCCTCGGCTCCAGCCTCTACGGGGCGCAGGTGGCCGCCCACCTCGGCCTGCCATACGCCTTCGCCTCGCACTTCGCGCCCGACCACCTCGACGCGGCGTTCGCGGTCTACCGCGACCGGTTCCGGCCGTCCCCGGCCCAGCCGCGGCCCCACGCGATGGCCGGCGCCACGGTCGTCGCCGCCGACACCGACGCCGAGGCGCGGCGGCTGTTCACCTCGGTCCAGCAGCAGTTCCTCAACATGCGCCGCGGGCGTCCGGGCCGCCTGCCGCCGCCGGTCGACGACATGGACGCGGTGTGGACCCCGTTCGAGAAGGCGGGCGTGGCGCACGCGCTCTCCTGCGCGATCGTCGGCGGTCCGGAGACCGTGCGCGACGGTCTGGCCGCCTTCGTCGCGCGCACGCGGGCGGACGAGCTGATGGTCACCTGCAACGTCTTCGACCACGCCGCACGGCTGCGGTCCTACGAGATCCTGGCCGCCGTGCGCGACCGGATGCCGATGGCCGCCTGATGGGGTGCTTGGGGTTCGGCTCTTCCCCCCGCGCAGGGAGTCCGCGCCACGGGCGTATCAGGGACAGCGAGGCCGATCGGCCCGCCCCGACGATCCCGAGGACGCAAAGCCATGACCCGCTCCGTTTCCGCCCTCCTCCGCACCGCCGCCGTCGCCGTCGTGCTCGCCGGCGCCGCGCTGCCGGCGCTCGCGCAGCCGACCCCCGACGCCCAGCGTGGCCCGCGGGGGATGGAGCCGCCGCGGATGACCGCCGCCGCCTGCGAGGAACGCTCCGCCCGCGAGGCCGCGCGCCTCGCCTACGTCGAGCGGCGCCTGAACCTCACCGCCGAGCAGCGCCCCGTCTTCGCCCGCTTCGCCGAGGCCGCCCGCACGGCCGACGACGTCCGCCGGCAGGCCTGCGTCGCCGCCGTCCCGGCCAGCACGCCGACGACCCCGCCGACGATCGTCGAGCGGTCGGAGCGGGCGCAGCGGATGATGCAGTCCGAGGCCGAGCGGCTCCAGGCCGTCCGCCCGTCGCTGGCGGCGCTCTACGAGGCGCTGACGCCCGGGCAGCGGCAGATCCTCGACCGGCCGATGGGCCAGGGCATGCGGGGCGGCCGGGGTGGTCACGGGGGCGGTCAAGGCGGTGGCCACGGCGATCACGGGTCGGAGCACCGCCACCACCGGGGCTGACGCCCGACGCGGCCCTCAGCCCCGGTGGGGCGTGATGGTCCAGCCGCTCGCGGTCCGCGCGACCGCGAGCGGCAGCGCGTTCGCGGTGAGGTCGAGGGGGAGGTCGACGGCCAGCATGCCGGCGAGCACCCGCAGGACCCCGCCGTGGGCGACGACCAGTACCGGCCGCGCATCGGCCAGCACGGCCTCGAACCCGCCGGCCACCCGTTCGACGAACTGCGCCAGCGTCTCCCCGTCGGGCGGGTCGGCCCGCCAGTCCAGCGCGTGCGAGGGGGTTCCGATCCAGCGGCCGAAATAGCGTTCGCGCATCGCCGCCACCGCCGTCACCGGCCGGCCCGACGCCGCCCCGACCCGACCCGCCGTCAGCCACGCCCGCGCCATGTCGCTGGCGGCGATGCGCTCGAACGGCCCGTCGGCGAGGATCGACGCCGCGCGGTCGGCGTCGGCGAAGCCCTCGGGCGCCAGCGGATCGTCGGGGTGCTGGAACACCCGGGCGATGTTGCCCATCGTCCGGCCGTGGCGCAGGAACAGGAACCGGTCGACCGGCGCCCGCAGCGGGTGCGCGGTCGCCGCCGCCGCGAGGGCGGCGAGGCCGCCGTGGTCGGCGTCGGCCAGGGTGGTGTCGGCCAGGGTGCGGTCGTGCGTATCGGTCATCGGTCGGTCCCCGTCAAACCCAGTTCGGCGGTGCAGACGTTGTCCAGCACCCGGTGCAGATCCCGCACGAAGCGGTCGCGCTGGGCGTCGGTGAAGCCTTGGAAGCAGCGCTCCGCCTGCTCGCGCGCGACGGGGAAGACGGTCGCGAAATGGCGCCGTCCCGCCTCGGTGATGAAGACCTCCGTCACCCGGCCGTCCTCCGCCCGCGCCCGGCGCCGGGCCAGCCCGTCGCGCTCCATCTGGTCGACGACGCGCGAGAGGGTCGACTGTTCCATCACGCAGTAGACGGCGAGGTCGGTCATGCTGCGCCCGTCCTGCGCCTCCAGCACCGCGAGCACCCGCCAGCGGGCGGGCGTGATCTTGAGCGGGCGCAGCGCCTCCAGCAGGTCGAGGTTCAGCCGGTTGACGACGCGATTCAGCAGATAGGGCACGAACCGTTCGAGGTCCATCCGATCCGCCGCCGCTTCGCCATCGTCCATCAGCTGGTCCATCCCGTCCCCTGCGGATGCGGTCCGAGGCGGGAGTTTACGGGCTCGGGCGGCGGCTGCCCACCCCCTTCCGGCCCGGTCGGACGGGTTCACGCCAGGACGGCGTCCTCGAACACGTCGCCCGTCGTCCCGTCGGTGAGGCCGAGGTCGGTCAGGTGCGGGCCCGGGTTGCAGGCGAGGCTCGCGCCCACCACGGCCTTGAAGACCCGGTAGGGCGGCTTCCACTGGGCGACCGCGTCGGCGGCCGCGCGCACCGTCCGGAAGCCTTCCGCCACCGCCGTCGCCGGGGCTTCGGACAGGAGGCCGCAGACGGGCAGGGGAAGCAGCGCCGTCACGGCACCCCCCGCCGCCACCGCCATGCCCCCGCCGCAGCCGATCAGCGCGTTGGCGGCCGCCGCCATGTCCGCCGGGTCGCGGCCGAAGACGGTGAGGTTGTGGCTGTCGTGGCTGACGGTGGTGGCCAGCGCCCCCGTCCAGACGCCCCAATCCTCCTTCACCGCCACCTGCGGCACGGCCGGGCGGCGGCCGTGGCGGTGGACGACGGCCATCAGGTTCGCGTCGGCCGGTACCTCCGCGACCCCGCCCGAAACCGGCACCGTCACCGCGCTCCATGCCGTGAAGCGGGCGCCGCGGATGGCGCGCAGGCGCACCGTGCCGTCGGGCGCCTGGGGTGCCTTCAGGCGGAAGTCGTCGGCCGCGAGCGGGGCGACCTTGACCGTAGCGGTCGGGGCGCCCGCCGGATCGGGCCGCAGCGCCTCGGTCAGCCGCCCGTCCATCGCCACGAGACGACCCGAGGCGAAGACCGCGCCGACCTCCATCGCCATCAGGTCGGACAGCACGATCAGGTCCGCCCGCTTGCCGGGACCGACGAGGCCGAGGTCGCGGCGGCCGAGCCGCATGGCGGCGTTCAGCGTCGCCGCGCGGATCGCCTGCCGCCCGTCGAGCCCGTAGCGGACGAGGCGGCGGACGAGGTCGATCATCCCGCCCTTGTCGACGAGGTCGTCGGGGAAGATGTCGTCGGTGCAGAGCGTGAGGGTCTGCGGGATCACCGGCAGGCGGTTGAGTTCCTCCACCGCCCCCGGCAGCACGTAGTCGTGGCTGCCCCGCAGCTCCACCGTGAAGCCGGCGCGCAGCTTGGCGACGAGGTCGGCGCCGGTGGTGATTTCGTGGTCGCTCTCGATGCCGGCGGCGGCGAAGCCCTGGAGGTCGGCGCCCTCCAGCCCGCGGCCGTGCCCGCAGACCATCTTGCCGGACGCGAGGCCGGCGCCGACCACGGCGCGCATCCGGGGCTGGCGCTCCAGCACGCCGCGCATGTCCATCACCTCGGCCACGCCGCGCACCTCGGGCCAGGACAGCATCTCGGCCATCTCCGGGCCGTCGAACGCCGCCCCCGCCAGCTCCAGCCCCGGGGCCGACGGCACGCACGACGGGGCCAGCACGATCACGCGCAGCGGCAGGCCGCGGCTCGCCTCGACCGCCCAGCGCACGCCGTCGAGCCCCAGCACGTTGCCCACCTCGTGCGGGTCCCAGCAGATCGTCGTGGTTCCCTGCGGCACCACCACCTCGGCATAGCCGCGGGGCGTGACCATGCTGCTCTCGACGTGCATGTGCGTGTCGATCAGGCCGGGGGCGACCAGCCGTCCGGTCGCGTCGATCGTGCGCGCCGCGTCCGTCCGGCCGCCCGGCGGGTGCACCGAGGCGATCAGCGGCCCGACGATGCCGACGTCGGCCGGGCGCAGCTCCAGCGTCGCCGTGTCGAGGACGGTCCCGCCCGCGATCAGCACGTCGAAGGGGGCGAGGCCGCGGGCCGCGCGCACGGCGCGGTCGCGCAGGCCCGGGTCGTTCAGGTCCTGGGGTTCCATGACGTCGCTCCTCACGCCGCACTCTCCAGCCGGGCCGCCGCGGCCAGCGGCAGGTCGAAGGCGACGGTCGTCCCGGGCTCGAACCGCGGGGCGTCGGCGGCGGCCTCGGCCTTCACCGGCCCGGCGTCGGTCTCCAGCAGGTATTCGACCGACTGGCCCAGATAGGACCGGCCCAGCACCCGTGCCGTGTGCGGTCCGCGGCCGAGCACCACGCCGTGCGGCCGCCACGCCAGCGCCGGCGCGTCGGCCGCCCCCTCCAGCGGCAGGGACCGGCCGTCCGGCGCCACGAGGCGCCCGCCGTTCACCGCGAGGCAGGTCTCGAACCCCATGAAGCGGGCGACGAAGGCGGTGCGGGGGCGGGTGTAGACCGTCTCGGGCGGCCCCTCCTGCTCGATCTGCCCCTCCCGCATCACCACGATCCGGTCGGCCAGCGCCAGGGCCTCTGCCTGATCGTGGGTGACGTAGACCATGGTGACGCCCAGCTCGCGCTGGAGGCGCCGCAGTTCCGACCGCATCTCCAGCCGGAGGCGCGCGTCGAGGTTCGACAGCGGCTCGTCCAGCAGCAACAGGCGCGGGCGGACCACGACTGAGCGGGCGAGCGCCACGCGCTGCTGCTGCCCGCCCGACAGCTCCTTGGGCAGGCGCCGCTCGAACCCCGTCAGCCCGACCATCGCCAGCACCTCGGCCACGCGGCGGCCGATCTCGTCGCGCCCCGTGCCGGCGAGGCGCAGGCCGAAGGCCACGTTCTCGAACACGCTCAGGTGCGGGAAGAGGGCGTAGGACTGGAACACGAGGCCGACGCCGCGCTTGTTCGCCGGCACGTGGGTGATGTCGCGCCCGGCGAGCCGGATCGTGCCCGCCCGCGGCTGGAGGAGGCCCGCGACCGCCCGCATCGTCGTCGTCTTGCCGCAGCCGGACGGGCCGAGCAGCGCGACGAGCTCGCCCTCCGCCATCGCGAGGTCGAGCCGGTCGACCGCCACCGTGCCGCCGTAGGCGAGGGTGAGGCCGGAGAGGGCGAGGAAGCCGTCGGTCATCGCGGGCGACCCCCTCTCCCTGTCCCTCTCCCCGGGGGGGAGAGGGGACGGAACGGCGGATCCGCCTTGATTCTGCTCCCCTCTCCCCCCCGGGGAGAGAGGGTGGGGGAGAGGGGGTGGAGCAGGCCGAAACTAGACAAAGCGGCTGATCCCCAGAAGGCGTTCGGCCACCAGCACCACCGCCAGCGACATCAGCGCGAGCAGCGCCGAGAGCGCCGCCACCGACGGATCATAGGTGAACTCCATGTAGGCGAGCATGTCGATCGGGAGCGTGGAGACGCCGGGACCGGTGAGGAAGAGGGACACGGGCACCTGGTTGAAGGAGGTGACGAAGCCGAGGATGAAGGCGGCGAGGATGCCGTTGCGGATGTTGGGCAGCACCACGCGCAGGAAGGCGCCGAGGCGCGTCGCGCCCAGCATCACCGCCGCCTCCTCGATGTCGGGCCGCAGGTTCTCGAGGCTGGCCGCCACCACCCGCACCGCATAGGGCAGCAGGAGCGCGGTGTGGGCGAGGAACAGCGCCTCCATCACCGGCACGCCCAGCGGCACCACCGCATGGCGCAGGAGCGCCAGGCCGACGATGATGCCGGGCACGACGACCGGGGCCGTGACGACCGCGCGCACCGCCTCCTTCCCCGGCACGGGATAGCGGGCGAGCGCGTAGGCGACCGGCACGCCCAGCACCAGCGCGGCCAGCGTCGAGCCGACCGCGAGCCACACCGACAGGAAGAAGGAGGCGCGGAAGCTCTGCACCTCGAACACGGCCACGACCCAGCGCAGCGAGATCCCCTGCGGCGGGAAGGCCGGCACCGTGCCGGCGTTGAGCGCCGCGCCGATGATCACCGCGAAGGGGCCGATCAGGAACAGCAGGACGAGCGCCAGCGTCGCCCACCCGCCGATGCGCATCCAGGGCAGCCGGATCATCGGCCCCGCCCGGCCGCGATGCGGCGCAGGAGAACGTTGGTCGTATAGCTCATGACGACGAGGATGGCGGCGATCACGCTGCCTGAGACGATGTCGCCCGCGACCGAGACGCGCTGGTAGAGCAGCGTTTCCAGCATGAGGACGCGGGAGCCGCCGAGGACGGCGGGCGTGATGTAGGCTGTGACCGCACCGGTGAAGACCAGCGTCCCGCCGATCACCAGCCCCTCGCGCGTCAGCGGAAGCACGACGCGCACGAACGTCTGGATCCACCCGGCGCCCAGCACCCGCGCCGCCGACATGACGTCGGCCGGCAGGTTCTCCAGCGCGCTGACCAGCGTCAGGACCATGAGCGGCAGGAACAGCTGGACGAGGCCGATGAAGACGGCGGTCTCGGTGAACAGCAGGCGCACCGGCCCGTCGGCGAGGCCCAGGCCCTGCAGCGCCTGGTTCACGAGGCCGGTGCGGCCGAGGATGACGATCCACGCATAGGTGCGCGCGACCGGGGAGATCATCAGCGGCAGGATGAGGAGGCCGATGAGCTTGCCCCGCGCGGACGGCGCGGTGTTCACGATCGCGAAGGCGGCGGCGTAGCCGACGACGGCGCAGGTGAGCGTGACCAGCACGCCGAGGCGCACGGTGCGCCAGAAGACCTCCTGGTGCAGCGGCACCGCGAAGAAGCGCACGTAGGCATCGAACGACCAGCCGCCCGGCCCCTGCAGGCTTCCCGACAGGAGCACGAGCACCGGCAGCACGAAGCCGGCGAGGAGGAACAGCGTCGCCGGCAGGACGAGGGCGAGGCCGATGCGGCGGTCCTGGAACATGGGTCAGACGGGCCGTGGCGGCCGCTCCGCCCTCACCGCGCGACCTTGGCGTTCCAGCCGGCGAGCCACGCGTCCCGGTTGGCGATCACGTCCGCGGGCGGGATCAGGCGAACGGCATTCACCGTCTCCGGCCCGAAGGTCAGGTTGTCGGCGACGTCCGCCGGCAGCACGACCTCCTTGTTGGCGGGGCTGTCGACCAGCTCCATCGCCAGCTTGGTCTGGATGTCGGTCGACAGCCACATGTCCATGAAGCGGAGCGCCAGCTCGCGGTTCTTCCCGTTCTTGGTCACCACCATCACGTTGATGCCGCCGGTCTGCCCCTCGGTCGGGGTGGCCCAGGCGAGCGGCATGTTCAGCTTCTTGATGTTGGCCCAGTTGAACCGGCCGAGCGGGGCGGCCCAGATCTCGTCCTGCTGGAACAGCTGGAGGAGCTGGGCCGACCGCTCGTAGAAGGTGACGACGTTCGGCTTCACCTCGGCGATCCTGTCGATCGCGGTCGTGAACGCCCCGCCCGAGCCGCCGAACGCCCGGTCGGTCATGAACAGGAGCAGCGGGCCCTGGGTCGTGGTGATGTTGGGCAGCGCCAGCCGGCCCTTCAGCTCCGGCTTCCACAAATCCTTCCAGCTCTCGATCTTCACCTTGTCGGACCGGTAGACGATCGAGGTGTTGTAGAAGGTGTAGCCGACCGCGAGGTTGCCGCCGATCGGGTCCTTCGCGATGTCGTAAAGCCTCGCGTGGTTCGAGAGCTTCGCGACGTCGATCGGCTCGATCAGGTCCTTGGTGCGGGCGATCATCGCGTCGGCGTCGGACAGGACGGCGATGTCGATCTCCGGGTTCGCCCGGCGGGCCTCCATCTTGGCCAGCCGCTCGGCGCTGTTGCCGGCCTCGACCGCGATCTTGCAGCCGCACTGCGCCTCGAACGGGGCGTAGAGGATGCGGCGGAACTGGTCCTGCGCGATGCCGAAGCCCGAAACGGTGAGCGTGGTCTGCGCTGCGGCAGGCCCCGCCGCCAGAAGGGCGAGCGCGCCCGCCGCCAGAACGGTCCTGATCATCTCTTCCCCGATCGAGTGCATGAAACTGCAATCATTCTTCCGCAGCCCGGCACCCGGGGCAATCGGGAAAAGTTCGCTGGCGCTCAGACGCCCAGCGCCGCCGCCACCTGCGCCTTCGTCGGCATCGGCGCCACGGCGCCCCAGCCGGTCGTCGCCAGCGCGGCCGCCGCGTTCGCCCAGCGGCCGGCGGCGAACGGGTCGTCGCCGGCGGCCAGACGCGCGAGGAAGGCGCCGGCGAAGGTGTCGCCCGCCCCGGTCGCGTCGATCGCCTCGACCTTCATCGGCGGGATGCGCTCGCGGGCGTAGCGGGTGGCGACCAGCACGCCCGCCGCCCCCAGCTTGACCGCCACGATCTTGGTGTGGAGGCCGAGGTAGTGGTCGGCGACCGTGTCCGGGTCGTCCGACCCGATCATCGTCGCCGCGTCGTCGATCGACGGCAGCACGACGTCGGCCTTCGCCGTCGCCGCCGCGAGCGTCGCCTTCGCCCGGTCGAGCGGCCAGAGCTTGAGCCGAAGGTTGGTGTCGTAGCTGACCATGGTGCCCGCGGCCTTCGCGTGCGCGATGGCGGCGAAGACGGCGTCGCATGCCTGGGGCGAGATGGCCTGGGAAATGCCGGAGACGTGAAGGATCTTCGCGGAGGCCACCGCGTCCCGCGTCACCGCCTCCGGCCCGAAGCGGCTTGCGGCCGAGCCCGCGCGCATGTAGCTGAAGGCGTGCCCGTCCGGCCCGTGGGTCACGAAGTAGATGCCGGTGTGGGCCGACGCGTCGCGCCGCACGTGGGTCGTGTCCACCCCCTCGCGGCGCCACAGGTCCACGATCATGTCGCCGAACGCGTCCACACCCAGCGCCGTCATGTAGCCGGCCCGCGCCCCCTGGCGGGCGGCGGCGATGCAGGCGTTCGACGTGTCGCCCCCGAAGCCCTGCAGATAGAGGGGGTCGGC
>Ga0315907_10003788_pt1 | contig 17468 bp, 18 predicted proteins | sample LakEriMetagenome_3_FD_203525 | JGI IMG/M metagenome (GOLD analysis project Ga0315907, IMG submission 203525) | Freshwater fungal communities from buoy surface, Lake Erie, Ohio, United States - Buoy 12 MA123 | ecosystem: Environmental > Aquatic > Freshwater > Lake > Lake biofilm | place: USA... | reverse complement strand
CCTGTTCCGGTAATTCCTAAAACAGGAATTTTAGAAGTTTCATTCTTTTGGTGAATTTGGTCAAAAACCGATTTAGCAATTTCTGGAAAATTCTCAGCAGCCGAAATTAATCTTGCAATAGCTGTTGGATTTTTTTCTTCTATGTGCGATAATTCTCCAGTTAATTTATCACCAATTGGATAATCAGAACGTTTGACCAAATCGTTAATCATACCTTGTAATCCCATAGCACGACCATCGTCTGGAGAATAAATTCTTTCGATACCGTACTCGTGTAATTCTGAAATTTCTGAAGGCAAGATAACACCTCCGCCTCCGCCAAATATTTTAATATGACCAGCACCTTTTTCCTTAAGTAAATCGTACATGTATTTAAAATACTCATTGTGACCTCCTTGATAAGAAGTCATGGCAATCGCATTTGCATCTTCTTGAATAGCAGTATTTACAACTTCTTCTACACTTCTATCATGTCCAAGATGAATCACCTCAACACCTGTAGCTTGAATAATTCTACGCATAATGTTTATGGCTGCATCGTGTCCGTCAAAAAGTGACGCTGCTGTAACAATTCTTACTTTATTGATAGGAATATAAGGAGTTTGTGGTTCCATCTGTAATTTTTATTCGTTTTAAAGGGTGCAATTTACGAATTTAATAATTTTTATCCTTTTAAAAATTGAAAATAATTCGGTCACAAAAAAGGCATTATATTTGCTACTTCTTATTAAAAAGCCCATAAAATGAAAAAAAATATCTTTCTATTAGTTTTAGTTGTTATGAACCTCTTTGCTTTAAATACTCCAACTTTGGCACAAGTTCCAAAAATCAGCACATTGAGCCAAACAGAAATAAGTAAAGGACTCAAAGAAGCACTAAACAACGGAATTAGTAAACAAGTTTCAAAACTTTCAGCAAAAGATGGCTTTTTAAAAAACGAAGCCGTAAAAATTGCACTCCCCGAAGAACTACAAATGGTTGATAAAAAATTGCGCCAATTGGGAATGAAAAAGTTAGCCGATGAAGGAGTTGAATTATTAAATCGTGCTGCTGAAGATGCTGTAAAAGAAGCGACGCCTATTTTTGTGGATGCTGTAAAAAACATGACATTTACCGATTCAAAAAACATTCTTTTGGGAAATGAAAATGCAGCAACAACTTATTTGCAGAAAAGCACTACCGCGCCTTTATATGCAAAATTCAATCCTGTAATTAAAAAATCATTTTCCAAGGTAGGCGCTGATAAAGTTTGGTCTGAAATTATTAAAAAATACAATAGTCTACCATTTGTAAAAAAAGTAAATCCTGATTTAACGGATTATACCACAAACAAAGCTATGGAAGGTGTTTTTAAAATGATTGCTGTAGAAGAAAAAGAAATACGAACTAAATTACCTGCAAGAACTTCGAGTTTATTGCAAAAAACATTTTTATTGCAGGACAAAATAAAATTGTAAAAAATTAAGAATCAATAACATAAGTATAACATATCCTTAACATACTATTCCAAAAAAACGTCGGATATTTGTAATGTAAAAAATGAGTTTTCTTATTTGGTTAGGTTAGTTTATAAAAATCACTCCGATGAAAATCGGAGTTTTTTTGTTTAAATAATCAATAAAGTATAATTGAACTCAATTAACTTTTCGCCTTTAAATATCCAATAACTGTTTCATTAAAAATAACAGGTTGTTCAACATTAACAACGTGTCCGCAATTCTGAATTACAAATAATTCGGCTGTTTTTGCATGATTGGCCACTACTTGTCTTACGGAAGGCAAAAACATATAATCTTCTTCTCCCATAACATAAAGGGTAGGGATATCTAATTCAACTTGTCTAAACCAACGTAAAACAGGGTTAATTTCCGCAGTTAATTTGAACCATTTGATAAATTCCTTTTGATAAAGCTTTTTAGCCTCGTTAATGAATAACAGCCGTGCATTTTTGTGATTTTTCTTTGGCATGATCACAAAGGCAAAGAATTTATATAAAACCAAATAAGGTAAAACATATTTAAAGGCATTTCCTAGTCGCATTAAGATTTGCGAACGGAAGTTCATTTTTAAAATAGCTCCACCTAGAATCATACTTTTTACTCGCGTGGGATGCATTTCAGCCAATTGACGAATCACGATTGATCCTAGAGAAATACCTACAAAATGTGAACGTTCAATTTGAAGATGATCTATAACTTCAATTACATCATTTGCAATTGATTTGAAGGTATATTTTTGCTTGAAAGCTGTTTTTATTTGTTCGTTTGAATTACCATGCCCTCGTAAATCGAGCAATAATACATTGAAATGTTTTTGAAAATCACGAATTTGTTTGAACCAAATAGAAGAACTTCCTCCTGCTCCATGAACAAAAGTAACCCATTCAACGCTCGCTTCGTTTTTGTATATTGTGTAAGAAATCAAATGTTTAATTTTGTCAAATGTAGCTTTTTATTCTTAAAAAGAAAACAATTCTAAAAAAGAAGTCATAAAATTAAATTTTTTTATGGACTATTTTAAAATATTCGAATGCTCTCAATAATCGACTACCATACCAAGAAAACATTTCACCATCGACAAAAACCGTTTTAGCATGATGGGTAAAACGTCCGATTTCAAAAGCATGTTCATCAGTAAACGGAAATGGTTCTGAAGACAAGAACACATAATCGGGGTCGCCCTCTAAACGGATCTTTTTCAACTCCACTTCTGGGTAGCGCTCTTCTTTACTTTTATAAATATTTTCAAAATGATTCAATTGTAACAATTCGTTGATAAACGTTTGATTTCCAGCAACCATGTAAGGGTTAGCCCAAATAAAATAGGCTACTTTTTTAAACGGTTTGTCTTTGATAAATTGCTTGAAATCTTGATAAGCAAAATTAATTTTATCAATCCATTTTTGTGCTTCGGTGCGCTTGTTGAATAATTGTCCAAAATCTTGAATCATTTGTAAATTGTCTTCAATTGAAACAATATCGGTTACCCAAACGGGACAAATTTGGGACAATTCTTGTACTATTTCTTTTGTATTTTCTTCTTTATTACAAATAATAATATCGGGCTGAAGTGCTTTTATTTTAGCTATTTTCACAGATTTAGTTCCGCCAACTATAGTTTTAATTCCTTTAAAATAAACAGGATGCACACAAAATTTTGTAATTCCAACGATATTCTCCTCTAAACCTAAATCATACAACAATTCGGTTTGTGAAGGAACTAAAGAAACTATTCTTGTAGGTGTTTTTTTGAACGTGTGTTGAATTCCAATTTGGTCGATAAATATTTGTTTCAAGTTTCAAGTTATTTTAGTATCAAATTAAACTTAAAATTTGGAACTTGAAACCAAAATTTCTTCCATCTCTTGTTGCAATTTCAATGCTTCTTCCCTAGCCTTTTCGGTAAAATCGGTCCCGTTTGAAGCATAAATAATACCTCGCGAAGAATTGATTAATAAGCCCACGTTTTCGTTCATTCCGTATTTACAAACTTCTGCTAAGCTTCCGCCTTGAGCGCCTACCCCTGGAACCAATAAAAAACTATCGGGAACAATTTTTCTAATTTCGGAGAAATATTCTGCTTTAGTGGCACCAACAACATACATTAAATTATTGGCGTTTTTCCACGATTTTGAAGTTTCCAAAACCACTTTATACAATTCTCTTCCTTCAACGTTTTGCGTTTGAAAATCAAAAGCACCTTCATTAGAAGTTAAAGCCAGCATTATAGTATGTTTGTTTTCAAACGCTAAAAATGGCTCAACCGAATCTTTTCCCATATAGGGCGCCACCGTTACCGAATCGAAATTCAAATCTTCAAAAAAAGCTTTGGCATACATTGAAGAAGTATTGCCAATATCACCGCGTTTTGCATCGGCAATTGTGAAAATTTCAGGATGGTTAGCATTGATATAATTGATGGTTTTTTCTAATGATTGCCAACCTTTTATACCATAAGCCTCATAAAAAGCGGTATTGGGTTTATAAGACACACATAAATCATGCGTTGCATCGATTATTGCTTTGTTGAATTCAAAAATAGGATCTTCTTTATCTAGTAAATGCTTTGGAATTTTAGTTACATCGACATCCAAGCCAATGCAAAGAAATGATTTTTTTTTCTTGATTTGAGCAATAATTTCAGCGTTTGTCATTATAAATAAATATTAAAAACTTTTTTGATACTTGAATTCAGTGAAATTATTTTTTGTAGAAAATAGGAATTTTCAATCCAAAATTCACATCAATTGCTTTTGTTTTCCCTAATAATCCATTAATTACAGAACCCGAACCTACAAACAATGGTCCCATTCTAAGTCCAAACCCAGATTGCAACCCTGAATATTTAACATAAGAAAAAGGCAAATAAACACTTAGCCATTTTGATTCATACCTTGGAGTTACACTTACATTGTTTGCAATATAGTTTGAATTGGGATTTGTATTCTTTACTAAACTCAACTCTGAATTGAAATTCAAATACAATTTATTACTCATGCTCCAATCAATATTAGTACGAACAGCCGTTGGCAAACTAACATTTACTTTATTTTTTGTTGAGGTAATGGTATAAAATGAATCAAAACTACCGTTTTCAAATTGATCTTCTGTAACCGTTGCATTAGCACTGTAGGTATCTATTGCAGCATCTTTATAGGTCATTGAACCAATATCAGTAACTGAAAAACCTATTCGGTACAAATATTTATTTTGTCCTTTTGAAGCATTACTTCTATTATCAGGTCGATATTCATAGGTAAATCCAATATCTCCACCAAAACCAGTTCCTTGATTATCAAAAGGATCTTGAACATCTTCAAAACTATTGGTGTTTCCAACTTCTATTGATCCACTAGTAGTATAGGTGTTATTGGTTTCATTAAATTGTACTGATAAATTATTGGCTTTTACAAAACCCGTATTGATTCCGAACAAATATTTAAGTGTAACTCCAGCTTTCAAAAAATGCGTTCCTTTATCAAAAAGAACTCTAGCATAGGTTCCTCCCAATTCTCCCCAAGAGTTTGAAGCTATACTAAAATTTTGATTGGAAATCGAATAATCGCCAAATGCATCATTATCGTTAATACTGTTTATTAAATTTCCATCTAAATTAGTAACATGACCTATACCTCTTAAACGGGTTGTAATTGCAATCGATTGATTCTTAGCAATATTAAACATGAACGAAGGACCCAAAATATCTACCTTAGTGTAGAGACTATTTGATCCGCTGGTATTTGTAGTATTTTCTTGAGAATAATAATTATCGTTAAACAACTCATTTAAAGTAAATGAGTAATAACTATTAGTAAGGTTTACATCGCCAGAAAAAATATTGATATCTGTTCGAAATCTTGAATCAACAATATTTGCAGGATTAGACATAACTGCATTTACACCGGCATAATTATCATGCTGAAAACCAAAAAAAGATTGAGCATTTGAAACGAATGTGAGCAATAACATTATAAAAGTGAGCTGTTTTTTCATTTGATTACATGTATTAAATGGTTATAAATAAAACTCTAAATCATTATAGTTATTGCACTTTTGAAGAAAACAACATTAAATAATTTGATAATTACAATAATGATTCCCTCAAAAATAAAACATTTATCTTAGAATACTTCGCTTTCTTTTAATTTTTCTGTATTGGCTACCAATTGTAATTCGTCAATCATTTTATGCAAATTACCGTTCATAAAACCATCTAAATCAAAAATACTTAACCCAATTCTATGATCAGTGATTCTTCCTTGTGCGTAGTTGTAAGTTCTAATTTTAGCCGATCGGTCGCCACTACTCACTTGAGAAGTACGCTTCGTTGCATCTTCAGCTTCTTTTTTAGCCAATTCTTGTTCGTATAAACGAGAACGTAAAACCTCTAACGCTTTATCTTTGTTTTTATGTTGCGATTTTTGATCCTGACATTGCGCAACCAATCCAGTTGGAATGTGCGTTAAACGTACCGCCGATTTTGTGGTATTTACCGATTGACCTCCAGGACCTGACGAACAGAAAAAATCAACACGAACATCATTCATATCAATTTGAACATCAAACTCCTCTGCTTCTGGTAAAACCATTACAGTGGCTGCCGAAGTATGCACACGGCCTTGCGTTTCGGTTTGGGGCACACGTTGCACTCGATGAACGCCTGCTTCATATTTCAATGTTCCATAAACATCTTCACCGGTTACTTCAAAAATAACTTCTTTGAAACCACCCGATGTTCCTTCATTCATATCTACAACCGATGTTCTCCATCCCTTGGCATCGCAATATTTTGTATACATTCGGTATAAATCTCCTGCAAAAATAGACGCTTCATCACCTCCAGTACCCGCACGAATCTCTACCATTACGTTTTTAGCGTCTTCTGGATCTTTTGGAATCAGCATGAACTTAATTTCTTCCTCTAATTGAGGTAAACGTTCCTTTGCTTCTTCTAACTGCATTTTAGCCATTTCAACCATTTCTGCATCAGAACCATCAGCAATAATTTCATTCGCCTCTTTAATATTTCCGTCAAGGTTGATGTATTCATCTCGCTTATCAACTAAGGCTTTTAAGTCTTTGTATTCTTTATTCAATTGCACGTAACGTTTTTGATCGGCAATCACATCTGGTTGAATAATCAAATCTGAAATTTCGTCGAAACGTTGCTTAACATATTGTAATCTATCTAACATAGTAGTCCTTTATTTTGGTTTGCAAAGTTACAATTTTAGTTGAAAGTTTAAAAGCATAAGTGTTTAAAAGTTTTTTCAACTGAAAATCAAGAGATTAAAAATTTTATTTAAAATAAGTCTAAATAAATTTTGTGATTTATTTTTCTTGTAATATTTTTGTGCTGTTATTTTAATTAAATCTAAATAAGATGTATAAAAATATTGTAATATATAGTTTTTTATTGTTTTCATTTCATGGTATAGCACAAGATTCACATCAAACACTTTATGAAAATATTAATATTGAAAGTGACACTGTAAAAAGGTTGAAAGAAATAGTTGTGCAAAAAAATCCGGCAAATTCAAAAACTAATGCCGGCAAAGCTGGGATAAAAGCTATGGATTTACCACAAGCAATTTCAGTAATTTCAAAAGAAGAGTTAAAAATCCAACAAGTAGCAACGGTTTCAGATATTTTAAAAAATGCCAATGGGGTTTACATTATGGGAGCTACTGGAGGGTATCAAGAAGAAATTGCTTCGAGAGGTTTTTCATTATCTAGCAACAATACTTTTAAAAACGGTATTCGTTATTTTAATGGAATGATGCTAGAAACTAGTGGGTTAGAAAAAGTTGAATTCCTTAAAGGGAGTGCAGCCATGTTGTATGGAAATGTTTCGCCAGGTGGAATTTTAAATTTGGTCACCAAAAAACCACGTTATGAATTTGGTGGCGAAATAACTTTTACTAACGCTAGTTTTAATACTTATAAACCAACTTTTGATGTATACGGAAGTTTAAACAAAACAAAATCAATTGGATTTCGATTGAATGGAGCTTATGAAAAGGCAAACAGTTTTAGAAACAATGTAAACTCCGAACGTTTTTATTTTAATCCGTCATTTGAATTTCAATTAGGAAAAAATACTGATTTATTAATTGAAACCGATTTTACTAACGACAGTAGAACTCCTGATTTTGGCGCTGGAATTATTGATTATCAAATAGTTTCGATTCCTAGAAATCGCTTTTTAGGAGTAAGTTGGGGATATTATGACAGTGAACAATTAGCTAATACCATTACACTGTCACATACTATTAATTCTAATTGGAACCTTAAATTTGTCAATGGTATTCGATTCTATACTACTGATTTGTTTTCAAACACTCGACCAAATTCTGGAACCAACGGAACTGTTCAAGCCAATGGAAATTGGAATAGAAGCATTCAACGCACTCAAGCAAAAGATAATTACTTCATTCAACAATTGGATTTAACTGGCGCATTTAAAACAGGTAAATTAGACCACAAAGTATTAGTTGGCGCTGATGTAGAAAATTTTAAAACACAAACAACTGTTTATAATTCTTTTGCCAATTATGACACTGTAAATATATTCGAAAATTATAATACTGCTGCCGAACCTGTTATTCCTACTTTGAGCAAAAATACTTTAACTACTGCTCCTATAAGCAGATTTGGAATCTATGCCCAAGATTTAATTTCGTTTTCAGAAAAATGGAAAGCTTTAGCAGGAATTCGCTACAGTTATCAAGATACAGAAAGTAATGTTTATAAATATTCAGACCTTTCAAATGCTGCAACCGTTAATAATGATGGTGCTTTTTCTCCAAAACTTGGAATTATTTTTCAACCCACAACAAATCATACGTTGTTTGCTTCTTACTCCAATTCTTTTGAATTAAACACCGGACAAAATGAAAGTGGTGCAAGTTTAGATCCTTCAATTGTAGATCAATTTGAAGTAGGCATAAAAAATATTTTATTCAAAAATAAATTGTTTGTAAACCTAACACTGTACCAAATTTCGAATGATACTTTTTACCAACAATCCCTTTCAAACGGCAATACGTATTCCTACATTAAAGTATTAGCGGGCGAAGTAACCAGTAAAGGACTTGAAATTGATATTACAGCAAACCCAATAAACGGATTATCAATTATTGCGGGTTATAGTTTTAATGAAACTAAATTTGGGACAAGCGATTACTATATTTCAGGAAGCCAATTGCGCTACAATCCTAAAAACACCGCAAACTTAAGTGCCAATTACCAATTTAAAAACGGTCGATTTAAAAATTTAAACATTGGTATCATTAATACCTATTTTGGGGAACGCTATGCTGGAAGATCTACTCGTGCACAAGTTGCAAACGACACTAGAAAATTAATTTATTTATCCGATTTTTTTCAATCTGATCTTACGTTAAGTTATTCCTTTAATAAATTTACTTTAGGTTCTAAATTGAGTAATGTATTTAACGAATTAAATTATAATGTTCATGATGACAATAGTGTGAATCCTATTGCGCCAAGAAATTATTCCATTGCATTAAACTATACATTTTAGCATGCTATGATACCACAAAAATTAGTGAGAAATCTCCACCGCGATTTTGGCTACTTCTACGTAGGATTAATCATTTCGTTTGCTTTTTCAGGCATTTTAATGAACCATAGAGAATATTGGCATCCCGAAAAATATACAATAGAAACGAAAAACATTAGCGTACAATTACCCGAAGAAAGCGAAATTACCGAAGCTTTCGCCGAAAATTTAGGAAAACAATTGGGCATCGAGGATAAAATGCGGCGCCATAATGTGAAAAAAGGTACCTTCAAAATTTCGTTTGAAAAACACGATGTAGAAATCGACATGAAAACGGGTAAAGGTGAAATTGTAGCGTTTAACAAAACTCCTATTATTAGCCAAACTATGAAGCTACACAAAAACACCTCCAACTGGTGGATTTACTACTCTGATATTTTTGGCATCTCCTTAATTTTAATTGCCGTTACAGGAACATTAATGATTACCCACGGCAAATACACTTTTAAACAACGCGGCTGGAAACTAGCCCTTGCCGGAATTGTTTTTCCCATCTTAGTTTTATTTATACTAAGTTAATTAAAAGGTTTACGAGAGTAGATTTAAATAATTAAAATTCAATTGATAATTTATAAATTTTTTTTATTATTTTTGAGAAAAGATAAGACTGATATATCTCAGTTATATCCACTCAAAATTAGCTTGCTTTGTCTTAATTTGTCACACATAAAAACAAGTTATGGTCAATATTTTGAAACGACAAGAGACAAAATAATCAATATAATTGAATCACTTTACTCGTTTAAAATAATAATTTAACCTGTAACCAATTCATGTGAAGACCAGCCATCACTTTAAAAAACGGGGCATGACCGAAAAGCCATAAGAGTAGGATACTTTAAAACAAATTAAAATGAACATTAAAACATTAATTACTTTCGTATTTGCTGTACTAACAGCAGTTTTTATGACCGCTTGTCGCGGTTCTGAAAATGGTAATGACAAAGAAAAAGTCAAAACTGAAATTCCTGCTGAACTATCTGACAATCAAAAAGTAAAAGAGTACTTTGAGACCCTTGACTTGGTAATTGACGAGTATGTTACAATGATTGAAGAGATCGCAGTCACAGGTCAGAACGCAGAGAAAAATGGCGAAGAGCCAAGTTATTCAGACGCAATGAAAATGATGACGGATGTAACTTCTTCTACAATAAAAATGGCACCATTACTAGAAAAGATGGAAAAGCTTGAAAAAGAAGCAGAAATTATGAAAGAGGATATGACACCAGAAGAAGTTGAAGCATTTTCAAAAACATATGCTAAAATGATGGTGAGATATTACGACATGGCTAAAAAGCTAGAAGCAAACCAATAAACAATTTTTTAGATAGGTGTTTTATCGAATAATTACAAAACAAAATTCATACTACAAAAAAAGTCCCCACTCTCGCGCAAAATGTAATTCAATACTATTGATCCTTTTGCCTAATTCAAATAAAAAAATCCCGAGCTTTCACTCGGGATTTTTTTATTTATTTTATTTCCTTAGTTTTTCACTGGAATATTCTCTAAAATTTCCAACACAAACTTCCAAAATTTTTGGGACGATTTAATCGATGCTCTTTCATCTGGGCTGTGTGCTCCGTGAATCGTTGGTCCAAAAGAAATCATGTCCATGTTTGGATAGTTCGTTCCTAAAATTCCACATTCTAATCCGGCATGGCAAGCCACTACTTTGGGTTTGTCTCCGTTTTGTTTTTCATAAATAGACGTTAACACCTCTAAAATTTCAGAATTTACGTTGGGGGTCCAACCTGGGTAACTTCCGCCAAACTCCACTTCGCAACCAAACAATTCATACGCCGAACGCAAGGCATTGGCCAAATCCATTTTAGAAGTTTCCACAGACGAACGCGTTAAATTTTGAATGGAAATGTGTCCGTCTTTCACAATGACTCTTGCAATATTATTGGATGTTTCCACCAAGTCTTCCATATCTGCCGACATTCTGTAAACGCCATTATGTGCAGCATAAATCGCTCGTAACAAACCTTCTTGCACGCCTAAATCCATCACTTTTAATGGAGTCGTATCATTTTTAACAATTTTAATCGTTAAATTTGGTTCCATCGTTTTGAATTCGGTTTTGATGTCGCCAATTACTTCTTGCATGTCAAAAACAAAGGCTTCGTCATAAATTTCGGCAATAATTACTTTCGCTACACTTTCTCTCGGAATCGCATTGCGTAAACTTCCACCCGAAATTTCGGCAATTTGCAAACCGAAATTCTCAAATCCGTCAAATAACAAACGGTTCATGATTTTGTTCGCATTTCCTAATCCTTTATGAATATCCATTCCTGAATGTCCACCTTGTAGTCCTTTAACCGTAATGGTATAACCCACTGAACCTTCTGGCGTTTCTTCTTCGTTATAACCTCTTATAGCGGTTACGTCAATTCCTCCCGCACAACCAATATCAATTTCATCGTCTTCTTCGGTATCCATATTCAACAAAATTTCGCCTTGTAACACACCGCCTTTTAAGTTCAAAGCGCCTGTCATTCCGGTTTCTTCATCAATGGTGAACAAAGCCTCAATTGCAGGATGTTGAATGGTTGTAGATTCTAAAATGGCCATAATCATCGCTACTCCTAACCCATTATCGGCACCAAGAGTTGTTCCGCGAGCACGAACCCAATCACCATCCACATACATATCGATTCCTTGCGTGTCAAAATCAAAATCAGTATCGTTATTTTTTTGGTGTACCATGTCCAAATGTCCTTGTAAGACAACTGGTTTACGGTTTTCCATTCCTTGTGTTGCTGGTTTGCGAATGATGACGTTTCTAATTTCGTCTTCAAACGTTTCTAATCCTAAACTGGTTCCGAAGTTCTTCATGAATTCAATCACACGTTCTTCTTTTTTAGACGGTCGTGGTACCGCATTCAAATCGGCAAATTTATTCCAAAGTGGCTTTGGTTCCAGATTTCTAATTTCTTGGCTCATATTTTTTGTTTCAAGTTTCAGGTTTAAGAAAACAAAGTTACAAAGTTTAATTTCTTTACAAATTGATTTGTGATTATATTTACATTTTAAAATATGCTGTGAAAAGAAAATTCATCCTTCCATTATTATTACTCCTCCAAATCATCATAGTGAAAACAATTGGTATGTTTCCTGATGTAGTAGAGCATTGGTACAGCAAAGGTTTTTATCCGAAGTTGGCTTTCATATTTCGAAAAGCATTGGGTTGGTTACCGTTTTCGTTTGGTGATGTCGTTTATTTTATCCTTATTATATTTTTAGTCCGATGGATTTGGAAACACCGCATCGGATTTTTCAAAGAATGGAAAACTAACGGATTGGCCATTTTGAGTTGGATTTCCGTATTTTATTTTTTCTTTCATCTCTTATGGGGAATGAACTACTATCGGATTCCATTGCATGAAAAATTACAGATTGAAAAGGAATATTCAGAAGATCAATTGAAAGTGTTTATTGAAAAAATGATTGTAAAAACGAACGAATTGCAACTAAAAATCTCCAAAAATGATTCGTTAGCCGTTAAAATACCTTATTCAGATGAAGAAATATACAATTTAGCGTTGAAGGGTTATGAAAACCTACCGATAGATTTACAAGAATTTGAATACGAACACAAAAGCATTAAATCGTCGTTTTTCAGTTATCCGCTGAGTTATATGGGATTTGGCGGTTATTTGAATCCGTTTACCAATGAAGCACAAGTGAACAATTTGAAACCAAAATACACTTCACCCCTAACTACTTGTCACGAAATGGCACATCAAACTGGAATTGGCAGTGAAAGTGAGTGCAATTTTATTGGTTTTATCACCGCTTCTAACAATGAAGACTTGTACTTTCAATATTCGGCATATAGTTTTGCATTGCGTTATGCGTTGCACAATTTAGAAGTTTTACAAGAAGGAAGTTCGAAACCCTTTGTAGATAAAATCAATAAAGGTGTTTTGAAAAATTTTGCCGAAAATGAACGCTATTGGAAAGAATACCAAACCCCAATCAATACCATTTTCGAATATTTTTACGACAATTTCCTAAAAGCCAACCAACAAAAAGACGGCATGGAAGGCTATAGTAAATTTATAGGATTAGCAATTGGATATGAAAAATTGTAACAAAATCTGACATTAGACTACCAATAATATATGAAATCAGAAGCGGAAGCACTTTTTGTCAAACAACTCAAAGAAAATCAGAATATAATTCACAAAATTTGTAGGTTATATACTACTGATGCTGATGCTCATAAAGATTTGTTTCAGGAAATTACGATTCAGTTATGGAAAGCATTTCCAAATTTTAGAGGCGATTCAAAATTTACTACTTGGGCCTATCGCGTTGGATTGAATACTGCTATTACGCTTTACCGAAAGAAGAAAAGAACCATTGATACCATTGAGTTTGACAGTACTTTTCACAAGGTTTCACAAGAAGAATATAACTTTGAAGAAGAAGAAAAATTAAAATTATTATACAGCGCTATTGGTGAGTTAAATGATATTGAAAAAGCGTTGGTTTTCTTGTATTTAGAAGACAAAGATTACACTGAAATTTCAGAAACATTAGGTATTTCGGAGGTTAATGCACGAGTAAAAATGAACCGTGTAAAAGGAAAATTAAAAAAAATATTAAATCCGTAATTATGGATGAATTAGAAATATTAAAAAACGACTGGAAAAAAAAGGAAAACACTTTTGATCAAGTCTCAGAAAATGAAATTTATGGAATGCTCCATAAAAAGTCTTCTTCATTAGTGAAGTGGATCTTAATTATTAGCATCATAGAGTTTATTGTACTGAATGGATTTGGCTTTTTAATTTCCGATAAAGAAATGGATAACTTTGAAAAGTTACATCCTTATTTAAGTATTATTGAAAAAATAAATTATTTAATTCTAATAGGCTTTATTTATTTATTTTATAAAAATTACAAAGCTATCTGTGTTTTAGATTCCTCAAAAAAACTAATTAAAGACATCATAAAAACTCGTAAAATAGTCAATTACTATATTTATTGGAATGTATTCATCAGTAGTTTTTTAGGTTCATTTGGTTTCATTGATGGTTTTAATGCAAGTTATCATCAAGCAAATCCTAATGCCGAAGAACTATCACAAACGGGATTTATAATCATTTTTATTTTCAGTATGCTGTTTGTAATTGCACTAATTTTTGGTTTTTATAAATTGCTCTACGGCTTCTTACTCAACCGATTGAATAAAAACTATAAAGAGCTTCAAAAGATGGATTTTTAAAGCATACAAAAAAGGGATTGAAACTAATCAATCCCTTTTTTGTTATCTTATAACAGCTAGATTAATAACGCCAGGTGCGCTCTTTATCAAGTTTTTCTTTTTCCTCTATTTCTTCTGACGGAATAACCTTTAAAAGTGAAGGATGTTGCTCAATAGCAAACTCAATGATTTCAACTACTTCATCAACTGTTGTATTCTCATAATCGATTTTCAATGGCTCTTTAATCACCATAGATTGTAATATTCCTTTCTTTTTGATTAGTAATCCTTTTCGGTCAAAAGAGCGACGGAAACCATCAATAACTATTGGAACTACAATGGGTTTATGTTGCAAAATAATATGCGCTGTTCCTTTTCTTACGGGTTTAAATGATCTTGTAGTTCCTTGCGGAAAAGTAATTACCCAACCATCTTCTAGAGCAATTTTAATATTTTCAGTATCGTTTGGATTTACTTCTTTTTTTTCGGTTACATCTTGCCCTTTGGCGCGCCAAGTTCGTTCAACAGTAATCGCGCCTGCATACGCTAAAATTCTAGGCAATAAGCCTTCTTGCATGGTTTCTTTAGCCGCAACATAATATAAATTAAGCTTTGGATTCCATAAGTAAAAAACATTTTTAATGTTATTTTCTCTTCCTTTCAAACTCGCATTAAAAACATGAAACATGGCCACTACATCGGCAAAATAGGTTTGATGATTTGAAATGAACAATACATTTGTTTCGGGTAAATTTCTAATAATTTCAGAACCTTCAATGTGTAATTTGTTAAAACTCTTGTAGCGTCTATGAGTCAAAAAACCAGCTATTCGAATCAACCACGTTTTTAAAAATAATATATGTCCGAAAGGATTTCGTTTAAATAATCCCATAGTTTATTTGTGTTATCAAAATAAGTAGGCAAATGTAGTAAAATCAGTTATTTTAAAAAGTAAAATCGCATAAAATCACAAAAGGTTTACTGATTTTTAAATAATTAGCAACTAATTTAGTCTAAAACGTTTTTTATTACTTCTTTCAATTCACTCATCATCATGGCGGTTGCGCCCCAAACAATATATTTATCGACTAAAAAAGCAGGAACTTCAATATCCGTTGCATAGGATGTTGACATGGTGACTTTTGTGATACTTTTATCATCTAAAAAATCAAAAACAGGAATCTCTAGAACCTTTTTTACTTCGTTATGATTAGGAATAAACTGCAATTCCTCATGAGCAACTCCCATAAAAGGCGCCACTAAAAAATTACTTGGCGGTATATAAATTTCGCTAAAAGTTTTAATTATTTTTACTTTATCAGGATGCACACCCACTTCTTCATGTGTTTCTCTCAATGCAGTTTCTGCTAAATTAGCGTCTGTAAGCTCAACTTTTCCTCCTGGAAAACCAATCTGCGATGAATGCACACCAGGATAAGAATTGCGAACGATTAAGGCCAAATGTACTATTTCGTTTTTAGGATAAAACAACATTAAAACAGCAGCTTTTTTAGGATTTTTCTCTAAATAATTTTCTTCATCCATATAAGAAATACGTTCTAAAGGTGCCATTTTTATATGTGCATCTCTAGAAAGCAATTTTTCTTTTTCTATCTTTGGAAGCAATTTTACAAATTCAGTAAACAACATACTGTTCTAATTTAGTAATCTTAAAGATAAGTAATTTTCCCCATAAAAATCATTCATAAATAAATAATATGTTTAGTAAAGAAGAAGCGCTACAAATTAAAAAAGATTTTTGGATTGCATTTGCCGAAGCTTATCCAAGAAAATGGTTGCTTTACAACACAAAAATTAAAGATGTAACGTTTAAATTTTATGTAGATAATAAAAAAGCGCAAGTTATTTTAGATATTGAACCAAAAGACGAAGAAAAACGTAAAATATATTATGAAAAAGTGGAATCTTTAAAAATAATATTAATCGAAGATTACATAGAAGATGTAATTTTTGAACGAAATTATTATTTAGAAAACGGAAAAATAATTAGTCGCATTTGGGTTGAACAATTGGGAATAAGCATAAATAACAAAAATACTTGGACAACAATATTTGACTTTTTTAATAAAAATATGGATGCTTTTGAACGCTTTTTCTATGAAAATGAAGATTATATCAAAGATTTAGAAATTAATACTTAAAAGCAATTTTGTCATTTACTTAACAAATAAGAATAGCTTTAATTACTATCTTTGAGAATAATCTTGATGAAATTATTTTTTAATAGTTTTATGGTACATAACTCTTAAATTTTAGTCTTATGAAAAACCTTTATATAGTATTTTTAGCATTCGCATTACAATCGTGTCATTCACAAAATAAAGCAGAACCAAAAAAAATGGAACCAAGCGTTAAAAAAACAGAAGCCGAATGGAAAGCCCAACTTTCGGAAATGGAATATGAAGTTTTAAGAAACAAAGGAACCGAGCGTCCTTTTACTGGCGAATATTATAATCATTTTCAAAAAGGAAAATACGTTTGTGCCGGTTGCGAAAATGATTTATTTACTTCAGAAACAAAGTTTGATTCTCACTGCGGTTGGCCTTCGTTTGACCAAGCAATTAAAGGATCTGTTATATATAAAAAAGACGTAAGCTATGGTATGATACGAACCGAAGTAATGTGCGCTAAATGTGAAGGGCATTTAGGACATGTTTTTGATGATGGACCAAAAGAGACTACTGGTCAACGTTTTTGCACTAATTCTGTTTCAATAAAATTTGTACCTGAATCTGAATAAATAAGAATCTGTAATATATTATAATTTTTAAAATGAAAAACAAAAAATTCAGAAATGGTAATGGAATAGGTATTGGAGCTGCACTTGGCGTATGTTTTGGGAGTATTTATGGAATAAGAGAGGGTAATTCATCCCTTAATATTGCATTTGGATTAGCAATTGGTACTGCTCTCGGTGCAATATTTGGTTTCATCTATAAAAAATAGCCATTTTCCAAAACGAATCCTTTCGCGTGGTGATACTTAACTAATAAACTCCGTTATCTGCTATTTATACCAAACAAAAAAGCCTGTCTAGTTATAGACAGGCTTTTCAAAAAAAAGGCGGCGACATACTCTCCCACATAACTGCAGTACCATCTGCGCAATCGGGCTTAACTTCTCTGTTCGGAATGGGAAGAGG